>Ga0056114_1001771_pt1 | contig 10292 bp, 8 predicted proteins | sample WorMetHERISLAND1_FD_77005 | JGI IMG/M metagenome (GOLD analysis project Ga0056114, IMG submission 77005) | Marine gutless worms symbiont microbial communities from Max Planck institute for Marine Microbiology, Germany - Olavius loisae HERON... ... | reverse complement strand
TACGACTTCCTATAGGCTCTCAATAGTAACTTTTGCTCTACGACGCACCGTTTAGCCACAATACATAACGTTACAGACGACGACAGACAGACGACAGACGCAACACTGTAGCATAAGCGCGACTGTTAGTACGGTCGGCTAAAAACTATACATTTTGGAAGGTGAAATATTTCATTGAACTATTTCATCGTTGCATCTCTAAGTCTGCAATGTTTTGACTAGCTAACTAGACGAGAGATCCTGTTATCATATGTAGTGATGTGCACACATAGTGGTTATTGAGCCGAGTAGTTGTATATTGTATGCAGTCATGGATTGTTTTATTGCACAACATGTAGAATATCTGAAGACTTTGAGGAGCACAGCACGCGAGCACTGAGAAACCCGGAGAAGCACATGTCTAACCCAGTCAACGCTTTCCTTGCCGTGAAGCGATTCACATCGGACTGGGACTACGTTGTGCAGACATACATTCGAAACAACACTACGGAGGGTAGGATGCTGTTAAATTTGATACATAACTTCTTGTGTATAATTCATTATCTTAGTTCGATGATAAGTGGCATTAGCAGTAGTAAATTTTCAAGGGAATTGTATGACAAGTAATTAATCCTTTCATGTCCACTGTTGCCATATGGGTACAGCTATAAAGCATCCTGTGCCAGAGAGACCGGGTTAAGCTGTCATTTGTAATTTGTGACATCCGGCACTGTAACACTCAGGGCGGAGCAATTTAGTAAATGCTTTTTTGTTATAGGCTTTGCTAGTGACCAACGATGGTCAGTGTCCATCCAGATCTTCACAGTCACCATTGATTGACTATATAAGTGACAGAGCATGAGCATGAGCATAGATAGAGTCTACTCTGTGTAAACGACTTGGACAGCGTGTTCTGGTTAAAAACTGTTTTTTTCGACATTGATACCAGTTATGTAACGGTTTATCTTTCACGATCTTAGCAGGAGCCAAGTGAAAAGCACACCTTAGTCAGCATTGCTTTACAATCAGTGTTAAAGTGCTGAACAGAGAAGACTGATGTTGCAGGGAGATAGAGACTAGCAGGATAACAACAATCTGTTAATCGGAGGACAGATGTGATAATGATTAATGATGTGTGACCAATGTGACAGATAGATGTCGACATTGTGAACTAGTTTCCACATTGTTGTGTGCGCCGGTGAATCTGCAGAACTGCTTGCAAGTCTTAATGCCAAGACAGACGAGTTTCCCGGCCAGGAAGACCTGAATGGTGCCGCAATGGCTCTGCTGCGCCTGCAAGACACCTACGCTCTGTCGACCAATCACCTGGCTGCTGGCAATGTCCAGGGAATCTCGGACTCGATATCTATGTCTGGTACGATTTGTGTTGATTGTTTTACGGTATTTGTACGTTTCCACACACTAGACGTGGGTCGTGGGTAGATGACTGGATCTCTCTGTGACTGTGAGTGTAGTGACAGCAGCACAGTTGCATGTTTAACACTGTTGACTGTTCACCTCTCTTTTTTAATTTTAAAATTTCCTGTATCCAATACATCATTAGTTAATATCACTCAAATTGTTTTTATTATCGTTTTTTCATTTATTTACTTGTTTTTTAACTATCATAAACCATCTTGGGCAATGACTCACATCTTGTCGTCCCATTTGCGCAGAAGCAGCACCCATCGACATAACAGCACAGTGGGAAGAAGACTGGTTGTCAGCTTCTGTGGTCAATCGGTATCTAGTATATTAAAATTCCACCCAGCAACCTGGCTTTGACCAGCCATGCCAATCAATCATGGACATTGCTGAACTGCTTTTGGACAGACCAGGGCCCATTTTATGCTAACTTAACTTGCACGAGTGGTGCCTTGCAGCATCTGAACTCTGTGACTGTGGCAACGGCCACATTGTCGATTAGAGTCCACTAACAGAACTGATGTTTCCCTGAAATGTAATGAGTTTGCAAACTGTCCCAGTGCTAATGTAATTACAATGTCATCGTGACTGTGGCATGCAGTCTTCATAATAATGTGCTGTGATTCCACTGACTGACGTCCATTACAGCCTTGCTGATCCATGCTGCTGTATGTAGTACTTGTAGTGGTTGTCGTGTTGTCAGCGAGCGACTGTTTTGAGCTGGGTCGGCTTGCGTACCTGGAAAGTGACTATTACCACACTGTGCTATGGATGCGTGAGGCACAGAACAGACTCGACGATGATGATCGTTTCCATGCAGCCGTCCTGGATTACCTCGCTTATGCTACGTACATGGTATGTTTAGCAGTATGTGTTGACCACAGTGTCATTGAAACATAACTAAATTGTGAATTTTGACGTATAATCATAACATTTCAGCGATAAATAGACTGACTGCCTTCACAGATCTTGGACTTGGATGGACCTAGTGGGCACTGTGACGTTTGTTTGTTTTAGTTTCTTCTTTTTATATATTTACTGTTTTTGGTTACACGTTAAGCTGGCCACGCTCATCTTTTCAGCCTGCGTTAAACTCTCGTATTTTATAGTATTAGCTACATGTACATGATAATCATCAAACTGTGTTTTATTTTTATACACAGCTACTTTGCAAGATGTTGTTATGTACTTAGCTGAATTTTGTAGTTGTCTCTTTGATGAGTGGCCGTGAACATGCTCAGCTGTTTCAGTTGCAGCGTTAACATGCTGATTTTGCTGATCTGATGTACATTGTACATGGATCGTTGGAAACTTATTTTTTATACTTGTGTATTCCGTGAATTCTTCAAAATGAGCCAGTCAGCTAAAACAGTAGCTTCCTGTGTTAATCGCTACAGTGTCTGCGGGTGATGGATGGCCTGTCTGCCTTCACCTATGATTTAATCTACTGTGATATCATTAACACTAATATGTTAACGTGACTTGGTAAAATGCATTCAGTTGCATTGCAGCCCTTGATCTATTACATCACTTAGAGAAGTCTACACAGACAGTCTGGCTATTTTTATATCTTAGGGTCTTTCATATTCTCAGCTTCTTCTTTCACAGATAAGTGTTGACGGTAAGTTTACTGAACTAGAAAGACATCGTACCGTAAGTTGCTCATGGCACTGTGCAGCAAGGCAATGTCGCCGAGGCTTTGAGGCTGACAGAAGAATACCTGACTTATGGTAAATGTGTGAATGAATGACGTTGGCTGCCAGTTGCTAATGTTTAGCTAGAGTTTGCTGTCATCAATGCATGTAGTTATTGAACAAGAATTTGCTTAACCTGCGTTGACATGCACGTGTGAGTTGTGTATGGTAGCTGGCAGAAGTAAAGCTTTCCTTACAGATGTGTAGCGTGTGCTTATATGAAAATGTGGACATATCATTAAGTCCTGGAAGTTAGAAGTCATGCGTTGACATTGACAAGAGAAACCACCATGCCCATCAGTGACATTTAATGTAGCGTGTGGACTTCATACTGTCTAGGGGCCTCCGAAGCTTCGAGATTCAACTCGAATTTGAATCCACCGTTCAATTTAATTCGATAGTGATGGGCCGATTCGAATTGGCCGTGCCTGCCCATTGCTCGTATTAATCAAACGACTTAAACCATTAACAGCGCTTTAACCCATTAACACCGACATCGATCGAGCTTGAACCAAGTTCAAATATGAACTTAATCTCGGTTTACCGTAATTTGTGTTGCACCAACGCAGTTCTGATCAATTCTCGAGTTAAACTAGGTTTAACCCTGAACCGCCGTGGACATTGGATCAAACTTTGATCGTCAGTTGAACTCGCGTTATGCAGCGGCCCAAGCACTGTGATCCCTGCCATCTTTGTCCAGATTGGCGACAATTTGGAATAAAGTTCATTTGTGCATGCCTATTGCATCCAGATTCAGGTTATCCATCAGTGAATAACTACTTTAATAGCCTATTAAGCCTTCTTTAATGCATGACTGCGGCGCGGATCGAATGAAGTTTCGCAGGTGCTATCAAATATACCCTACTAGATATTCTATCTAGTATGTTTGGTGCTATACTGTGCGTGATAACTGTGATTTTAATTTTATTCACTTTTAACAATAACGAATGATTGACAGTGCTATCTGCCCACCCTCAAATTTCTCCGCCATGATGGTGGGATAATCAGACAATGAGATCAAGGAAAAACATTGCGGACAACTGGATGAAGACGTTCGCTACTTGCGGCCGCTCTTGCGTCAAAAGTCAAAACCAATGTAAACAGTGCGTGTTACGTCACTAATCTCGATCAAATCGAACCAATCAGCGTCCAGGACGTATAACCATCATGGTTCAGCCTGGTTCAGCTGAACCACGTCAGCTGATCCGAATTTCACGATGGTGCAACCTATCATGACTTGAACTTGGTTCAAATCTACGATCAACGTTGAACCTGGTTCAGCTGAACCGAGATTTGATCGACGTTGGTGAAACGCGCCCTCAGTGGTACAGTATGCAGACTTACTAGCTCTATGAGTGATCATACACCGGTATTGTTTAATGTGTTTGAGGACTGGAATGAGGAATCTGTAGTTCTGCACATCTCTTTTTATTTTTCATATGTGGTAGGCCTTCTCTACTGTAGTGCACAAACTGAATAGATGGAATAGAAATTGCAACTGTCAAATCGTCCTGCAACATGTTAAGTGGTATTTAATGCCGATTCAATTCGATGTTTGATTTGAATTCGAATCGTAACGCCCGATTCGATTCATATTTAATTCATATTTGATTCAAACGCAAACGACCGATTCGCAGGTCCCTACTTCATAAACTACTCTATTAATTATCATGTTTTATGAACAGTTTGCATGTCCGTACAAACTTTACATGTTGTCATTGTTCTGTAGTGTTGCATGTTTGTATTGTCCTGTGTTTTGTGCTGTTTGCATGCTGCCTGCGGCATTTAGTTGTACCGGTAATGTCACTTAATAGCTGGTATTATTGCAGTAACACATACGCGTTTTCGATCAGTGCCAAAATCTACGACCTTGGATGAACTTGAAGGGTCATTATGCACTGTTTCAAAACGTGTACCTTGGTGTTGTTCGTTATGTATCATTTGTTTCGCATTCGATCTGCTTTTAGTCTACAAATGACTACAATAGAATTTCATGTTAGGCCCAACGAGCCGGTGCTATAACGGCCCTAACCTTCAGAACCAGAAGCAAATAACATTGGGCATAGAAAAAACACGCTACATTACACAGTTTCCTTGAAACAGCACAGCTCTTGTCTGTACATGTCAGCATAATTGCTACAGCATAATTAAAACATTTACCAGTTTGAAGTATCTGAGCATTCAAGATGTGATGTTAAAATCACAGTACCTTTCATTTTAATAGTTTCAAAATTGTGTTGAGGAGGTAACTGTCTAAAACGTAGTCATATTTAAAAACTAAGGCCTAGCGAGAGTTTTAACGAAGTGTGTCTGAAAAGTGAAAACATAATAAATTTATTTTCTGACATCAGATCATGTTTGCATGTGTGGTGTATGTTTAAAGATCCAGGCAACATTCGTCTGCGGAACAATGCAGTGTTCTACAAAGAGGTCCTGTCTGACAGTGAAATGAATGGAGCTGCTGTGCTGTCACCGCCTCAGAACACTCGTCCACGCGATGATTATCGAGCCACAGAGGAGTTTGTCACTTACGAGCGGCTTTGTCGAGGAGAAGAGACAGTCGTACGTGTACTGTATATGTTCTGTATTCTGTTGCTTGTCAGAGATACAAATTTCCTAACGTAACTACTCTTGGTTTATCTGTGGCCTCTCATCTTGTTGCGTCTATCATCACTGTCCATTCCACACTTCAAAAAAATGTTTCCTGCTCAATTCTTGACTAATTTTTAGTTACCGTATGCTTATTTTGTTTGAGATTTCTCTGCAGTCTTATTTAAACATTTTTGAAAGTTTAATTCCTGATGAAATTATGATCTAATTAAGATTAATTAGGAGACTCTTCACAAGGATTACTTACATTGCTATTGACATCATTTTTTTGTCATCGTAATCTGTTTTAATGTTTTAGCAATGGACATTTATTTTATGTTGCAATTTACTTGTTATTGTAGAAGTGCAGACAGAAGCGAAAGCTTACTTGTCAGTATCGTCGTCATCATCCATTGTTCTACATTCGTCCGCTGAAGGAGGAAGTCATGTTCTTCGATCCTCGTGTTGTCATCTTCCGAGATCTTCTCTCTGATGTCGACATTGCAACAATTAAGGAACTGGCAACTCCAAGGGTAAGCACGACAAGATCTCTGTCATTGTGCATTGGAGTTGCACTCTGTGATGATTGCTGTAGAAGCATTCAGAGCTGATACACAGTCTGCTGATTGCTCATTTAAAATGGTGTTTGATCTGTGTCGTCGAGATAGCCACTTTATCAGCATCTGCTAGCCATTTAGCTGCTGTCATGTCTGTCATTTGAGATCTGCCAAAAGTGAAGTGATTGGCCATCAACGTGTTTGTGTTTCAAACGTGTTTGGCTTTGGTTCTGATAATACCTTTCTTGAGCAAAATATTTTAGAATTTATGAAGTTTTCGTTTTGTTGTTGTTGACAGTGTGTTCATTGGGATTGTATTTGTACAGTTAAACAGAGCGACGGTGCAGAATGCAGTTACCGGAAAGCTGGAAACTGCCAGTTATCGAGTTAGCAAGAGGTGAGTGATGTCCTGTGTGGAACTTCTTTTCTGTCATGCACCACTAGGAGTATGTAACACCAAACGTAGACATCAGTCTCCACAGTAATTGCTTCATGCAGGGAGAGGTTACTGGATTTCAAGTGCTGCTGAATAGTCTTCAGCCATGTAGTACGTGGGCATCCTGGTGATCTCCTCCAGTTCTCCAAGGAGAAACTGTTGGCATCTGTTTCATCTGGCATTCTTGTAGTGTGGCCAAACAGGGAGAGACGAAACTGAAAAGATGTGATGTCCTATCTGGAACCGAAAATAAGTTTTCATATTAGACAGTGTTGATAGGAACTTTGTGTTTCTACTGTCTTATATAAGCTTTCTATGTGTAAAAGAAAATTCACTCCACGAAACAAGAAGAAGACCGAATAGTCAAGTCATTACTGTAAATGCTGTTGTTAACATACTGAATTAAATAATTCAGTGAAAAAAATAATATATATGACATGCATATATTTGGTGCACTGGGAGTTAAACATTAATTTCTGCAAACCGTCTTGTAATTGTGAACTGTTTCTGGTATAACAATCACAGCACATGCCTGACTTCTCTCGGTTGATAGTACTGTTCTGTTTGGGAGACGGAATGGTGTAGATATGTTTTGGGTGCTGGTGTTAAAGTGCATGGCTGAGAGATGAGGAAGCCGTTCTGGTCCGCCGTGTGAGCCAGCGTGCTCGAGCCTCCATGAATCTCACCCTTGACACAGTGGAAGAGCTTCAGGTATCACTCAACCGATGTGTCAATTTGCTGAAGAAAGTATCTGGCACTTCAATGGTGAAGTGTAGAGCTTGGCAGAGAGGCAGTTATTCAACTTGGCATACTGTCAACAGACTTAGAGAAATTTAAATCATTTTTGATTCTTCTCTTGATGGTGTGCGCTATTGTGTCAAAATCAACAGTCATTTGTGTTAAAATTTTTTCCATAATGGTATCTTGCCATTGTCTCTCCCAGCTAGTGTTGTCTATAGCTTGGCTTTCCTTTTGATAATAAGAAACTTGCGTGTGTGTAGACTTGTTGTAAACCTACAGCATCTCTGATTCGTTGCTTGTTTATTTGATGCTCGTGTGTCACTGATGATGTGAAGTTTAGTAATTGTCTTGCACTGCTTTGAGATAGAGCTCAGATGGTGCCACATGTAATCTGAAGCATAGGTGTGGTTATGGCTGGTGTGGAGGTCTCAGAGACTGTTATTGGTTTGAGTATGAGACTGTCACGTCCACACCTTGACCGGTGCTTCACATACACTACCTTGCGTGAATGTTGCTGTGTAATGTGCAGGTTGTAAACTATGGCATTGGTGGACATTATGAGCCTCATTATGACTTTGCTCGGGTTTGTGTTCATGCTTCTACTGAACCGTATTGTGCCCTCGTTGATGTTTGGTGTTGTGCAGTGGCTGAACTCGTTACCAACTTGACAGGCTATGAGTTTGACTATATGAATGAGGTTGTATCGTGCAGTGAGCAAGCACTAAGAAAGTCTGGCTAACAAATAAAACAAACATACTACTAATGTAGTGTATATGATCGTTGCACACTGTGGTATGGGCGGGGGTACCACGGCGGCGGCCCCACTGCCGTTCAGGCCTGGCGAACCTGCCCTCTGTTGGAACCGTCCCCTAGTCACCCCATATAATTGTAGACTAGGGGACTTGCTGTTTTTATTTGTGTAACGGTTGTTTGTATACTTTTTTGTGTGTGTATTCATATGTGTAATTTGTGTTTTCTTTGTGTTTTGGGGGTTATTTTCCTTCACAGCTTTCTCCTTCAGTACTTTGATACTATTGGTTGGGTCTTTTGACCTGTAAAAACCGTCTCCCATATAACCTATACTGTGTTGACGGGGACGTAAAACACTGCACAATCCAATCCAATACTGTGGTATGGGCTGAGCCTTTTTTGCCTCTCTGTCAAAACCTGCAGAGTGATTGTTGGAGAGTGTATTTGAGTTACATGCCAGAAACAGTGACACTGCACCACACAAGCTGACAAACCAATGTCTTTGTGACTTTTGCCACTTATTACTATTTTTCAATATGATGAGTGATCAAAACGTCAGACAGTAGACATTGGCACATGATGTTTCAGTCATAGTTGCTTTGTGGATGTCAACCTTGCAAGAGTACATGCTGTTAATATGTACTGTGCTAAACAGCTGTCTTTTTATGAAATAACATTTGTCTTGTAATTTATGGAACTTATAGATTATTGAAGCCTCATTACAGTTGCCCATGTGTAGTTTAGTTTTGTTTGCAGGAACGTGAGACGAATGCGTTTGAGGATTGGCGTGGCAACCGTGTAGCAACTTTTATATGTTATGTGAGCTGAGTTGAAATGTCTTTCGTTGAACTTAGATTTGTGGTTTGTGCAGAATAGTGCCAACTACTGGCATGCTGTGCAAAGCATGGAATGCCAATATATCATTTGCTTAGCTTTACTAGTTTTTTGCCCCTCAGTTGCAACAAGCTTCGTCATTCGAGATCAAATTTGGCATGATGCAGATATGTTCAGCTTCTCTAGATTTCTTCATCATGCGGGGTATCGGCTAACTGTAACAGTTGGGGATTTTTTCCTTACTTCCATCTGATACTGACAAGTATTTTCCCAATCTTGATGAAATTTTCATATTATACGCATGGCTGTAGACTACTTTCTGTTCCTTAATTTTGTATCGTAAGTGAATAAATTTGGTGGGGGCAGTTCTCCCAATTTTGGGGCAAGTAAATTACTTACAAAATCAGAAAATGTTACAGGTACCGTACAGAAGTAGTGCATACCTCAGCATACCAGTTTGGATGGGAATCACATTTTAAACAAAGTTTGATTTTTTAATATTCTGTTTGTTAGTTAAACTTGTCGCCGAAGCTAGTTAGTTGTATAGATGTAATGTTAGTTTGTTGTACCATGATGTACATCGTGCAGAAATTTTATTTTGTGATTATGACAACATAATAATTCAGTATTTTTGACACTGTCATTACAGATATTTTCCATTACGTTATTGTCTTATCCTACACTTGTATTCCAGCTGCCTTGGTTTTCTTGCAGATGACTGATGTCGAGGCGGGAGGAGCGACTGTTTTTCCTGAAATTGGTCTTCGACTTGTACCTGAAAAGGTTAATTTTCACTGTTATTTTGGCCTGTGAACTCCCGCATGTCGACATCATACAAGGATACACATTTCATTTTTTTGTAATTTATATAGATAGTATTGTTTTCATTGTTTCTGAACATGTTGAATACCGTTTGACTATACATGGGAGCAGACTGAAAAAGTGTCTGCCAGCCAATTTATTGCCGTCAGTTTTGTGGCCCAACCCTATCATGAGGCCCAGACCAGAACCTGGAATGTAGAGTTTAAACTATTAGGTCTACAATATAAACATAGCGACTGATTGTACTCTTAATTGTTGTTTCAAATGCAGTCAACAGTCCATCCATGTATCCATCTAGTTAATTGTTTCAGAATTTATCATGCTTTCTTCTCACAACAAATTAATAGAGATCGTATCGATCCGTGTTCTGACTCTGAATCGGAAGCCGATTCGCCAAAATCGGTTCGGTCCCGGTCTAATGGAAATCGGAAACCGATCTAAGGTCTGTCGCTCCGTCCGCTGTTG
>Ga0056114_1001770_pt1 | contig 10294 bp, 5 predicted proteins | sample WorMetHERISLAND1_FD_77005 | JGI IMG/M metagenome (GOLD analysis project Ga0056114, IMG submission 77005) | Marine gutless worms symbiont microbial communities from Max Planck institute for Marine Microbiology, Germany - Olavius loisae HERON... ... | reverse complement strand
TTTTTCGTCGCCGACTCAAGACACATCTGTTTACTGTAGCTTTTGAAGCCAGTGGTTAACTGTAACGTAGCTAGCGCCTCTGTATCTGTACGTTATGTGTGGTTTTATGGCGCTTTACAAATTCGATTTTAACTTTAACTTTAACTTTTAACTTAACTTATAGATGGCCTACTTTAAAATGCGTGTTCTTTGTCAGTTGTCTAGTGGTGGCACTGTAGGCCTAGGTCAGTAGGATGGTTGCAGACCATTGTGTCACAATGGTAACAGTAACCTGTTTTCAAAAATTGGTAATCAGTTTTGATATACTACCATTTTAGCACCTTTAGTAACCACATATGAGGAGTGGGTTCTAGGCCTGCATGTGGACTAAACAGATATCAAGTTGTGTAGGTAATGAGGTTTACTGGCATTTATCTTCAATGCATTCGTTAATCATGAGCCACTGCAGAGAATGACAATGGGTGTAACATGAGAAAATATTACTCCATTATGCCGATATTAAAATATTAAATTCAGTTTACTAGCATCGCTTACAGTCAACTCATCAAAGGTCAGCTCATCACATTCACTGCTAGGGGCAGGGATTATCGTTTTGTCTCTTTGGGTTACTTAATGTGCATGTAACACCTTATCAAACAGCAGAAGGCATCAATGTCATTTTTGTGTAGCCACAAAATATTACAGTTCATATTTCAGAATTCAGTTAACACAAAAATGCCAGCTTGGCTTAATATACATGGTGCTGTAAGTTGAACTGAATATTTGACTAAAATTCTGCATCTGTTGAATTTAAACCCACATCTAACCTAGAGTGCACGGAAATTCATTAAGACGCTCACCTAATTGTAAAGTACACTGATGTTCTGTAAAGAAATAACATTTGTCTGTGAATCTGGACTGATTTTCTCTTACAACTGTAATATTGTATGTGGAAATGAGAGTGTAAATTAGCTAATTTATCGTGCATTGTAAAATATATAGGTGAGACACATCATTGTTGAAAGACAATGGCAGGTGTTGGAGTGCATGTTCTGCAGAAAGGATTCTTGGTTAAAAAGGTAAAAATGTAGTTTTTTTATTTTAGTAACTGTCATTGCTGCACCGATGCATCTGACAGTCAGTCGCCAGGAAAGCCCATCTGTCTACCGCCGCGGCTCTCTCTTGCATCCCTCTGCCACATCATTGTGACCGCTGTCGGCGAGTGACTTTGAAGTCCGGTCACCCATTGCAACGGGGTTGTTACAGTGTGGTCTGTAGATGGCGGGGGAGGATGGCAGTTGCGTCACATCATTAAGCTGGTGCATACAGTCACTGAGACCATCGCGTCAATCACATAGCACCATGCATGTAAGTTAGTAACGGTTATTTGCCACCATTAATGGGTCATAAAAACGACTGGTTTTAACAACCCTTAGAATGTTATCAGCTGTATACATTATAACAATGCTCTAGGAACTAATGAATTAACGACAGAACTATAGTCTGAATAGATTGCAAACAGAATGGGTTTTAACATAGAAAACTTTGTCACACGATGAATTTCATTTCAAAGAAATGAGAGGAACTTGGTTCCACTTATCTCTTATTTAAATATGTTTTTGTTACCTGCGTGAGTTCGCCTTAAACTTATTTTTTGTGATAACAACAAATTTATAGCATTTGCAGTTGTTTAGCAGAAATGTTTATGACTTCATGACTATGCTGCAGAATCGTGTAATATAATGAAATTGTTAAACTGTGAACAGCTATTACAGCCAGTCAGTAATTAGCAACATTACAGTAACATTGCTGATGTGCAAAATATCGTAGCGAGTGGAGAAGAAACGGTGGAAGACTTGTTGGTGTTTGTTATACGAAGATCGGCTCGTCTACTATCGCAAGAAGGACAGTGTTTCACCGATAGGAGAATTAATGCTGCATGGTGCATCAGTAGAATCTCGTGTTCCAACATACGAACATCGAAAGGTGGCATTTTTTTGAACAGAATTATTTTGTGTCTCGTTGTTATTCACTGGTTGTGTCCAATTTTCTATAGTGCAGTATTCTTGTGATCTTATTATTCTGTTTTTGTTGTCATTCCTAACAACTTTGATACAAGGAATTATTTGGTCGTCGTATTTGTGTATGTTTGCCTGTGTCTGTAATGCAGGATAACTTAAAAGTTCTAGGTTTATTTTGATGAAACTCGGCCAGCTGGTAGGTGTAGTTAGTCGCCAAAATTGATGAACTGTTTTTATCCCAAACCCTGGGAATGATTCCTCAGGGAGGGCAAAATTTTTTTGTCAAGAATTTACATGGGGTGACATTAAAGCAGAGCTACCAAAGTTAGCCAATAACATGTAATGCCAGAGAAGGTTGCTAGTTGTGAAACCGACTCGATCTCAAGGGATGGAGCCACACTGATAAATTCTACAGAATGACCAAACATGCACAGATGAAGAATTTTGCTGGTCATCTCCTTGCCCTGACCAAGGCCCCAAGAATCAATATTTGCCACACTGCCTATTTCTGTACAAAAGCCAGTCAATCTACTATGTGTCTCAAAAAATGCACCAACTTTGAAACAATATAGCTCAAATCATAAGGATCAATTTTGATGAAATTCGGCAGAAATATTCAAATGACTCTAGAATAGAGTTTGCATGTTTCAGTTTTTATGTAGGTTTGCTTTTTTTATCAACATTTCGTCCTTCAAACCGGACACCGAAAATAACAACAAATAACAATAACAAATAACACCTCGACACTGTATCTAGCAAACGTGGCAACTTTGACGCCATTCAGTAAAGAAGACAAAATTGTGATCAAAAATCTGTATGAATGTAAAGGTTACAACGCTCGACAGTTAATAGCAGAGTTTTCAGATAAAGGTTTTATGAAGAACAGCATTAATGGTGAAGTTGAGAAAGTTCGGAACAGTTGACATGTTAACAAGCAGTATGACGCATAATTTTCGGTGCCATTTCAAAGTTGGTGCATTTTTGAGACACAGTATAGAGCTGGTAAATATGGCAGCTTGACCCGCCAGCATCATATCATAGACAAATGTGGCCGGCACCACTCCCACGCATCAGAGGCCAAAGTTTTTATGTCTGCAGTATCTATGCTGCAACTGAGTTTAATGAAATTTTCCAGGATGACTGACTGACCACTTTTATGGCTTGGCCTAACCCACTTCCAATCATGGAGCAGGATTAAAGGGCAGTTGTTTGGAAAGTGTTTACTATTGTGGGCCTTACTAGTTCATGGTGTAACACAGAATGCTTGCTCTCTGATGCGTACATGCTGTTATGCTTTATTCATTTGTGATATCAGTTGTGTGTTAGAATGAATATAACTGTTATGCACTGGTTCGTTTTGTGAATGGAATTTATTTTCGTTCTATAGTTCTGTTTTTGTGTAACTTTCTCATCTGGGTGCTGGTTAAACTGTTAACACAGTAATCTGCAATTGTACGAGTGTTGGAGTTTGGTAGGGTATTTGAAATAAAGTTATAGTCTAGCAGTAGACTTTCAGAGGGAAAAGTTTGGTGCTTTTGTACTGTTGCTATACAGTTGCCTCATTGCTTCTAAAGGTATAGGTTAATGTGACCCAGAACAGTTTTTCAATTTTGTTTCTGTTGATAGAACTGTCAGATAAAGTGACATTGTGAAGAATGGTGTTGTGCGCCAGGCTATGTTCAAGTTGTGTCTACAAGACGGCCGTGAATACTTGTGGCAATGTTCAAACAAAGACGAGCGAGACATCTGGGCAATGTCAGTTTCTGCAAGTGTCCGGTCTCTGGGCTCAAGCTTTCAGGTGTTCAACAATGTTGATTTTAAACATTGTTTGCAAACTGTGATGTCACTTAAAAAAATTCATTTTCATTGTATTTGTTATAAACTGGATATATTTTTGTTTACTCTTGACTGTTGTGAGATAATCAAGTGATTTCATGTTTTAATCTTAACAATGTTGCTGATTCATTGAATTATATTGGAATGTCTTGCCATTAATCTTGGACATGTGCGTAATAATGTTGTGCGTTTTTGTGTTGTTAGCGACAGACTAGTGTTGTGTCTCAAGATAATGTTGCTACGGCAGTGAATTTGAGGCAAGTGAATTTAACTGTGTTTGAATATTTGCAGCTTAAGTTTCAACAAGTTACAGTAGTTATTTATACCGTATTTCGAACGCCGATGCAGGTATGTGGATATGTAGGACATGACGTATGTTTTTAGCCAATCACTGCTGTCAACGTGGTGTCATCTGCCGAGTGGATTTAAAACAACTACATCATTGCAGATGTTTGTTTGCAAAATAAAGACCCAGGGTCTGTGCACCTTGGTGAATTTTTGGAATCTTTTGAACCCAAATTAACCCCTTGTAGACTTTTTCTCACCCCGATGGCTGATTATTTCACCTTTGACAGGTGCATTGAATTTGACCTTTATTAGATCTAACAGCTTAAAGCTAGTTTTGTATTGTTTTTCTGTACTGCACAGCTTTGAGTTACCAATCATTTGTGTATAATATACTGGTTGTCTTAAATAGTATAAAATACTTAGATCTACAATGTTAATGTAACAAACAGTAGTTAAAGTAACAACAACAATGAATGGCAAATCACTGATACACCGTTGCTGCAGATGCATGATTATATTCTTGTACTCATTTGTATGAGCGTGGGCCATAAAAATTTTATTCTATATGTATATGTTCATATATATCCACCTATGGTTTCTGTGTTAGACAGATTCATTAAAGATTCATTGATTAATTAACTGTTTGATTGTGAGGTCATTGTGTGTGATTGAAACTGAATGACACTACTTAGAGTTCCATAGCTTGTGTCTTGGTTAAATTTTGTTTTTATGTAATTTTTCCTTGTATGTGCATTTGTCACATGAATAAAGATTACTTACATACTTTTCTGAAGGTCTGATGAATTTAGTGCACAGTCAGTCATCTGAAATTGGTGCTTTATATGATGCAAAAGGTAGGGGGTGGCATTCCCAGCGCCGTTCAGGCTTGGCAACTCTGCCCTCTGTGGGAGCCATCCCTCAGTCACCCCATAGTATTAGTGTAGACTAGGGAATTTTCTGTGTTTTTTATGTGTGTCTGCTCTGCCTATTGTGTTTTTGGTGTTTATTTTTGTCATCCTTCAGTACTTTGATAACTGTTGGTTTGGTCTTTTGACCTGTAAAACTGTCTCCCAGATAACCTATACTGTGTTGGTGGATGGAGACGTTAAACCCTGCTCACTCACTGATGCAAAAGGTAACCTCATAATAAGGTATAACTCATTCCAATTTGGAGATACCTAATTGAATAAAATTTTCTAATCTATTGTCCATGTGCACATAAAAAGGTTTGCAAAATTTTGCTTAAGAATGTCCAGCCATTGAAGAAATAGGTCAAAACTCCAGGGTGGGGCTACAAATTTTTGACTTGCACTGTATAGCATTCATGTATGGTTCCGCTGTGCAGTGATGTGCTGGTAGCGATGCAGGACTCGGAAGCTGGACTTGTGATGCAGCAGTGTCAGATACAGAATAAGGATTACAGCAACTGCTTTTCTGGTTTGTGTCATTCTTAGTTGCTGACAGTGCAAAGTCAGTCTCACTCTCAGATCAGCTTGTCTGATCCTTAGTCAACAGAGCAGTCTTTACATGACTATTAGAAACACTTTTCTTCTCGAGTTATTGACATGTTACTTCAGCACATTAGAGGTGTGGATGCAGTGTGCTATATTAATTGATGTTATTTATTTACATACTTACTTGAGGGTCGTTGTTAAGATGTATGCTCCATTAATGTGGTTGGTGATTGTTTGCTAGAGCCCCGTGTGGGCTTGAGAGCATTGTAGCATAAGCCCACCTCGTTTTCTGTCCGATTGTCGTAAACGGCAACTAAACCTGCGCTGTATTGTTTTGCTTTGTTTTACGTTGTTTGCTTTTCTGGGTTTGTTTCGTTTCTGTATTATCCGTATGTTTAATTTGTCTTCTGTCCTGTATTTTCAGTGTGAACCAACGTGAATGGCACTGTATTGCCTAATTGTGCTGATATGCCGTTCAGAATCTACTCACTCACTCAACGACTGTATGCTAGGGTCATCTGTGGTTGACTGGTTGTTGAAATGGCATTTTGCCGACTCGAGGCTCGCTGCCTGTCGGCTAGCTCAGCAGCTTCTCTGTCAAGCTCATATCTTGCCTCTGTTGCCTTCTCGTGAGAAGAAGTCACCAGAACTCACAGCTTCTGCTTCAAAGTCTTTCTGTGATAGCAGTGAAGTCTGCTACCGATTTGTATGTACAATCTCTACTAGTTTTCATGTGGTGTACTCAGTTGTATATTGCAGACTCTGCTGGTTAATCAGCTAATGTTATCGCAACATGGACTGTAGAGATAATGGCCTAAGTTTATCAGATGACAGGTTTTATTGACTGATGCAAGAATTTAAAGGTAAAACGATATCGCTCATCATGTACACACCTTGGTACTACAGACATCACCTGCCATATGGGATCACACAGTGTTACCTGCCATCCGACACAAGTGAATGTGCCCCGCCTAACTTCAGCCAGAAAGGCTGGTACTCGATTAACCTACCATGGAGGGATGGAAGGCTGAGTTAACGTAGATAGATGGTTACGTACCTATATGGTTTACAACCCACAGACAGTCATCCATTCAAGTATTAACCAGGTCCAATGTAGAGCAACTACGTTGATCAAGACCAACGCAATACCACTAAGTCAGGCCTGTTGCGTAACTTGTTACATAATGTTTAAAATGTTGGTTACTCATATTTTTGGTCAGTATTAATGGATTAATCATGTGTTTCTTACTAGCTGGTAATGTCATAACAAGTACAAAGATATCTGTCTGTGCAAATGTGTTTCTGTGTGGAATGCATTAAAAGTCAGCTGATTAATGAACTAGAAGCTCAGAGAGAGAGAGAGCCAGTACTTCAGTCCATATTGTTTGAACTGCGTCATTTGTAGGCTTTGTGCTGTCTGACGATGACAGTTTGTGACATTCTGGTCTATGTCTGCAGTAGACTAGTAGTGATGGTCAAATTCTGTAGATGGAATTTTAGTGTCGAACCAAGTGACAACCGCAATCATCACAATCACAATAGGTTATAATAAAAACTTTGATGTGGCAAAAACACCTTTAAAGTCCACATTATTTGAACTGAGTTATTTGTAGACTGTGTGCTGTTTGACAGCTTGTTTAGAAACACTCTGATAAACATAGCTGCCCACAAAATGTGCATAGAACATGACACAACAGTGCAGAGAGAGCTGTATAGGTTCAATCTGTCTGGACGTGTGTAGACGTCAGTTGCTGAGCCTTCAGAGCGTCGGCGGTTCAGCATGTTTGTGACAAGCAGCAGCGACTCAGCAGGAAGCAGTGACGCTGACTTCTCCGACGGTGATGTTTTGGAATTAAACACTAAGGGAGAGATCATCAAAGAAGGATTTCTGATGAAAAAGGTAATTCATGCAATGCATCTCACTTCGTCAGCACTTTGTATGCATTACTGTGATATTGTTCTTATTTTCATGTATGAAATAGTCATATGTGAGCTAGAGAGGTCCAATAACTGACTGCTGCAGCTTGTAAATCATTTATACAGGATGAAAATTACTTTGCAGGTGTTCTGTGTTGAAATATAAATGCATAGGTTGGAACTGTTTATATGATCTTCTGCATGGTTTGGCATTTGAACGCTGTAGGGATATCGTTGGAAGCGTTGGAAAGTCAGAAAAGTCGTAGTTCATAACGAGCCACCGTCGTTGTCGTACTACAGTGCATCAAAGGTTTACTGATATTAATCTTTGTTTTTGAACAAAATAATTATATATTTTAACGTGCATGCAATGTCTATATTTCCTAATTTATAATTTCTGAAATGAGCTATATTGTGTCAAGTGGGTTGGTAACCCTACTTGATCAATCTGTCACCCACATTGTACATGTTCTTCAGAAGCCCAAGTGGACCAAATTTACCAAATTTAGTATATGCACATATATCAGACGTAGTCAGTTGTGCCAAAATTTTAGTTAATTGGTTGTGGGGTTTAAAAATTTGCCGTTTCCCGTAAGAATTCGATCATTTCACGTCGGTAGTCTACTGTAGTTGAGTCGACAGTGGCAGGCGATGGTGGCAGACAACTAATGTCTACAAGATGCATGATAGTGAGTCACATTTCACTGTAGTTCTAACGTTAGTGGAAAGACACACTTGTGCAGTGTATCCTCATGAAACTACGCCATGGGTATTTGTATGTTCGTATATATAATCTGCTGCAAAAGACGTAAGTAACATTGTGTGAACTGCGATGTTGTTTGTCTTTTAGAGTAACTGAATTATCTTGATCTGATTGTTTACCTTACGATATATCACAAATGTTGTGTTACAGAACAATGTGCAGCTGCTGAAAACACTAAAACTTGATGGAGCCTTCGTCGTTGACATGGAAGACTGTTATCCACAGTCGACTGGTAATAGATGTGTATTATAACGAAATTGTCTTCCTATTGTGGAATTTTTTCTGATTCTGTCCACTAGGAATTTTGATACAAAGAGTTAGTTATCCTTACTGCACAGTTCCTAGAACACTACACTAACTTATTTTTATGAAAATTTCACTCGCTGTACAGTTACACAGTTGAATGAATGTCTGATTTCAGTTATCTGAGTCGCTGACGTCAGCTAGTGGTGGTGTGAATATGTTGCAGTGGTGGGGTTTGCTGTGTTGATTCATTGAGTCAGATGTCATATACAATATAACACAGTGTGTAATGCATGCTAAATAGCTAACTGGTTGCCAGCGTGGAACCAGGAACGCAGAGGGTAAAAATTAACAGAACTTCAAAAATAAAAAAACGTGCATTGACTCTGTGTAAAGACTGTTGTAAAAGAAAAAAAGCAGTCCAAGATGGAAAGGATTTGTAGAGCATGTGGGTTTTAAGCTTGAAGTGAAAGAAATGAATGTCTGTTGTTTGTCTTTAGTAGACTGCTTGCTAATATATTGTCGGTTTCTTTTTGTCAGAGTTGTGCCTAGACGTATGACCTTGTTTTTGTGTGCAGATGACATGTCAAAACGTGCCTGTGTATTCTGCCTCAGCATTCCACGCGGTCCCAGCAAGAGATCTCTCGTGACATTCCAAGCTGATGACTTGTACTCAAAGAAGTCGTGGCTCGACTGCCTTCTGTCAGTGTGCAAGAATGCCAGCTTGCACGTTGAAAATGTTGATTAATTATTATTTATTATTATTAATTACTCATGTACTGTTGTCTTGTATTTGTTGCTTAAAGGGGACGGTAAAATTTTTACATGGCGGCTTAATTTGTACATACACACTGCCCGAATATATATATATATATGACAAAATCACAACTTTTCATAATTAAGTTTTTATGGTTATAATGCATATATCATCGACATAAATGTCAGATATATATTTGGGCAGTGTATATGTGCAAATTAAGTTGCCATGTAAACAATGTTTCCCTTCCCCTGTAATCTGCAGCGATGAGAACATGCCACATTGTTTGATGTTTTGTCGCAAACCTTCGACAATCAGTTATAAGATGCTGTTTATTATTGCTACTCTTTCTTTGTAGCTGCATTGCTGCCGTGTAACATTACAGCCTAAGTAAGTTTGATTTCTGCTAATTACTGTTCTGTGCATGCTCATTTTGAGCTACATCATTGTTTAATCAATTCAATCTCCTTGCTTGAGAGCCTTGATGTGAATGTAATGGAGGACTGTTTTGTTGTCAAGAGATTGCAGCATTTTATAGTGACAGAATACAGCCAGTCAGCAGACGGCATTATAACAATATATGTATGTGAACTCTCTATGTGGAGTTACCGCGGCGGCAGCCCCACCGCCGTTCAGGCCTGGCAACCCTGCCGTCTGTGGGAGCCGTCCCCTAGTCACCCCATATTAGTGTAGTCAAGGGGACTTGATGTGTTTTGTGTTCATGTCTGCTTATTGTATGTTTGATTTGTCTGTGTACTATTTGTTCCTTCAGTACTTTGATGCTGTTGGTTGGGTCTTTTGACCTGTAAAAACCGTCTCCCATATAACTAGGGTTAGGACGATAGTCCCATCGTACTATCGTATCGGCCGATAGTCGGACTATCGGACGACAATCGCTCCGGCCCATTGTTTAAGTCCGATAGTTTTCCGATAGTGCCATTGTGTTGCCGTCTTACTGTGATGCGTTGACAGGTCGTTGGCAGCAAATTGCTGGTTAATTAAAGTTGTTTTCGCTTCTATAAACTTAGTACAAACT
>Ga0056114_1001769_pt1 | contig 10295 bp, 9 predicted proteins | sample WorMetHERISLAND1_FD_77005 | JGI IMG/M metagenome (GOLD analysis project Ga0056114, IMG submission 77005) | Marine gutless worms symbiont microbial communities from Max Planck institute for Marine Microbiology, Germany - Olavius loisae HERON... ... | reverse complement strand
TGGGGAGGGGGCGGCATTGTGTCGGCATGCTATTGTCCATTGTACCAATTTACACTGCAGATGGCCAGGCGCCGGCGGCCGATTAATGGCGGTGTGAAATAGCTATTATTCATCGTGCCGCCCCGCTGCTAGTGAGACGAAACTTAACAACAGCGGACGGAGCGACAGACCTTAGATCGGTTTCCGATTTCCATTAGACCGGGACCGAACCGATTTTGGCGAATCGGCTTCCGATTTAGAGCCAGAACACGGATCGATACGATCTCTACGCATAATGCATCGCGGTATCATTAGCTTATGCCAGTCAACTGCCTGTTGCAATATGTTAATGCTGCCATCCACGAGTCTACTAATGTAAACAGCACTACATGGCAACTACTTAGACCTTTACCTTTTACCTCCTGAAATGATTAACTGCTATGTTAATAGCCGCTGTTTATGTATGCAGTGTTTTCGAGACGAGTTTGCCGCGAGAGTTGCCTATTGTGCATGAGATCACAACAGTGTTGCGTGAGTGGCATCACTTGTGGAAGGAACTGTACTTGGTAAATCTGACTGTTCACATGACGCATTTCATTTATTTACATCTTGTCAACTGTAATTCTGTCCTCTATGCTCAGTATTATTATCTCTGGCAAGTGAACGAAGTGAATTGGTGGAATTGATTTTTTTCATCGGATTGTGCAAGACAACTGGGAAATGAATGAATGAATGAATGACTCACAACAGTATTAGAGGGTGAGAGCTAGGAAAATCGTGCAGCTTAATTTTTTTACGCATACTTAATGACCACTCTCATCCGTATTCTAATTATCGTAGAAGACAGGCTACTAATAAACTTTAAACTTCTTCAGGCATGATATAGCCGCTACTTGTGTGCTTAAAATGCCGTTAAACCCTAACCATCCATCCATCGTAGAAGATAGGCATTTGTTGGAGACGGTGCTTAATGGAGACTGGCGTTTATTAGTACATGGACTTTTGAACCTCTGGCATTTATTACTGATCGTCGATTATAAAAGCCTGTGCGTTTACAAGAGAGTTTACAGTATGTTGTGTGCTCTGTTAGCTCTCCGATGACAAACAGGTTTTTGACAGCATCAACAAAATGTTGAGTGAACTTATCAGTCAACGGCAACTCATCATGTCTCACAAGTTGACTGTGGTATGTAGTCGTTGCTTACTTATTTCATGTTTGCTTATTATTAGGTGACAAACGCCGTCAAGCAATATCTAGCCCATTGTGATAGATGTTACCGTTCCGTGGTCTGTCTGTCTGTTACGTTTGTGCATTGTGCTCAAATGGCAGAAGATATTGACACGATTTCTTTTGCACATGACACCCCCGTGTCTCTGGATTTTAAAATTTGGCTTACATCAGTTTACCCCTTCCCCCCCAAATTTCACCCCAAAGTGACCCACCCGCTGTTGATTTCAGCATAAGAGACATTTGATGGCAAATTGCGGCCAAATGGTTACAGATAGCGCATTGGTCACAGTGGTGAGCCTTTAGGAAACCATCATCGCTCTTTCGAATGGTACCATCGCTGACCCCCTATGACCTCCTCTTCCCCCAAAATGGGGGTTCTTATGCACACGAGCGATGTCAGCTTTTGCGACATTATTTTTTTGGCCCTTGTTCTGAGACTTAGCCTAGCATGCACTAACTCTAGAAAATTAGGTTGGTGTAAACAAGAAAGCCATCTATCGCAAACAGATCAACATCTGCCAGTTTAGTTGAGTTTCCGGATAAGTTATTGGTTAAAAAATTTCAGATTCCTGTCTTATACCGCTGCAAAGATGTATCGACAGTGTTTAGAATATACAGTTCGGCCAGTGGTTTGAAATATGGATCTGCGACATGTTGGGTTGTCAAAGAATCTGTTGTTGCCATGTTACTGATACTGCAGTGAACTTGTTGGACCGTAAATGCATCGACAGAATGCTGAAGTATTCATATTACGTGTTGTGTTCATGGGCTCGGCAGCATTGTAGAATATGCCCACCTCGTTTCCTGGCCGAGTGTCGTAAGAAGCGACTGAACCAGGGTAGTTTTGTTTTGCTGTGTTTTGCGTTGTTTTTTTAATGTTTAGTTTGTGTATATTGTCTGTGTTTTAATTTGTCTTCTATCTTGTATTTTCGAGCATGAACACTGAATGAATGGCACTGTATAGCCTAATTGTGCTGCTGTGCCAGTAAGAATCTGCTCACTCACTCATTCATGAAATGAATGCAGACACGCTATATTAAAGTGGAAACTAGTATCACTGGTAGTAGTTTATACATTGACAAGCTGTTGCACCCCGTTCCGGGCCGCTACAGTTTGATTTTGTGAAAGACTGGACGACCCGGTGCACAGCGTGTGCTATTAATAGTAACGCTGTCCTGCAAATGGTCGTCACGCATCTGTATGCAAAATTTCGCCGTCGTACGACGCGGCGTTTAGGAGGAGATAGATCTTAGAGAAAATAAACAAACTTTCAGTTATTTAGTAGATATGTTGTGTGTAAATATCAGGACGAGCTGCGAGCATTGCAGCAGAAGATAACCAACAGGATTGACATGGGCAATGCGTACGTTATTCTTTCAAATAAACGTTTTTTGTTTGTTTGAAGCATGTTTTGCTGTGGTTAATTAACCATAGCTTTTTTTATCCCAGTTATTTGTTGATATTAATCCACTAAAAATGAATAAGCACAAAACGTTCTCTCTGTGTGCTTGACTGTAATGTTTGAATGATTTGCTGACCAGTTGCGAGTTATAGCGACAGTTTTGAAACTCAAAACGAAGAGTGTTTTTTTGACAAATCCAGCCAGAACTGATAGTTTCTGATTGTTGGCATTTTAACGAATTATGGTTCTTACTTTAATACTTTGTTTACAACTAAATCTGTTGAATTAATACTAGCTGAATATCTACATGCTAGGGGTGAAACTCATGGGTATGTTCAGATAACTGAAACTGTCACTGAATGCTGAAACCATTTGTAGCCCAACAAAGTTGAATTTGTGAACTAAAAACCCGAACTGCTTTTGAAATTGTTTTATTTCGTTACCGTTTACCGTTAAATTAACGTTTTGTTTTACTAACAGATGTGTGTTTACGCCGTGGTTGTCGTTATGTTTGTGTTTTCTAATCCATTAACATGGCAGCTAGTCGGTGCCGATATCTCATCAATACTGATCGGCGCTGTTAATCTGCTTAGCTGCTTTGAATCGCTGTGTTCTAGGAAGCTCGGCCTGGACCTAGTCGTCCGAGATGACGAAGGCAATGTGCTCGATCCAATGCGGAGCAGTACTATCAGACTATTTCGACTTGTATGTAGTACATGCATAACAGCCCTATGTTTGTATTTAATACTTCTCTCTATGTTCATCCGTATACAGTTTAGCTTAATTTTCCGCAGTGGTTTCTTATTGTCGGATTATATGGCAAGAACTCATTGAGAATTTCAAGGATTTTGCTAAGTTGTTATTTGCTTTTGCTAGACATAACTGTCATATTACCTCCCCAGACACATGTCATATTACCTCCCCAGACACATGTCATATACACCGCGTCACTTAATACAATTATAGTCTGAGAGAAATTAAGAAGAACAGATTAATTGACTCACTTGTTATTATACGTACGTATTGCATGCTCCATTTTTAGGAGACATTGCTTATAAGTGATTTCGCCTACTGCTATGGCAGGTAGTCTGTCTGTCCATCTGTCTATCCGCCTGTCCATGACGTTGAGGTATCATGATCACATAGGTTGGAATTCTTCAAAAATAATTGTCAGGATTAGTTAGCCTGGAGTGTTCGCTCTCTGCAGACCCCAACACACGGATGACATGACATGAGATGACGTGACATAAGAATTTGAAAAGAGCCAAGCGATGTTGCCTTTTGCCAAACTACTTTGACACTTGCTTATTTCGACGCTTGAGTTTTTTGCCGATGTTAACATGAAATTTGGTTCTGTAGTGGCCGAGTGGTACGGTGCTGGACTTACGATCACGAAGTTGTGGGTTTGAATCTCACCCATGGCTGCTGTGTACCAACATCAACTCAGCATGCCATCCCTCCTGGGTTGGTTAATGAGTACCACCGAAAGTTGGGGAGTAAACGGGCATACCACGCAATGCAAATAGCCCCGTATCCGTGGTCTTGCAGCTTCAACCGGTGTCTGGCTGAGAGCTACAAGGAAACGAAGATCCGTGCTGGTCTATCTGCCCAAGAGGCTCTTGAAGGACTTTACTAACGTGAAACTACGCTCTTTCAAAGTTTCGTCCAGTGATTATGCAGTAGAATGCGTATCACATCTGATGATCTTTGTTCTGGGTTGTATTGCATTGATCACCAAATCTGTGTAACAAATTTTTTCTAAAATTATGAAAAACTTCTTAAACATTATAGTAAAAAAGCAGACTCCTCTAGGCTGCCTGTAGTTTGGTCGCCTATGATGTTACAATGTCATTAAAAGTTCTTATAACTGTGGTACGTTGTATTTTAAGCTTGAAGTGATATTTCGAATTCAGAAAGTTTTGTAAAGGCTTTCATGTTGTGACCTGTATGATTCATTCTGCTGTTGTTGATAATAAGCTGCTAGTGTGTTTTATTAAGTTTATTCAGATAGATTTCTTTATTCTTACAGTGAAGATTGTTCTGTTTAAGAAATATTTGAGTCGAGTGTGTCTCGTTTGTGTTTCGATAGCATCAGCTGGCAGTGAAGAGGATCGAAGAGGAAAAGTCGGTGAGTTATTTCCTGTTGTTAATTGTGCTTGCAAATGACTGCCTCTCGTCACCATAGTTACCACTGAACTCCCGTTAACATGTATTTGCATCCACAGTTCAGAGCACAAATATACTCGTGTATTCTTCTGGATACCATACTGGCCACGGATGTAAATAAATATTCTGTAACCACTGCTAGCTGCCAACAAAGATGGCGGACCAACTGGATCCACCTGGATCTATTTTTAGCTGCAGAGCAAAGGACTGTGGGCTGTCTTGGATTACCAATCACAACAGAGCAGCAGTCCTTAGTTTGGTCAGTCAGCCAGTCACGGCATATGTCGGCCATATTTGTTGGCAGCTGGCCGTGGCTTCATTTGCATGGAGCGGTCAGTGGCACCAGGGCCGGATTAAGGGTTGCTACAGCCTAAGGCTTTATCCTTGCTAGTCTAATGGTTAATTCGGAATTCGGCCCTGAGTGTAGGGCTGCCGTATCTGGGTAATTTATTACCCGGGTACCTGTCGGGTAATACGACGTGTACCCGGGTACCCGACCGGAAACGGAAGTAGTAATTAAGTAAGTAAATAAAGCTATTATGGGGGCTATATATATCCCACAACCCCTAAAATTGCGGAGGCTTATATCATGTTATTCAATTTAATACAAATATTGCATAAATTTTACATTTTGTTATGTTTTTATTTGCTGTTGCGATGTGGGCAAAGTGCAGAATAAACTGATGATGCTGCAGTTTGAGTTATGCATTAGATGCCTTCATCTTTAGCAGAATTTGTGATGCAGACGCTTGGATGACCTTGCACTGCTATGAGCCTGAATTTTCGTAGAATCTCGCGGGATTTCTCAGATTTTGGGGACAACAACTGCTAAATGAAGATAGATCTGCATCGCCAGCGAGAGCGTTGTAATCCACTGAATGTAGTTTTCAGCATTATGTTCTTTGCGTTTATTTGCCATAAATTGCTTTGCTAGGGGCCTTCATATATGGACTGCTATCGGGCGCTTATGTACTTTAGCGTTAGCTAGGATTTCATGTTTTGTTTTACATCAGACGTAACAACGCCGCAGTACGCAGAGGCTTTCTTTTATGCTTTATGCATACTGGTGTGTTAAGAAACTGAGAAGTAACACAGAGAACGTCACTCAGTCATTATCATAAAATTAATTGGTGATGACTTAATATCCAATAATCCATATTCGGATTCCGTAAATTCTGTTAGAAATCGCGCTAATATTTTGCACTTTTATAATGATTTATTTTTGTTCGGGTACCCGGGTAGCGGCGGGTAGTAAAAAATTACCCGGGTAATTTATTATCTGTGTCCCCGTCGGGTACCCGGGTACCCGCGGCAGCCCTACCTGAGTGGCACCCCTGTGGTTCAGACTTCAGAGTAATTGCCAAGTTTGTGTTCAAAATAGTTTCTTCGTTGTGTTAAAGGCCTTCTATGTGTTGATGTGCCATTAAGAAACTGCTCACTCACTTGCCATGTTAATTGGTATGGGATGGGCAGTATAATCAGTATAATCATTATACTGATTATACTGAAGCTTATGTCGGAATTTTGTAGTTAGTTGGGATGTTTGTAAAAATCACGACCGCTGTGGCACACAAACAAACAAATAGGACTTTAACAGTTTTATGAATGTAAGAATGACCAAGACAAATCTCATGTGGCACCAGGTAGGCTGTACCAGATGTGTGGACCAGCGATGGCGAATATAAAAAGTAAATTCCCTCTGTGGTAGTCTGCTTTGGAATAGCAGTGTTTTGTTGCATCGGACACAAAATATACAACATATTTTGTTATAAACTTGTATCTTCTTTTTAAATGCTTTTATTTTTGACGTTAATTTCATAAATGCTTGTGTCAGTAATTAGTAGTGCTGTGCCAATAGTGTTTTTTCATTTCGAATTGAATCGAGTAGTCGAGCTATTATTTGAAATTTAAAATCGAATCGAATAGTTATCATCGGTCTCAAAAAGTCACCAGTAGTAAGTACTTGTTAAATAAATTCGACTGTTTTTATGGCACTGCACTATTGTGGTTTCTGTTGTAGGAGTTTCAGTACTTGATGGGCCAATATAAAGACTTCAAGGACATACAGGACCTGGACCATTGTTAACAACAGCACTGTACACACACACATACTTTACTGAGACATCATTCTCTTGAACTCCCTCGTGTATTTCAAATAATTGTGCTCGTTTCGAATCCAATCGAATACTGAAGTAACTATTCGATTCGAAATTTCGAATATTCACACAGCACTAGTAATTAGCTGCCGTAGCGACTCATAACGTTTTGATAGTCGGGTTTTGTGCTTAGACGCTGCTGGAGCGAAACACGCAGCCGAAGAAGATAACGAGCTTCAATCTGTTTGTCAACGTGAAAAACTTTGTGTGCAACATCGGCGAAAATGCCGACATTTTGCTGACGCTGTATGACGCAAAAGATGGACTGTTTTTCAGGTTCGGTGGTCACTAAATGTATGTAATGCACATCGCTGTTTAGCATTCGTTTTCTAGTTGAAGCTTGTTTAGCTAGTTGCTGTGTTAGTGTGATGGCATCGGGGCAAAATTGGTCAAAGCTGACCATAAAGTGGCAATTCTGGTTTGTTTTTGTTGGACTAGCATTTCATCTCATTTATTGGCCATTTTTTACATCAATTTTAATCAGCTCTCTTGCGGTAGTGTTCCGCGTTGAAATTGCAGAATAGTAACAGAACCGTTCACTGCAGTGTGTCCTAGCAGTCTGGAAGTTTTGAAACGAAGTCCATAGCAGCAGCAACTTTGCTGAGATACTCACCAAACACAGACACCTTATAATCGTCTTAGAATAGATCATACATATCCAACCCACTCTTACCTGTTAAAGGACGAAGATCCCCCCAATATGTATACCTTGTGGTTCTTTATTAGCAATAAATGTAGAACATTATACTGATCGGTTGTGTAGATTTTGATATCATTCGCCAAAATTTCTATACAGCTTCTAATCTCAAAGATCTCTTCCATAATACTCATTCTAAATGAATAATTTGTTTTACACATGCCACTGGCCTTACTAATAAACTTTAATCCCTTTCAGGCATGATATAGCCGCTACTTGCATGTTGAAAATGCTGTAAAACCCTAACCAACAGGCCTACCAACCTTTGCTGAGGTACTTATGCTTGCATTTAGCTGCAACCTAGTAGTTCCCACAGCACGTAACACACAATCTTGAGTCCTGTAGGTGCCATCAAACTGGATAGGATGGATTCCGCATCACATTTGTACTTCATCGGGTGTCTGGATGTCCTCACTGACTGGCTTCTTGTGCCTCCTTACACGCCGACTCTCCATTATCAGCGTAAGTAAAGTAAGTGAGTAAGGGATTTATATAGCGCTAAAGTCTCAGAAGAGAGTCAGGGCGTCTACTGCAGCTGCTGCTGTCGTAACATTGTACGTCGTTAGATGAGTAAAGTTGCAGTCGGTGATGAAGTAAAACTCCAGTTTACGTAAAACGAGAGTTTGAGCTGTGTTTGTGTGTTTGCAGTGATAACTATACAATGAAGTGGGGAAACCAAGGAATGCCGATCTACCTGGAACAGCTCAATAACTTGAGAGTCATCTTCACGGTCTGTTGCCTTGTCCTGTGGTTTTTATTAAGCAGTGGTAAGTAAGTAAGAAAGTAGTTTGTTTATTCAAGACTGATGAACGCAGCCCATGAAAACGGCTACAAAGTTCTAAACCAGAGAGACTAGCTGCTCATCTCATAGAATGCAGTTGGAAATGCAACTGCAACAAATGTCACAAGAATGCCGCGAAAATTAATAACAACATTTGCATAAATTTCTAATAATAAAATCAACGTCTGGCTGCACACAGTTAAGCAATTTAACCATTTGAGGTCCACAGTTGTTTTAATTTTATTTCTATTACAGTGTATACCTTATGGTAAGTTATGCACACATAAAGCACCCTTTTGTATACTTGATCTTATTTACAGCATGCATTCGTGCACTTATGGCGCTTAAAGGATGATAGGCATATAGGTTGATCAAGCATCTTATACTCTTCACTGTGTTCGGGCTTTTGGTGTGAAACAAAGTACCTGCACCTTTCGTTTAAAAAAACGAACCAAATTGTTGATAGTGGAAACCGCACGTCATTTTGTTGTTGTCCGTTGCAGGATCTGAGCAGCATGCAGGATGCCGAGCGTGAGCGAGTATTTCTCGTCTGTCAGATAATCCGTGTCGGCCGCATGGATTTGAAAGACGTCGAGTCCAAGAAGCAAGCGAAGGGAATGCGGCGGCCGTTTGGAGTCGCGGCCGTGGAGCTAACGGACGTATTTCGTGGCGGTGCCGACTCCGACGAGGAAAAACAGTTATTCGTGCCTTTCCTACAGTTAGTCACTTGCTGTTTCCAAAAGTGTTTTGGTCATAACCGAGTTATTATGCACCACCCGCATAGTGGAAAGGTGCTTTAAGTGATGCCACTGTTCATTCATTTGTCCGTCTGTCTGTCAGCAGTGTCTCCAGCAAAGATCTGGCAACGAGTTGTGCAATTATTAGGCATGCTAGCTATTGCACCATATCAGATGTCATGTGGTATCGCTTGTAGCAGGTACATGGCGTCGCAAATGTAACGTAATAATCTATTGCTAGGGCTAGTGGCTTTGCCTGGACCTTCGCCCATTGGTGGCAAAATGCATTTGTTTTTATATAGTAAACTTCCCGCATAAGTACGCCAAGTTCTGCAAGTGGCCACAGCCGTTACAGAAAGTCTGCAAGCTGTAGATTTGTAAGTACGTAAGATTGGTTACTTGTAAACAGCATCGGAATCGCGATAAATGTATGAGATTTGACTCGGGAACAGTATCACCTGCTAGTATGTTTTTTTGGTACTTTTACTCGTGAAATGCACGGCAGTATTCTTTTATTTAAACTAGGTCTGATAACGATTAAAATAACATTTAATAGTTAACTTTGTAATAATTAACGATTAATTAATAGTTAATTTTAGTTAATTTTTGTAGCGTGCTGTGGGCCTTGTGCCGTGGAAAATAACAAAATATGGCTTTGTGTAACTGTGTTGTTTTTTTCGCGTAAATTATCAACACAGTTTTAGTAGGATGGCCTACTGGATATCTGTCGTAGTACATTACTGTAGGATATAAGCTAACAGCGTCTATGTATTTTCGTTTTTAGCCGACCGTACTAACGGTCGCGCTTATGCTACAGTGTTGCGTCTGTTGTCCGTCGTCCGTCTGTGACGTTATGTATTGTGGCTAAACGGTGCGTCCTAGAGCAAAAGTTACTATTGAGAGTCTATAGGAAGTCGTATATGAGAAATCTATTGGTACCAAAATTAATGACCTTGACCTGCGTTTAGAGGTCATATCAAGGTCATGTCAACCAATGCATTACATTTGACGTTGAATATCTCAGAAACCGTTAGAGATAGAGGTTTGGTTCTAAAGGACTACCAATAGGAAATGGCATATGGGCTATCGAATGGTCACGTGACCGATGACGTCACGTGACCTTGAAAGGTCAAACTCGTGACCCCG
>Ga0056114_1001768_pt1 | contig 10296 bp, 2 predicted proteins | sample WorMetHERISLAND1_FD_77005 | JGI IMG/M metagenome (GOLD analysis project Ga0056114, IMG submission 77005) | Marine gutless worms symbiont microbial communities from Max Planck institute for Marine Microbiology, Germany - Olavius loisae HERON... ... | reverse complement strand
GATTGATTGAGCAGGGTTTAACGTCTCCACCAACACAGTATAGGTTATATGGGCGACGGTTTTTACAGGTCAGAAGACCCAACCAACAGCATCAAAGTACTGAAGAACACATAGCATACACAATTAACAGAAAAAATACAATAATGACACAATAAACACAAAACACAGCAAATCCCCTAGTCTACAATAATATGGGGTGACTAGGGGATGGCTCCCACAGAGGGCAGAGTTGCCAGGCCTGAACGGCTGTGGGGCTGCCATGTTATGTTTATTTTCTTGTTATTTTAATATCGTTTTTCGTTTCACAAAAGACACAAACTCATAATTCTCGTTTTCGTACTGTAGAACGAAGTGCAATAATTCTAATTTTCGTTTTCGTTACAAACTAGCTCTGCATGTTGATCCTGTGGTCGCTTGTCTTTTATTTCACAAAATGACGACAATAATATGGACACTAATGTTGTGTATCAACAGTAAGGACTTGGCAATCACTCAAATAAGACTCAAAAAAAATAAATATACAGACAAAATCACGAAACTTAATGGCAGCGAAAAATAAGCGGATTACTGTATTTAAGCACTGTTCAACGTAGATGTTGATTATGGCTTGATCATAGAGCAATAACGTTCACATACAATCATACAATACATGCAACTACAAGAGGCGAGACAGAAGATTGATGGACTGGGTCCGGTGCAGCTAATTACAACCTCGTCATGACAACATTAACTATTACCAAAGTCAAAAATACAACAAATCGCAACAAATGTCTCCTCACAAAATTCCTGTGGTTTTTACCGCAGAGCACAGTGTTACTACGACATGTTGTCCATCTGTCCGTGACGTTAAGGTAAGGTGGTCACAGGTTGGAATTCTTCGAAAATAATTTCATGGCTGATTAGGCTAGTGTTGACTAACTGCAGACCCCAACATTACAGATCTACTTCCAAGGAACACCAGGAAATTTTGCCGGAATACTAGTAGATACTAGGGCGTATCAAAAAATGGCTTTTGGCGTACAAAAGCTCTAATACCTCTGAAACGCGACATGACAGGACCAAGGTTACTATTGAGAACCAATACTAGGAAGTTCCATATGCAGTTTCAGTTGATTCCAAAATCAACGAACTTGGATGACCCTGAAGGGTCATTATGTGTTCTGTTTTAAAACACAAGTGCCATGGTGTTGTTACTTATTTTTTATAGTTTCACATTCAATCTGCTTTTATGCAGTGAATGACAACACGGCCAATGGCCTTGACCTTTCTGAACCTGTAGCAAATAATCAGAGTCACTTGGTGTAATAAAAACATGCTGCATTACGTGGTTTCCTTGCAACATCTTATGATCTCGATCTGCAGACTACAAAGTCCGTGAAAAAGAAGTGCATCAAGTTCCAAGTGACTTGGGTTGAACACTGATGGCAATGACCAATGTGATACAAGATATTTCTCCTTCATGTTTTTGCAGACTTTCTGTTTCAGTGTTAACTCACTTGTGGCCTCCTGCGAGCTCCGCGCCCCTCTCCCTCTATTGTGAGTGCTGCGATGCCTGAAGTTAAAAACATGGCACTGACTTTGACAACCGACCTTTTTTAGGAAGCTCTAAGCAGTTAATCTATTGGTCCAATGTCATAAACAGGTCACGCATTGTCAATTTCATTCCAATCATTACCGAGACATGATGTTCATGTTTTATAAAAACGTACTACGAATGCACAACAATCAAACAACATGGCTACGCCTTGCATCACGTCATACAAGGAGGCACAGAATTACGACTGCATCAGTACGTTGGTTGAGTAAGCTTTAACGTCCCAATCAGTACACTGAGCAATATAATTAAACGACACAATCTGTAAACTAACGAAAATTGCTGTTGAACTTGGCACAAGCCTAGTCCAATACTGTAAAACTCATCATATTCGTGTGCCTTTATTTCACGACGTTTGTGAGATAAAAATGTAAAATTAACGGGCATGAATATCAATAGTACTTGTACTCTACATTGACAATAAAAGCTTGCAATAGGTCCATCAATAAACAAACAGAAGTAGTATGCTTTTGTTCATATGTACAATGTACATCGTACACAGACTGTTTGCAGTTGCACGCCTCTGATTCGAGCCATCCTCGACTATGCAGTGCGTTATAAATTTCATATATGTATGTATATGTATGCAATGGCAGAAGAAAGCAAACCTGTATTGCCCAAGTTTGATCAAATACAATTATTGTTCTGTTTGTGAGATTTTTTTTGCAAAATAAATTTACATACACAACTGTGAAATTTAATGGCAGTGAAATGTAAGAGTTTTACAGTATGACGATGACAACATAATCTGAACAAACTTCACTGACACGCACAAACATGGCAGAATTAAATCTAAGGCAGATCAAACTTATCATTTCCAGAAGGTGGCAATGAGCAATATGCAAACAAATTGACACCGATACAGCAATGACGCAATTTGCAACGGGACAAGAACACATCAGTAGTTGGAACACTGGTAAAACGAATCAGTCAGCTGGCCAAGCCAACATTCACTAACAAATAACAACAACAATTTCTGAAACAATTACACTTATTATGCTCGCACAACGCAGCAACTGTAACTCACTGGTGTAATGGCTTGGACTCTGTTTGATACCATGGTATGAGTCCAGTACTGAGACCAACATGAGTCGTTGAAACAACTTTCGGCCACAAGCACTGTGCTATGCTTCAGAAAAAACTTAAGCCCATCAGAAAGAAAGCCCCACAAAACACAATCCCAACAGAACGTAATCGGTTAAAACCCGAGGCATTCTGAATTAAAGTGCAATGGAACGAAAAGGAACATTTGCAAACACAGTCAGCAGCACATAATGAAGCATGCCATGCTATGTATAAAATAGCTTTCGTTCTGATGGGACTTCCATTCTAATCGGCTGACACGTTTGGAAAAGTCCTACTGTTTAATTGTCGGAGTAACCATCACAGATCCTGATGTAGCCTTTGTTTTGTAGTTTCTTTAATAATCGAGGTTGATTGATTGAGCATGGTTTTACGTCTGCGCCAACACAATATAGGTTATACGGCCGACGGTTTTTAATAATCGAGGAACCTGTAAGATGTAACACTGCCTTATCATCATAATCACACATACACGTTTTACAAATGAAATGAACTACCTAAAGGCATCAACACACAAACACTGGATCACTCAACAACATATTATGCTCAACAGCTACGAACGAAATATCAAACTGAACTGAATGCCAGACGAGCAACGGTGCCACATCATGTGTGAAAAACGTAGAAAATCTACAGACTACGTCCACAATTAGAACTACAGTGCTTAATCGCCACTCAGTAACGATACAGCATAATAAACACACTAATGTACTGAAACACTTTTGCCCAGTGTCACACATTATGCACACAAAACATATATAATCAAACAGAAAAGTTTGTAAACATGATTAACTAGATGTGTGCCACAGATAGCCGTGATTATCTGATGTAAACTGAACGTGAAATGAAAACTAAAAGCAACAACTATATCTAAAGTTGATCTAAAGGACCTAAAGTCCCAAAAATTCACATCAGTGGTGCTGGAGCTCCAATACAGGGCATCAGTAGCCTGTGTGCAGCTCTTTGTAATGAAATTAATCCCTGTTAAGGTACACATAAACCTTTACAGCAATGTCCATCATACTAATGAGATGGTATCCGTATCCAGCTAATTCCTGGACTTATTGTGCCAATAACAAACGGGTACCACAGAAACGACATTTATGACTGAAATAGATCGACCACAATCAATACTTGCTATCAAAACTACTCTTACTGGTATCTGGCTACACGGCCCTTCACATGTAAGCAGTTAACTAGTTCATATTATTCCGAGGCCATGAATACAGCCCACTGCCAAGGCTACAGTAATGCATACTAGGCTACTAGCTACAGACAACTGCAATACCAGACAACTGAAATATGAGTTGGAAAGAAAAATTCACACCTCAATGCAGGTACAAAAATAAATACACGATCACATATATACACACACACATACACAGAGTACACAATTCCACAGAGTATAGTGACATCACTGACCCGCGGGACGGTCACGTGAACTACAGTGTATGTGATTCAACCTAGCTACTGAGACCCAAAAGCACACACACACAGACACATTGACAGGATGAAACAAACAAAGCGTGTAACTATCTACATGCGTAGAAAACTAATGCAACAATTTTTTCACAACAATGACAAGATGAGTAAAATCTCTACCAACAATTTCAGTTACTCGAGGGTTCCATCTCCCCAATGAAGCAAATCTGCCAGATTCTTACCTTCCCTTTTGCTCCCTCAATTACCCGTACTGTATTCATCATTTCCCACCTCTTAGATAAGGGGAGGTCTGGGCCCCCAAGCTGCCAAATGTTTCTGAACATTTCAAACACAAATTTGCACACCTGCCCAATCCGATCGTACACAGCTGTGTCGAGCCATTTTCCATACAATGATGTCTACATAGAGAACTGTGCACAACAAAAAACATTTGTTGCAAGCATGCTAGAGTTAACCACCTATTTTATTTCTCTGCTGAAACTCTTGCGGCAAAATGCTAACTGTTCCATGCTGAGTTTGGTAAATCACTGAAGGTGTTGACTATTACACTTACAGCTTGTCACACACTATAGATGTGTTCATGGAGTATCTTCCCAGCCTCTCTCCTTACTGGTGCGAACACCCAGCCCTCTCAACCAATCAGTTGGCTGATACTAACGAAACTAACAAATGAAAAACAACAACAACGAAGAAAACCTAAGCAACAGTGTGAGAAAACTACTAGCATATCGACAAACTACGGCAAATGAAACTAAAGCCAGGTTCAGCAAGATATTTTAAGTAGATCAATATTATGCACCTTGCAACTGTAAACCACCAAGCAGATTGTTAGCAACGCTCTGAATAAACACTCAACTGAAACAAAAGCTGACTAATTCTTTTAGTGTTTAAGTATGCTAACAACGACAATAACTGTGTATAATAACACACAAAAGCTACAAGTAAACAGGCCCTAGTTACGAAAGACACCAAAAGAACAAAAAAACCTAAATCAACAGCCACCTGGATAAAATCCCAAGAACTAATAGCATAAATACATACAGCCAATGAGACAGCACTGCACCAATTTCAGTGCATATTCATTAGCAGACTAGAACTGCACCAGGTAAGCATGTAGTTCTTTTACCCGACAATACAGCATGAAATATATAATCAGTGAAAATTAGCCAAGCTTACAACTTACATACATGTATTGTATGTATCAAGTCATTCTCATCAATGATTAGCCAGGAAGGACAACTAAATCCAATGATAGACCATCATTCATGTTAAAACTACACAGCATGCACACGTGACTAGCCTCTAGACTATGACTACTGAAATAATGACTGAACTGATATGACAACAAACCATCTATCAACTACTGTCCACAGTCTCACAGTCTATAGCACAATGTAGTGAAAAGAACAAACTTTTCCTCAGTAAAAGCCTGCTTCGTTTAGCAACCTCTGAATAAGTGTTCCTTTCACACTTACTTAATGCAATTGGCTGGACAATGTTGTTACTTATTGTTTGGACAGAGTTGTGATACGTAAAACCATCACAAAATACAAGTGATGTGTGCACTTTTGCCCGTGTCCCTCAATGTTTGCGAAACATTTCACTGTAAATATTACTTTCCGTGTTAGCTGGTTACCGCAGGTTAGGAAGGTTTCCCCAAAACTAAATACTCGGGAATATTATGTTGCTAAATCAAAAGTGTCAGAAAATATGGAAAAAAGCTAACATTCTACGAAACATGGTGATAGAAAAACACTTACAATATCCAGTTTCATCAAATCATGCAAAAATAAGTAAACTGATAACTCAACTGCTGAAAAGATAACACTACTGTAAACTCCACGTAATCATGCATGTACTCGACCGTTTGATATGGCACGAAATGGCATCACATGGCACTCGGCACTTGACACAGCATAGGCCACTTTGACAGGTGGGCAATACATTACAACACAAACAAACTGAGAATGAGGACACCCTAACTCTGAGGGCACATGACGCCAAACGAGGAAGAATGTCAAAAGTCTGTCCGGTTAAAATTTAGATAGTCTTGGAGTATCGTAATTCACCATTGGTCTTTTGATTACATGAACATTGGCAGAGCAGATAGACTTTGAAATCGGTCATTTTCACAACTTTCAACCTCCGTGACCTTGACCTTGGAAAGGTCATACGACATACAGTGGCGTAGCACTCATCGACCTCTACCTACATACCAAATTTTGTTCATATCGGAAAAACATTTTGTAAACGGAAAATGGACAAACATTGAGACCGGCTTTATTACATCGACTCGGAGGAGCAAAGCCAAACACCCAAACCTCTCCTGAGCTGCATGTCAAATGGTTGAAGATATGCCGGTATGTTATTGCCGTAGCGTTGCTTTTTGAACTACGCAGCACTGAATACAGTATAGGTCATTTTTTTGTTGTTTTTTGCAGCAATTTCTTTCTAATAATAGTGATGTTCATTTCTGTCACAGTAGCTGAACTGCGACCACAAAATAAAAAATCACGGCACAAAAGCACATCACTGCGACACCCAAAGAAGCACCAATGAGCAATTGCTCGACACAATTAATTACTAATGCAACTAACACATTCAGTTGTTTCTTTAGTAGCTGAGTTTCACCGAATTGCAGCAGGCTTAGGTCATACAACCAACAACAGAACCTGTGGGATTTCTGGATCCGGTTTTTACAAGGAAATGCGGAGGCTTAACTGTCAGTAACCAACATCATAAGAGCAGTGATACTCAAACAGCAGGTGAAACACACAATCTAACTCAGCCAGTGACTAACAAGTGAAGATGACAACACTCCAGAACAGCACAGACGAGAAGCGGATCGCAATGTTCAATGTCCACTCCCCCTAAAACACTCCCTGTAAAAAATCTAGACTCTAAGTAATGATACTCAGTTTTGTGAAATGACATGAAATGACAGTTGCAATGTTCTCAGTGCACCGGATGTCAACATGACTAATACCTGCTATGCATAAATGGGCTTCTGACAATCTTTTAAGCTTTCCACCCAAGGAGAAGCTATTGTAAAACCTTTGTCACCGTGTATTTGCCTATAAACACGCATCTTTTCCCGAAAATATTCATTACCATACGACAATACAACAGTACCGTCGTCAATTATACTCTAGATACACGGAAATAGAGAGTTATGTAACTTATTGCTAAGATACAGTGCTGAAACACCACAGTGTGTCATTGTGTATAAAACAGACACTCAACCCCATGATTAACGCAGACACTCGGCCCACATGATTAACGATCATAACTCACCATACAGTGCGGCACTACATGCTTCTAATTTAACATCAGGGAAGCACAACATGCACATGCAATTACACGGTACCATTGTCACTGGTGGTACTAGTATTAACTATTATTATTATTATTATTATTATTATGTACATAAACATTTTAACTGTCAAATGACACACGGATGTTATATTACATATTGTCTTACATTATTAAGATATGCACAGCATCATTTGGTGAATAACTGTATAATTTATACCATATTAATGTGTCAAAGTTGCAAACACATTTTGCCACCAAAAGTCAAAACAGGAAATTTTACTGCCAAAGTTGCCTCCAAAAATGCCAAAATACACACAATATAGTGTGTATTATGGTGAATACGATTAAACTAGGCTGCATACATTCTACAAAAGTTATAACGATTTACCCACATTAAGTACAAAAAGCAGTAGTAAGTCTTACACAAAATGCAGTTCAGTTGCACAACAAAATAAATTTAGAGTTCTTACACAAAGATATAATTATTTAGCTTACTTTGAACTTCAACGAACAGTCTACAAATACAGTGTGAGTCAAAAAAAATCCCCCCTGCGGTTTTCTGATATTTTTTCCCCAACGGATGGTAATTTTTTAATCAATTTATAAACACCTATTATAGTTCCTTTCTACACTAGACTACAAATTTTTATTCAATTATCTCCAACTTTGACGAAGTTATGCCATCCTAAGCGCGACCACCCAACAAATTTTTACATTTCACTAAAACTTTAACTTCTAAGATTGCTTACTGAGCAAATGACGTCATTGTTGACGTCAAGTCATATCCGAAATGTTTGTTGACATTATAAAAGTGTTTATTTTATAGTGACTTGCCACAGACAACGATCAACAAAGCTATCAACGACTTACGCAAACGTCTGAACGCGCTCGTTTTGGACATTTTGCGCATACTATGTGAACTAGGTAGTCGCGCTTAATATGGCATAACTTATTATGCCATATTAAGCATAATAAGTTATGCTTAATATAACCTGTGGTTATATTAAGCATAACTATGTACGTTAACTATGTACGTTAGATTAAATTTGTAATCTAACGTACATAGGAATGTATAATAGGTGTCTAAAAAACGATTAAAAATTCTTAACCGTTTGTAAAAAAATGAAAAAAATTCAGATAACCTCAGGGAGGGGGGATTTTTTTGCCTCACACCGTAGAATCAATATTGAGGTGGTCAAATATCAAAATACATACACAAAGAACATTTAACAAGATAAACATTATGCTTCAAAATCAAAACACTGAATAAGCAGAAGAGTGTAAAAGTTACAACCTTTGAGGTGCAACCGAATCAGAAGAAGTAAGAGCACCAATGCACCATACACAGCTAACACAAAGCCACATCGGTCTGTGGTCCCGGTATCGAAGTGTATAAAGCACGGCAGACAAGACGTATCACTGTTTACTGCATATAACTGGATATACGAGGCAGATCTCTTCGGTGCCGCGGATCGGCAGTTTGGCTTGGCTGAAGAAGAGGACCATCTGTGGCACGCTGTCAAACGGCTGACTAAACTGGCCAAGGATATAGCTGCCGTTATGACACACAATCTTTATGTGTAGAACTCCTCCGCTGCTCCTGGTCCACAGAACAATGTTGTCACATAAGGCCAATGACACACGCTCCAGAAACTGGCGCGATAAATCGACTCAGTTATTCTGGCACCTATATCTGATACGTGTCATGCAAATTTCAGACAGGATTCTTCTGGTATGCCAATTAGATAACTGCTGTATTCTGTGCATGTGACAATAAACCACGACTTGTGATTGGACGATGATAATTGTTGACATTATCATGTGTTGCGAAGTTGTTGTGTGCAGTGTTGTTATTTGTCTATGTTCAATGCCAGAAATTTTCATTTCAGCTGCACATGGATTGAAAAACCAGCGCCGGAAACCAGCGTCAGAAAAATGGAGTCGATTTATGGCGCCTGTTTCTGAAGTGTGTGTCATGGTCTTGTAAGAAAACAAGAAAGGACATTTCTACACCATATTAATATAAAGACTCACTTGATGCTGGAGTTTTAAAATGGCAGTCAGTCCAAAAAAAACTTTTCAGCACTCGACAGAATTGGAGCAGAGTAAGATCTGATCACTTGAAGAAAAGAAACAGAGCAGTTGTAGTAGCAAAAGACACAATCAGCCAATGACAACACTTCCAAATGGACAAGGACGGATCACTATCATACAGTACAAAATTTGCCTGCTGTACATCAGCTGTAAAATTTAGAGATGCTCCAAGTACTCACTTGAGTGACAGAGAAAAGTCGAGCCTGTTGCTTTCACTCTGTCTCACCAAGAAGCTACCTTCTTGCTGCTGAGCTAACAGCTCCTCGGCCTCCAGCCGACCCAGGGCTCCATGGTACCACCTGATGCCATCAAACGCCACATTAAACAATGTTGACAACAACACCACTCAGCAATGGTGATTACAGTTTAAACCATGTTCAGTTTTGGTTTGGATCAGTTGTGCTGAAGAACACAGAAAACAAATGTTCAGGTTTCAGTTGAAGTTTCACTGAGCTATGAAAAGCTCATATTTTAAGTGAAATTCATACCCCTGTAACTACTACACCGTGTCCACAAAAAAACTATAACACTATATACGTTGCCATAACTCTGGCAAACAATGTCGGATTTTAATGAAATTCTATAGCAACACCGTGAGGTTAAATTGCAAACAGGTCACCATAAGTGTCCACTATAGGCACAGGCATGATTGACTGTCAAGTGAGCGTCCGTGCGAATGGCAAGACGTCAGCACACCTAAAGTCTGTGTTCAAAATGTCCACCGTGTGCTCGAAGTCGAACGCAAGCTCCAAGACGTGGACGCCACT
>Ga0056114_1001767_pt1 | contig 10302 bp, 10 predicted proteins | sample WorMetHERISLAND1_FD_77005 | JGI IMG/M metagenome (GOLD analysis project Ga0056114, IMG submission 77005) | Marine gutless worms symbiont microbial communities from Max Planck institute for Marine Microbiology, Germany - Olavius loisae HERON... ... | reverse complement strand
TGCGTTTATTGTGTTCAGGTACGTATATACCTGGAGCTTGTCAACTGGAAAGTTGATCCGAACAAAATTACGATTCTGTCTCAGTATCGTGCGCAGCGCTCAGCTATTGAAAAACTGCTCGAGGGCTTTGGATTTGAACATCCGAATGTTGGGACAGTTATACAAAGCCAAGGTATGTCGTCATGGTTCTATGTAATTATTTTGATGTTGATCTGCACATTATAATAACATATTACTGTTTTTGAAATATTACCTGAAACCTACTATTTATAACCATGCAGGTTTTTGCCACTCAGCAGTATAGAAAGTACAAAGTAGCCTATTTGTTATACAGTGTTAATGCTGAAGTTACTGTAAAACCCTTATATTTTGATACCCTTGAATTCCACAATTTTGTTTATGAGTTTATTTTACACCTTTTTTCGTCGCTTAAAACCAGTAAAGTACAGTGCAGTAATTGCATTTGAGCAAACATTGGTAGTAAAAGGCTTCGCTATTTTATGCCTTTGCACACATATAAATTCTGCTTGCTTAGTCACAAATTTTTATTGTCAGTGCTGCAGATTACACGTAACATGTAGTGTCCATGTTCACCTCACTTGTGAAATAATCGGCATGCAAACATTCAGTTGTTCTAAAGTAGCAGATGATTTTCAGGTGACGAGTGGGACTATGTGATACTGAGTCTGGTTCGATCCAAACCGGAGTATGAGATCGAGAGAAATCCCTCAATCGGCTGGTGCAAGCGAAACATGGGCTTTATCATCGACGAGCACCAGATGAACGTTGCACTGACACGTGCAAGGCTTGGACTGATCATTATTGGTAAGTATGCCATATATGTAGAATATAATAATATCAATGAAAGAAAAGAGCGTGACATATTGTTTAAGTGCAGCTGCAGAAAATTTGCCGACATGACTATCCAGCTGATGTTGATATTTATTGAGTTGTTGTATTTGTTCTGTCTACTATACCAGGCTCATCAGAGTATGATGAACTACCCGTGTGACATTAAGTGGTCTCATGTTTTGTTTCTGTTCTTTTCATAATGAAATGAAATCTTCTTACCTTGTATCTTACCGTGTGTGGCCTCACGGGAGAACCAATCATCCCGTGTGGCTGAGGGCTCAGCAGATTAGTCTATGAAAAACCCCACCGTTGTTTGTCTTAGTTTATCTAATCTCCCTTCGAAGTCATTGACACTAGGTGCATCTACCATTTCTTGATCCAAGAAGAAGAACTTTCTACTGTCCCAAATAACAAGATTAGCAATATGAAACAAAAGTAACAAACTAGACTGTGGCAACTTGAGCTTGCTACATAATAGCCGCCCACACTGCTTAGCCTAACTCCCCTGGCACCTTCACCTTCTCTCCACCATCCTCATCTCCTCCCGACCCAGGTCAAATCTGTAATCGTTGTTATAGTTAGTTACTTCCTCATAAGCACTTGAAAAAAAGTTGCAAGTTCAACCTATCGTAGTTCGGAAAATAGGAAAGAATTTCGAAAAAATAAAACAAACTGATTCATCTACAATGACTAGGCTATATTACACGTGAGTTTCACAAAAATATTTCCAGTAGTTGCTGAGATTGGTTTGCCAGTTCCGACACACCCCTGAATTCGGGATACCAAGTCATTCAACCATATCATTCATCGGCATTTAAGGACCAAAGTTCACGAAATTTGCTGCACTTATGAAGCACCTTGGGCTCTGTCACCACGAAAATTTGACGGGGGGTTGCAGCAGGGATAATTTTGGAGAATCTCAAAAATCGACAAATTTTATCACAGCTCGAATTTAGGTGTATTTTGGAACTAGCTAACCGATCTCAGCAACTACTAGGAATATTTTTATGAAACTTAGCAGTAATATAGCCTAGATATCATAGAGTGACCAGCTTGTTTTCTTTTTTCGAAATTCTTCCCAGTTTTCAAAAGGTCAATTTGCGATTTTTACTCTGATCGCAAAAATTCCAAATTTTTCAATCGCATCATTCATTGGCGTTTGTGGACCAAAGTTCACGAAATTTTCCACACTTGTAAATCACATCAGGGTCTGTTTACAGTGAAAGTTTGATGGGACTTACAGTGGAAAATTTTGAGGGAATCGCAATCGTACATGTGAAAGCGTTCACCGTGTTTACATCCAGAGGTCAAAGGTCGAACGTACATTTTGAAAGGCTGTTTCCTTCCGGTTCCAAAGCTGCTTTGCATGCAGAAATTCGCTTCCGTTCTAGAGTTATAAGCACAGAACTGTAGGCACCGATCACGATTTTTCAGTTTTTGCCCCCCAAATTTTTGGAACTGGCGTTCATAAATGACACCAACTTCTGGTCAGTATGCCAAATTTCAGCGAGATCCGTCGTCAGACAGTCGATATTAACCTGGCGGAAGTGAAGAAATGCTAAATCAGAGGAGGAAAACGGGTGGCTGTAACTAACAATGCATCTTCAGCGTGGCATCCTGTCACCAATAGTAAGCCTTAATAAAACATCTGATTTAACGAGTAAAGCTTACAGATAAAAATTGATTTTTTGGGTATTTGGTGATAACCAAGCCCTGTGTATTAAATATTTTACCCCAGGTTTTGGTATTATTAAAACACATACCCCAGGCATGTACCCTGGGTACAAATGCTAGTTACTTTGTAATATCACTGCATATTTTGAAATAAGCAATTCAGCTTGTGATTAGAACAAAATTGTGAACTGTAGGCAACAAGCACCTGCTGCGCTGTAACGAGATGTGGCAGAAACTACTGCGACACTTTGAGAAAAAAGGCTGCATTGCAAATGCCAACGAGTTCTTGAGATCGAGAAATCGTATAATTGACCACAAGAAGAATGCTACTGGCCAGTTCCAGCAGCAGAGGCCTTACACAGCCCATGAACAGCAGTTCCGCTACCCACGTCAGCAGATGACCATGGCAGAGTACCTCCCTCGTCGTGCTGCTGACAGCCGGGCAGAATATCGTCCTCCTCGTCAGGGATCTCAGCGATTCATGTCCGGGGAGCGTCAATCAAGAACTGAGACATGACACTTAACAGTCATCAGTTGGAAGCAGAACATCTAAATATCATTTTGCTGATAGTCTGTATATGTTTTATCGTGTGCGTATTTATACTGTTTCTTTTTTGTTTTGTCACTGATATTGTAATGCCTGGCTGTTTCTATGAGTATGCAGTTGTAGTATTAACAGAGTGCAAGTTGACAGGTGTTGTGGTTGAACCCCCTGCAGCCTCCCCTTGCTCATGGAAGTTCATTTACCCTCATTTTTTTATAAGTAGCCTCTTTTTTGCAATTATGTTTACAATCTTTGAAAATACAGATACATATGCCACCTTCAGACTTCTGGCTCTGTTGTTGGGGCATGTCCCTGTCCACATCTGCACTTATGGTCTCTGGCCACGTTGTCCCCTGTACTACATTTAACAGTTTTCACAGTGTATTAGTTTCATGGGCGTCGATACTATATGGATTGAGGGACAATTGTTAATTAATGGGTTTAACCATTATCACCCCCAGTAAATTCAGCTGCAGACACAGAGTAGGTGTCCTTTAAATGACCCATATTTTACAAATTGGTGTATTTGTTTTTGACAAAAATCTATGTAGTCTGTATTATGTCAGCTGTGGCATTTTTCACCGTTAATTTGGTTTCAACATTTTGATGTTTTGGAAGTGCACCAAAACTAGTTTCAGCTGTTTTAGGCTGTGTTGCTGACCATATAGATCCCATGATGGTCCGCATATTGGTACCTCTTTTGAATGTGAAACGACATTCCTCTTTGCAGTCTCTCCTTGATTCCTTGGGCATCTGGATCGTGAAACTTTGACGTTGCTACAGCCATCGATTTCCCCTCAGATGGCCTTCTAGACGCTCCTGTGAGTTCCCTGGTCTTCATGAATGATCGGTGCCTCTGATTAGTTAAGTTAATCTATTCGTGCTTGTGTCATATTGCATATTGTGTCAGTTAAGTCGTCGGCCATGTGTATTATGCGTAAAGATACAGCAGGAGGTTTTAAACGTATTGTTTAGTACTAGTTTTGCTTGTTTTAAGATATTCATATAAATACAAATAGTTGTGTTATTGTTTTTGTTGTTTTTAATCAAAACATGGTCAATTTTGCTGATAGTTAACCTATGCAAATTGTGTATGTTTTAATATTAAGGTAAGATTTGTATCAAGCAATAACTCTATCTGCGTACCAATGTTCTGTCATACTTGTGTTATAAGTCACTCGTGTGATATATTGAACCACACTATTGCCACTTACCTTGATTGTTCATTAAAGCTCATTTCAGCTGCAGGGAATGGTCATTGAGTCAGTATTTTGAAAATACAGCAAATTTCATGTTTTAAACCTAACTGCAACAACTAGAATTGACTTGTGTGAATTTTCAAATGTTACCATATGGGGGCGCTACGGTGCACAATTGGCCCACCTGGCAGTCTGAGCGCTGGATGCTGTCTACTGGCCTGAAGGTAAGGTAAGGCCAATGGGGTGCCATGTGGTCTGTATGAAAAACAAGCTTAAATTACTTTAATTTGATTAATCTGCTGATTTTCCTTTTACTTTAGCATTCTCATTATTTTTATGTCTTGAGTTTAGCAACAAGTTTGCTTTTTTTGGCTTGTATTTGTTTTACCTGCATAGATGTGTAAGACTGATGTGCTCTGGTGTAGTTTGTTTCTCCTTTATGATGTCATTTACGTTTCTTAGATGCCTACAGTAAGCATGTCATCAAGTGATCTATCGACGTCTGTGTGCTTATATTTGCTGATGTTACAAGATGCACTTGAAATGTGTGATGTATAATGTGTAATGAGTATGCATCTATTGCATGCGGATCGCGTGTCTTGCAGTTTGAGTAGACTAGATATAAGTTATTGTCGACAGGTAATGAAAATTTCAAATGCATATATCATTCCTTCTGTAGAGATGACTATTGTCTGGTATAAACTAAGTCAGTCCTAATGACTCCACTCACCCAACCAATATGTGTAACACATGACTCTCGTTCAGTATAGGAGAAGGCAATTCCACTGTCCTCTGGCCATTGTGCTGTAAACGACTTCGGACTGACTGTCCACCTAGGGTTGTTGATAACAGTGTCACCCATTAGTGGTGACAAGCAGTAGCATGGTCAAATTTCTTTACCCTACCTTTAGTTACGGCACCCAGTGGGATTGACTACATCGGAATTTAGTAATGACGTTTAGTTTTGATTGGGGCTGCCAGATTATGAAAGAATTTAGATGGTAAGTTTAGACGTTTTGATACAGACAAATGGACAGACATACACTAATAAAGAGAGCATGCAGACACACGATAAAAATAATTTGTCTAACTGACTGATAATTGCTGAATAGTTATACCTGATAGTTGTAATGTGTTGATTTTCTGCAACGCACTGCACTTATGTAATTGTTACTAATACGTTTTGTTAGCGCTGTGTTCTGACTATTATGTCTGTATTGCATTTGTACTCTTCCACCGTTTGTAACAGCAAGTGCGTTTTGTTAGGCCTACATGTTGCTTTTAAAGAAATGAGTGAATAGTTTTCCACTTACTTTTCTCTACATTGCTGTTACATAGGCCTACTACTAATAGTAATAAAGCCTGTATTTATTCCAGATTGCAATGTTTGAGTTTGAGTTGAGTTCCAAAATATGGCAATGCTTATATATTACATACACTGATAGTTATATAACGTCAGTGCACCATGACACAGTTAGAAGCATTATGCTGTAGTGCGTTTTAAATTGTAGCCATCTTAATAGATTTTATGTAATCTGTCACTTCTGCAGCAATAAATAAATGATCATGCTGTGAATGTTGGTTTTTATCTATTTGTTAAGTTCAATTGTCGGTCTGTATAGTTTCCTATATTCTGTTTATTTCTTTTGTATAACTTAGTATTTGACTGCAAATAAGTACTATGCTTTATATGTGGCTGAATAAGCTAAAGTGGAACGTAAGTCACTGACCGTGAATCACAAAAACGGATTCTGGATATGTAGGTATTGCACTCAATGACATTGAGAAGGTAGGGTGGGGGCAGTAGTGCGGTGGATAGTATGTGGAGTAGCCACGGCGGTGTGATTTATGTGGAATTTTAGCCTTCAAAATACTACAGTTTGGTGAAATTTCTTGTGCTTTTGAGCAAAATTTTTATTTTCAGTACTACACATGAGTGGATCTAGGAATATGAGAAATGAGCACAGTTACCCTATCCTGTCCCTTTCTTCCCTCCTTTGCCTCCTTCCTCATCTCCCAAATTCCTTCCCTCAGTGCCTAAAACAAGTTTCACTACCATCCCTTCACCTCCCTCCCCTAGAAGTAGGCCCCTTAAATCCATTTATCTGGAAGCGTTGTGAGCTCTGAAATCGAATTTGGTGCATTTTGGCTATAAAATCTGACATTTTATGGCAACAGTTTTACTGACCAGATTTTGTGCAGTTTACAGTAACAAAATTTGTCTAAGTCCTGGACTGTCGTGAGTGATAACGATACCAAAGTGAGAAAACATTATCGCAAGGACAAAGTGCTTCTAAATAACTAAATCTGGACTTTTGTTTGAGGTACAGAGTCATATTGTTTAAATCTATAAATACCGTTTATCCACTCTAGACACAATGCAAAAGATAGGAGTCTGGGAGTGGGTCGTGATATAACGGGGGTCTTGGAGCAGATAGCCTGCAGAGCGAAGCCTCATGAAGCTTTAAGCTTTTCATACCTTAAACAGTCAATGATTTGGCTAAATTGACACACATGTCTATTATTTGGCATTTCAAAACTTTGTACTCCATTATTTTGTTCAAAAATCTTACTGCACATGAGCTCAGCTTTGTAGAGTCATAATAAATACCACGTCCAAACTGCTCTGCAACAGATTTAGTCCTGGATGTCTGCAAATCTTACTCTTAACTCTTCTAAGATAGAATTTCTTATTATTGGTCTCAAAAAGCAACTTTCTAAAATAGACAATTAACTCTTCACTCAATACAAGCACTCATTCTGCCCGCAACCTTGGTTTTATTTTTGATGATCTGTCTTTTAATTCCCGCTGTTCTCATATTCGTGAAATCCGTTGTATCTGTCCTTACCTTGATTAAAACAGCCATGAGCCATATACAACCTGATCTCTGTTCAGTCTTCAGGGTGGCCCAAAAAAGTAAGCCACAAAGTTCTATCCATATCTTTGTAAAATATTGACCCATTTTCATTTTTTTTTGGGGGGGGGGGGTACCGCGGCAGCAGCTCCACCGCCGTTCAGGCCTGGCAACCCTGCATCCCTCTGTGGGAGCCATCCCCTAGTCACCCCATATTATTGTAGACTGGGGGATTTGCTGCGTTTTGTGTTTATGTGTATTTATTGTATTTTTACTGCTAATTGTGTACTGTATTCTATGTGTTCCTTCAGTACTTTGATACTGTTGGTTGGGTCTTTGACCTATAAAAACCGTCGCCCGTATAACCTAGCCTATACTGTGTTGGTGGAGACGTTAAACCATGCTCAATCAATCAGTCAGTCAATCAATCAAATTTTTTTCACTGGCGCATTCTGTGGAAAATTTGTAATAAAGTGTGGTTACTAAACTTACCACCTCACATTAACTTATGAAATATAAAATAATGTGAAATCCATCATTTAGCGAATACATGAACAAGAGTTTGGAGCTTAATTTTTGGAGCATCCTGTACGACAGTATCGTCTTCTAATGTTTACAAACATAGAATGTATAATGTCCATCTAGTACAAAACATAATTTGACATTCAGGATGGGCCAAAAAATTAAGCTCCAAACTCCTGTGCAGATCTTGAACAAACTGATAGATTTTACACATTTTATATTTCACAAGGTAGTGTAGCGACGCAGTTAGGTGTGGTGGTATGTTTAGTAACCACTTTACTACAAATTTTTCACAGAATGCAGCAGTGAAAAAATGAAAATCGGTCAATATTTGGCAAATATATGGACAAAACTTTGTGGCTTACTTTTTTTGGGCCACCCTGTATGTGTTACTCTTGTTGTCCGTAGCCATTGATCGACCATCGTATCTTCCTCATTACAAATCACCAACCGTTCTTTCAGATAGGCATCACTTTAGCTGTGGAATCAGCGCCCCTGTTCTTTCCATAAACTTCATACTCTAGCTCTAGCTCCTGGTTCACCTCATATTACAAGCTGGCACTGCATGCATCGCCTCATCACAGTCATCACCTTCGCTCACCAGCTATCACTCCCTCGGTCTTTTACTCATAACTAAAAACTCTTCTGTTTAACGAATCCTCTCCCCAGAGTCATTCTGTATTTGGGCTGCCTTCACGGATCTTGGACTTGAAAGTTGAAATGGAGTGGAAAAATCGGACTACGGTAAGTGGGCACTGGCACAGTGGCGCACTTGTTTGGTTTGGTTTTAGTTTTATTCATTTGGTGTTTTTTTTGTTTTGGATTACAAACTTTCGGTTAGCTTTTCAGTCCACGCCACGGTATCGTATCGTATTCGTATCGCAGTGGTGTCAGGCCGAAATCAACATTGTGGAGGCAAGACAAGGCGAGCTCGAAGCCCGAAGGGGAGCCGGGGTGGAGTTCTGGAGATGCGGCAAGTCACTACCAACCAGGTATTGGCCTGGGGGAGCGTACGTTTACGGTTTAAAATCTCCCAGTGCAGGGCAAAACCCCGGCCGCCATGTATGTTGGGACGTTGGGTTCATCCGGGCTGAACTCTCCTCCTGCAGTCCTGCTATGCAAAACTGCTTTATCAGCTGGTTTACCAGCTGATAAACTTGGCATATTGGGGGAGGCGAATTAGATACTTTCGCCCAGCGGTTTCAGTATTGCTCTCGAGGTTCTGAATTTCGAGGCACGCGAAAATGAGTCATGAACAGGAACAACGTGAACAACCAATCGGAAGTCGCCAAGTACGGCACGCACCTGCGGACTTCGAGGCGAGTACCACCTGTGTAGCAATGTAAATAAAAAATGTCAATGTAAACAAAATACGAACCTAGCGACTATTAGTTAATTTAGTATGTGGTTTTTATGTTTTTCCTTTGCGTATAGCAAATCTTTACTGTTGTTGTTGTAAGTTGTTTGAGTACACAGATAGAGTGAAGATTATCGGGCGCAAATACTTATTATGTAAATCCAATGCCGCTGCCTTCATAGTGCTAATATCCCGTTGTTCATAGGGATGCCGACTTTTGATTTGCTCATTCCGGGCCGTTCATGGCGAGCAGGAGCGGCGAGTCTATAACGGGGGTCTGGCCCTGGGGTGCTTAGGGCAGAGCCCCTGCTCAGGGATCGGGGAAATCTACCCTAGAGCCGAAAGCTTTTAGCCTTTTGAAGTCCGTTGGAAGCGGCAGATTTGCCTCATTTTCCGTATTTGCAAACATCTAAAATCACAGCTGAAGACAATAAAAGGTGATTTGTGTACAACACGGGAGGGGGATCAGTGGGAATGCCGAACCACCAAGACACCATCCCAACTTAATACGTCAGGTGTATGAAGCAAACAGCATACCGCACTGGAATAGACATGCAAAATGCCTTACTTCTTGTGAAGCAGATGGAAGCGTGCAATCTTGCACAATTCTGGGACAAAAGTGGTTCCATTTGGGACACGGGACGCCAAGGGCCAATTCTGGGACTGTCCCTACATTCCTACATTTCTAGGACGGTTGGCAACCCTAGTTGCTCGCCACAACATAAATAACAAAAAACGGGTGCAGTATAGTCAACTGGCTGCGCATGACTGCACATGAATACATAATCAATAAACATCTGTTGCCTTATAAGGACTGTGCCATGCTTTTTTGACTTTTAGTTATAGAGTATAGTCTGCTCAAAATTCAGTTGCGGGTATGGTTCTTAAGGATCACTGACGTCTTCAAGACAAAACAAGACAATACAACATCATCACAGGGTGCAGGACAGAGCCTCAATGTCCCTCAAACAAACTTAACTAAAAGTACTGTAGAAAAATTAACTAAAAAAACTTTAACTACAGCCTCTGGTCCGGTGAGGTCAGCCTTCCAATTAATTTAAACTCAAAATTATTCCTACGTTTCTTATATTTTAACCTATTGGCTTCTATAACAGAATCAGGTAGACTGTTCCAGATCTGAATAATTCGGTTTGCGAAAAAATATTTCCTAAGATTATATGGTAATTGTGCATTTTACAGCCGCCAGTATTTTATACAGTATTAGGTGGTTTTACTTATAGATAAAGATCAGTAATACACTTACCGATGTTGAAGCGTTGTGGGAAACGTTGTTTTCGA
>Ga0056114_1001766_pt1 | contig 10304 bp, 2 predicted proteins | sample WorMetHERISLAND1_FD_77005 | JGI IMG/M metagenome (GOLD analysis project Ga0056114, IMG submission 77005) | Marine gutless worms symbiont microbial communities from Max Planck institute for Marine Microbiology, Germany - Olavius loisae HERON... ... | reverse complement strand
GAATTTTTCAGACATATTTGTCTGACACAGACAATTTTTGTTATCGAAAATGACTTTTGGGAAAATTTTGTTTTCGTCACCTATGCCAGTATGGGGGTGTGGCATGCCGCAGTAGCGAAAGGGTTAAGGGGTGTTGGGGCCTAAGGCTACACATACCTGTAGCATGTAGGCCCGGGTCTCCATTGGTGTTCAGGGGCGATGACCCGGTAGTCGTCTGGGGACGAAGTCTCCCAGAAGCTGAAGCCCATTTAATTTCTATCATACCAAGCAGGCCTATGAATTGAATATATTACGACTTTTGACTACATTTCCAAAAAGTGGCCAGAATTAGGGCACTTTACCCTACTGATATACGAGTGCGACTTCTTACGACGTCGTGCGACGTCGAGTGAGTTACATGGATTAAGGGGTGTTGGGGCCTAAGGCTACACATACCTGTAGCATGTAGGCCCGGGTCTCCATTGGTGTTCAGGGGCGATGACCCGGTAGTCGTCTGGGGACGAAGTCTCCCAGAAGCTGAAGCCTTTTTGTCAATTGATACACAAATTTTGACGTTCTAGAGAACGAATACACACCTGTACTGCAATGCCTATTAAAAATGTAACCATGCCATTTTGAGGGCTGAAGTTTTTCGAGGGCCTAAGGTTTAACACTAGCCTAATGGTTAATCCGGCCCTGTACTCATTCAAAGTCACACTGTATGTTTATGCCGTTGTCATATCGCGTCGTTTATGACTGTAGGAAAGTCGTCATGTTATCTTTGTATCCGTCGTCAGTATGGTCCAAGCGCTTGACAGTAGAACCTGCAGGTGGAACAGCAGCAAAGCTGTTCACGTGTTCACAGCGAGGTTTCTTTCAGGGACTTTCAACGGCTGTACAGTAAATAACAGTTGAGAGAATAAACGCTGCAATAATACGAAACTTAACAAGCAGGTGCACGGCCAGATGGCCGCTACGACATGCGGTCCTCTCGGATAATTACGAACAAACGAAGCATTTAATACGCTGATGATTGTGTAGAATGGGCCACTGATCATTCTGCAGTATTCTTGGAGTCACGTAAATTGAATAATTGATCCATTTTTGAGTGTTCACGACTAAGATATGAGCAGAAAACGATTTTCACATTTTCGTTCCCATTGACCTTGACCTAGAACTTTAGACCTAAAATTTATTCCTCTACTGTTGTTTTGCATGGTAACTGCAGGCCCTGCGAGCTGAGAATCTCAGACTTCGGGTCGTTTCAGTTTCAATGCGTTCAGTCAATTTACATCCGTAACCGAAATTCGGCCGACGTCTCTACGTCTGGTTTAATCTGTCTTTAAAAAACTATAAAATGAGTTTCTTCGATAAAATCAACAATATTCTGATCGTTTGTCGAATAAATCCACAAGAAAGAGATCTGGGAGAATTTTATGTACAACGTTTTGGCTCTGCGAAAGAAATTTCATATTCGGCCTTCAACTAGGCCTATAAATGAGCATTCTCTGTTATAATGTGTCAAAAATCTACGTTAGAACCCAATAGCATACGCAACTAATGAAACTCACCGATACGAGAGTCGAGAGGCATGATATTGCGTTGGGTATTCTGGTTTGTATGCTGTACGTTGCGCGTATATTTCTTTCCCGAGGCCTAGGGTGGAGTAAATGTTTAGTTTCGCTGGAGTCTGGACGTAGGAAACCCATCCGGCACGTCTAAACACTGCAGTACAGCATGGGCTGCTGCTACTGCTGTTAGCTTAAGTGATTGATGAATAAGAGTTTGAATTAGTGAGGTGCGGAATACCCATATCGAAAATACATCGGTCGGTGTATTAAACGATGTCACAGTTTACAGCTATGCGTTGATAAAAGTATGTATTACGATAGGTACCTACAGTAAATTTGTTTCAAAATTAAACAATTAGTTAATGCCTAATATTATAGTGAGCAGCCCAGTAAATTCGTATGAACAACAACACTAAACATAAAAAAATGTTAAGAATATTAAAGAACTTCGTGTTCAATGTTTTGTATTGTTGTATCCGTTCTGCTTGCCTATCCTGTACTTTACGTGTTTTCTCTATTAATAATGTCCTGTACTGCGTCTATGCCAGTTTTACGGGCCTTGTTTCACGATAACTAAAGCCCGTCGCACATCGTGAAATAAAACAAAACTGCCGACGATCACCTAACTGTTTCCGTTCCGCCGACCGTCGACAGTATTGTTTTATTTCAGTTTCAGGGATGTGCGGACGCGTGAAATAGAGCCGACCACCAGCAGCATTGTTTAACTGCAGTTTTATTTCAGACGTCCGCACATCACTGAAACTGAAACACTGAAACAGTTTGGCCGTGTTGAAAAATATGCTAATGAGGCTGAAACAGTTTCAGTGTTTTATTTCAGTTTTATTTCACCACGTGCGCGGGCTTAAAGCGGGACTGAAATGAAACGATTCTGCTGTCACAGTGTAAGAAAAAATGTTCTCGGCAGCCGCGAGTTAAGACATTTTCTCGGATTGCTCAGTATCAGTTGCTAACGTACGAATACTTAAGATGGAAAATGGGGTTTCAACGTATCACAAAAGTGCATAAAATCTCAAATGAATGAATTGCGCGGTAAATTCCGATCACACATTAAAATTCGTTTGACGCCGCGGCGTTCCGTGTCGGGTCGGACGGTGTATATGGATGCGATGTCGTTACCACACTGGTTGATGACTGCGAGCTAGCGCTCACGTCGCTTTACGCCATGTATGTAGCAATTAACGTAACGGCTATCACACCCAGACACACATTTCCTGTCATAGTATGAACGGATTGGATTGAGCAGTGTTTTACGTCCCCGCCAACACAGTATAGGTTATATGGGAGGCGGTTTTTACAGGTCAAAAAACCCCACCAACAGTATCAAAGTAGTACGAACGACACAGGGGAACGATTTTGCATAAAAACTATCCGCACGATTTCATTTCAACGTGAAAAACAAGTGCAACAAGAAACTCAGCTATGGCAAACGCATTGCACGTATAGCACGAGTATACTGCCAAGTATTAGCAGGTATTCACACATAAGCAATGTCGAACAGTTTCTCTCGTTGGAACACTAACTTCAGGGCCGGATTAACCATTAGGCTAGCAAGGCTTAAGCCTTGGGTCCTCAAAAAATTCGGCCATTCGGCCCTCAAAAACGCCAAGGTTACATTTTTAATAGGCATTTCAGTACAGCTAAGATTGTGTGTTCGTTCTCTAGAACATCAAAATGTGTGTATCGATTGACAAAAATGCTTTAGCTTCTGAGGGGGGCGGGGGTCGAAGTGTCCCCAGACCCCCTACCCTAACAGAAATCGGCCCTGGAGCCTGGTGGCCTTTTAGGCCCCCAAAACCATTAATCCTTCCCTGACCAACTTGAAACGCTCTGCGACAGAGAATACGGCGCCATGCGGTAGGGTCGGCGAAAATGTCACGTGACTCTGTCGACTGTTGCCGGCGGCGGCTGTGCGCATGCGCACTGAACAGTGGAGCGTGGCCCTCTGTCGCGATGAGATGACAAAGTCTTCGATCATTCATAGCGTCTGACCGATCGGTCAAGCCAGAGCGTCTAATACAGCGTAAACATACGACGGCTAATGAATCTGCCAAGTCTAATTCACCCGGGGCTGGATTAGACGGACAACGTGCTTTCATGCACAACTGACGTTGCAAGAAAGCCATACAATAGACTCGACCACAGACGACGATAGATCGCTGATAGTGTGTTGATGGTATATCTGCTCAACAAAGTAAGGTTCACGTAAAAACCTAATGCCAAAAGTAGACGGCGCCACTATTTTCCAAAGTCGATTAAAATAAATTATGGCATAATGTTCAGAATAAAGTGACTTTGATTTGTGCCAAATTTGGTAAAGATCTGTTTAATATTTCTAAAGTTATAGGCCGTAAAACAAAGTGGCCCCTTTTTGCCCTACCGTGTTCATACACAGAATGTGGCGAAACAGCCCTGAGGAGATAAGATTGCGGGGATTCACGGGATTCCGACAATTTCACTGGCGTAATAATATTGTAAGTAAGTAAGTAAGAAAACTTATGAGGCGCAGCTTTAACAGTTAGTCACAATGCGCCACGATCTCAGCACCCGAACAGACATGTCTTTAGTAGCCGCTTAAATCGTTGAAAGCTAATGTCAACTTGTCGCAGATAAGCAAATTACTGGAACCATGGCGTATGGTTCACCGACTGCTGACGAAGGGACTAAAACACCTCGTCCATGCCTCCTGTACTGTACCAAATGAACAGACCGCCCCGTGGGCCATAGATGTAAAAAAACGTTCTAGAATAAATAAAAAAAAACGTTTAAAAACGTTGAATAAAAAAATGTTAGCCCTTATTTGTTCAATGTTAATGCCTAATGCTGTAGGTGCAGTATAGCTGTAAGTAAGGAGAGGGAGAGAACTTTATTCAATTTGTCGCAATTCACAACTCCACGTACTGACTCCGTCTACTACTACATGACGTCACAGCAGCCGTGTCGCTATAAGCATTGCGATAACGCAGTACTTTTTACGTTTTTGTAAAAAAACGTAAAAAACGTTTTTTACATTTATGCCGTGGGCGGGGCGGTCTGTTCATTTGGTACAGTACAGGAGACATGGACGGGCCACCAACGTTCACTGTACTAACTATACATGCCCATGAATACACAGTTGTCATCGCTGTAATGACAGACATACTGAAAAGACTAGTGACTGCATCGGTGTGTTCCATTTCATGGCGGCTGAAGTCAGCCAGTAATACATAACAACATTTGTCATCGTAAACGCTATAGTAGCATCCGCGATGATATTGTAATGGCGGAAATATTATATATATATCACTTAAGACCCAATACAGTAATGTTCCCGAGCTGGCCACATTACTTCATTTACCGGCCAATAAAGTGGACAACGCTGCCTGCGCCCAGTAACGACCGTAAGACCGCATACAGGTAGCCATTAGCCAGCCTATCGACATGCCTTTAGGCACAAGTCTGTCGCTGTGTTGAATATTATACACTGCGTGAGTACGGCGCCTGCTAATTGCAAGCGTTTAATTACCTAAACTGCCCGCCCGGAAAGCGTGATATGGGTACGTATATGTCAAATGCAATGCAATATTCGTTTATTGGGGCTTGACAGAACGGCAGCAGGGCGCTGGCTAGCACTGTCTAGGTGCCGTTTGTATTTTAGTATATTCTTTGTATTGTGCGGCCTGCTGGCTGGCGAAATAAAGTACAGTATTGGAGTAAGTGATAATAATAATAATATCTGAGTGTAACGGCTTACAACAGCAAGAGCTGACCAGCCTATAACAGTTATGCGGTAAAATACATGATAAAATAAGGTAAAATACAATAGAATACAATGAAACAGTTACAATAAGAAAACCACATAGAATGTCAGTCTGCGGGGGAAAGAGTGGGAGTGGGTATGTTGTAGGAGGTACAAAATAGGAATGTTTTTAGGTTACGTTTAAAAGTTTGTGTATTGCTAGTAGTCTATGCAGTGGACATGCTATGTGGTACCCATGAGATTCTAGTTAAGCCTCAGTGTTGCTGATTTGATTGCAGTTAAAGAAAAAGAAAATGCCAAGTAAAGAATACACAGTGACGCCAAAATGCAGCTATATATTTAATTATCACTTATCAGAACAGACCACGTCAGACAGACATTACAAATAGGCACACTGCAGGCGTACAGGTGCGAAGCTAATGCTGCAAGTAGGATTTTCGTGTCCATTAAACCGTTAACGTACATACATGGAGACATACAGACATACAAACATACATCAGAATCAAATTCAGTCCACATGAATCGACATTAGTCAGACGACATTCATTGCTAGGCGCCGTGCTCTATCGCTGCGACGTCAATTATCACTGAATACGCCAAACATTCGCTGTAAAGCTAATGGACCGACCGCACGAAACAACCAGGACATAAAATTTACTAAAAAGAACTCCAAATAAAAAACAATTAGCAGAGAAAATCCGGTGCGTGTCACTATAAGAAGGCAGCGAGTGCGGTCGGCGGTAAGGATTTGTAGGACAAGCACGTTGTACACCGGCTAGTGAGTGAGTCGCAGAAGAAGGGACTTATGATGGATGATGAGAGAGAAATTAGCAGTGTTATTGTCAAGATCTTAAGAAACTCGACACCAAGACCGATAGCTTGGAATAAACAGTCGGAAAGAACGTAAACTATAGTTGGAAACCAATAAAGCAGTACATTCTTTTTGAAATGGCCAACAAACTGTTCAAACTGTTGTCCATGTCCATACTTCCACAGCCCACTATATGTATCCGGTTTTTGAGTTTCTGCTGCATCATGCTGTGAATGACACCTCGCCACTCAGCTCTCGAGACCTTGGTGTCTAGGTCTCGAGACTGAGACCTTAGTAAAATGAACTCGAGTACTCTCGAGTCTCGAGACCTTTGGTCTCGAGGTCACAACACTGGAAAATAGTGATGTGACGTGTTACAAAATGAGCTGAATATTAGAAGAGTGATTAGGACGTGACTGATAAAAGGACACTGAAACTCGAAATTCAGACCTAACTGTGATTTTTGTAAGACGAATGCGTCCAAAACTCGTGACTGTATGGAACAAGCAGCTGAATATTGTTGAAATCTGATCGTTCAGTCTTGCATACAACACCTGACCTGGCTGGCGTGGTTTAAAGCCGTCGAAACACTGTGATTCGGATGTTATTTACGTCGAGATTTTACGACGCAATCATTCCAGACTACAAGCGTCCGCATCGCGCTAACAATGGCGACGGACTTTGTACAGTGTATGGCTCAGTGGTCAATATGACGTGGAGGAGTTACAGTAGTCTATGCAGTGGACATGCTATGTGGTACCCATGAGATAGTGGACATGCCGGTCAAGGCGGCAGCGGCAGCCCATAAAACCGACGACGGTGGTCGTCGTCTGTACAACAATGCCATCAATCGGCGACAGACGGACCCACGGCACGGCAGACCGTCTTGCGACAGTTGAGAGTCGCTCACCGACCACGGGAATACCGTGCGACGGGCAATCACGAACTAACGATTCAGACACAGAACTAAATATACGTTATTAACCCTTTGGCACCCAGTGTTGCCACATGGGTACAGCGATAGAGCATCCTGTGCCAGACCGGGTTAAGCCGTCATTTGTAATTTTTGACACCCGGGCACTCTGACGCTCAGCCCTGAGCGTCAGAATGCCTGGATGTCAAAAATTACAATGACGGCTTAACCCGGTCTGGCACAGGATGCTTATAGCTGTACCCATATGGCAACAATGGGCCTCAGAGTGTTAACTGTTCTCTTCTAATGATCTGTTTATGCATTTGTAGTACCGTATTCATAGTGGTTATCAGTATGTCGCAGCTTTCATCAAGCGCATCCCACTGTGGTCGGTTTTGCCTTTGTTGCAGCCTCTCTCAAATACTGCGTGGAAGTAGCAAGACAAGTCGATGAACAGAGACGAGGGGTCTTATTAACTCTCCCACATCTACGACAACCTGTTCGCCCCGAATCTGAGCAGCGAACGGCGATTAGACAGACCGTTCCGAAGAAGGCTTCAGTCGAGGCCGAAACGTCAACATTAATCTAAAAAGGTTGTTTTTAATGAATTTCATGAATTTCATTATCTAATGAGTTTATCGTTCAACCTATGAGTATATTCAAAAGATACTGCGTGTGATGTATTTCTTTTTGTGTTCTTGATTTCAACAATCACGCTGTATGTCTGTCCCGTGTCCCACAAATGCGAGCGGCGCGAGTTTGCAGTGTCTGTCTGCTCCTCTGGTTCAATGATTTACTAACGAAGGCAGGACAAGTACCTATCATTGGGTCAATTTAACTTTTGACTTAGCCTTTCGCTGAGCCTTTCGCTCAGCGATATCACTTTACTTTTGACTTAAGTCTGGCCATAGACCGAACTTCAGCTCAGTGAAAGGCTCGGCAAAGGCTAAAGTCAAAAGTTAAAATCACTCATTGACTGTACACCCAGTTGGTATGCAAGTCAAAACAATAGTATATTATTCTCTGATTATCACCACGAGCTAACTGTATTCTATGACGGCCATTCAAAGACAATGGAACCTACGGTGCACAATGCATACATACCACCGCCTCAGTCAGCTTCATTGGGCTTTCAACATAGGTAAGTCTGTTTCTCGTGAGAAAGTGAGTGCAATTATGCCCCGCCCCTAATCACCGTACCACTGGGCTCAATATCAAGGCGATGTCACCGTATCAAACACAGCAGCTGGGCCTAATGCCCATGTTGTCACACTCTAAGAGTGATGTTCGTCCCCACGTCGTCAGACAATCTCAGAAACTGACCCCCGGGGCAATACGGAAAAGAGACAAGCTGTTCGTTGTGTCCTGCCGTCCTGTGGCCTCCCTACGGGCTACAACAGCCACGCACAAACGTATAATTTTTGCAGCAATAATGACATGTTAGATTTACATGACGTTCACACGATGACTTGGGTATCGTTGTGACACACGCCACGCCTGCCAGAAAACTGAGAGGCAGTTGTTCGACAATCACTGGTAGTATAACGATGAACACATGATGATGACCCGCTGAGTTGGCGACATCATAACACCACGGAGCAAAGCACAGGCCTAGCTACAATCTGGCCGGCACTACCCAATCAAGCGCAAACTGTGAACAAACTGCCGAAAGCTGTTACGTAGGCCTACACCCCTTCTCTCTCTCTCTCTCTCTCCCCGACATCCGGGAATCGCCGACACATGCCAGGCCAATGTTATATAACTTGTGCGCACAAGTCTGCACCGCGACTGCGGCAAAACTGGTTTTGTGTGAGCATTTAGTGAGTCAGGTTACTCTGATTATTCTGATAAGGAACGTAGGGCCTATAGCCATAGATGTAAAAACGTTTTTACGTTTTTAACTTTTGTTTTTATTTTGTCAACGTTTTTTTTTTATTTAAAAAAACGTTCATTGAAATTCCATCAAGACGATCGATAAGCACTTTTGAAACCACAGAGACGAATTAATAGGCCTTGATGATATTACGAAAGTGGCTGGGTCCAGACTGCAGAACAGTGCATTTGCAGCTAGCGCCTATAGCGACACGACTGCTGTGACGTCATGCAGGAATCATAGTCAGTATACGTGAAGTCGTGAATTTATTTGTAACAAATTGAAAAAGTTCTCTCTGCATGTCTCTAGTTTCAGCTATACTGCACCTACAGCATTAGGCACTGCATTAGGCAAGAAGATGAACATGTTAGGGCTAACGTTTTTTATTCAACGTTTTTTAACGTTTTTTACTTTTTTATTTGTTCTAGAACGTTTTTTTACATCTATGCGTAGGCCTATAACTGTTTTACAAAAGCAGCGAAACACGAAGCTGCTGTACTTCACTAGCTGCCGACCCCCTCCCGGTTTCGCCTTCGACGAAGCGGAACAGGAATGAAGGAAGACGATAATTGCCGTTAGATGCGCCATTTATGACAAGTTTATAACAGGGGCACGCCATCGCATGTCAGTGAACAGAGCGTGTTGTCGAGGGGAGGGTATATAGCACTCCTGAGTCCTGACGTGTGCGTGACTGTGACACGGTGCATGGACTCCTATATAGGACTCCATGCACGGTGACACGACCTTTGTGTTGTCACCGTTGTTCGCCAGGGGGCGTCGTGCGACGTTTTTATACCAGCAGTAATTGAGCGTGTCATCTTCACACCGGAATATTGCATGCACGCAGTCGTTCAAGAGTATAGAAGGACGAGTGCTTATCACAGGGATATTACAGGACATGGACATTATAAAAGTGGAGACAAAAAATGACAACAGTTTAAAAACAGTATTGTGCAAAGTAACGACGTGCTAAAGTAAAATTACATTAGGCCTATACATTATATTAAATGTAAACAAGAAGCCAAGCTGTCGCTAGGATAGCCGACCGTACTGCCAAAAATTGTAGGGGTCACGTGACCTACGCCACCACCACTATCAGGGAAAATTATTTGTGCGCCTGCTCGGCAATGCCCATACAAAGCTGCTTACCAAATTTGAAGTCTCTAGCTCAAGTATTTTTCAAGATATTGCGCTCTAAGTGTATTGGGGTCACGAGTTTGACCTTTCAAGGTCACGTGACGTCATCGGCCACGTGACCATTCGATAGTGTATATGTCATTTCCTATTGGTGGTCCATTGGAACCAAGCCTCTATCTGTAACGGTTTCCGAGATATTCAACGTCAAATGTAGAGTAATTGTTGACGTGACCTTGATACGACCTCTAAACAAAGGTCAAGGT
>Ga0056114_1001765_pt1 | contig 10305 bp, 3 predicted proteins | sample WorMetHERISLAND1_FD_77005 | JGI IMG/M metagenome (GOLD analysis project Ga0056114, IMG submission 77005) | Marine gutless worms symbiont microbial communities from Max Planck institute for Marine Microbiology, Germany - Olavius loisae HERON... ... | reverse complement strand
GGGGAACCCCTTAGAATTTGGTGATGAAATTTGGCGTCAGAAAACTAGAGTCTTGGGGCTACCAGATGGTGAAGAAATCATGCTGCTAGCTTTCTTCGTTTTGACACAATACCGGCGCGTGACAGACGGACGGACAGATACGTTGCGATCACTATTACCCGCGCTAGCATAGCGTCGCGCGGGTAAAAACTGACAGGGCTACTTGCAAAAAAATTGAAATATTTAGATCACTTAAAGGGAGGGACACTCCACTGCAGATTAACAAACAGAAATAATTTTCATGTACAAATATATAGGTACGCTAATATTTTTACACTTAGGGAGCTAGAAATTTAAAGTATTCTAATGATGCTGGCAAATCCATAACTAAGCATCAAATTTTGATGCTTACAAAAAACAGCACACAGCCAGGGTTTTTTTTACAGTAACATAACTATACAGGATATACCATAACCATAACCACGTGGGGCAACGGTCTAATACAGCAAGACAGCACAGAATGAGAACAGTGCAGTAACAATAACATACACTGTAACATCTGAAAGGCAAATAAGACGAGTTCGCAAATCATGCGTAAACAGAAATCGACAAGTAAATAAATGAATATGTAGCAATTCTCTAACGAACTCGTTCAACTTGTCTTCAGCCTGCTTCTTCAGCTGCTGAAACCTCTCATCCATTTGTTTCAACTTTGACTGATAGTCGGCCACACACTTCTTGAGAATGTCCTCATTCTGCAATGCACATCAACAACTTAAACAATCCACTGTGTTTGCTGCTGGTGGGACAGATGATCGCTGGAATTAACTAAAACATGGCTGGTTTAATCAAAAACAGAAAATGCAGCAAGTGTTCGAAGTTTCAGGTAACAAGAAACACAGGTACTGCAAAACCCTTGATTTTCATTGCACGAAGTGAAGAAAAGACACCAATAATTAAGGGCGCTCGATACCTGTATCCTGCGTTGACAATAAGAACTGGCAGTAGGCCAACACTATACCACCATCAGCAGTATGTTTTTGACTATATTTTGGCCTTGCTCTATGCAGTACAATAAAGTTTACATGTGCATAATGGAAGACTAAACAGAAATTTCTTATTTTTATGTTTATTAAAGACTTTTACTTGCAATGTACAATTACTGTACTTTTTGTGAAGTTTTAAATCACGAAAATAAAAAAGGCACAAAAATAAAATAAAATTATATACAAAATATTACAAAATTTGAGGGCAGTGAAATAAACAGGTTTTTACAGTATCTGGTGGTTGTTGCATTTGTTAATCTGTTTCACTGGGAAATAAGGAGCCATCAATGTTGTCATAAACGATTCAGCATTTCTCATCTTTAATTAATTTTGTGCAAATTCAAGCATTAAGAAGCTGCAGTTGTTTTACAACACAGACTACAAACTGCAGAAAATGACAGTCATGTTACTGACACCGAATAAGCAACAGCAAAAAACCAATCTAAATTAACCAGTAATGTGTACAGAAAACACTTGTCATAGGAATGTAGTGATGATAAGGTGCTCTGTTATTAATGATACATCGGAGTTTCAGAAGATCAAACAGCTACCCACTCCAAACACCAGCAGCTGCAGCCATTAAAGCATGACGACTCATAGTTCAAATCAATTCATTTTATTCAGTAAATCAGCCTTTCGATTCACCAGCTGTACTGCAGTTTTTCTTGCTTACTAATTGTAGTTTCAGCTAAAAAATATGCAGCTAAAAATAAGGTGGTGTAGTCATTTGCATAAAACGTGAGTCACATGAACGCATTAGCACTAGCACTAAAACATGACAAAACAGTTATGCAGGCTGTAAAAATATTAGTCGTAACTTGTAAATATTTGACTATCGGAGTATAAGCGTCCATTTTTATATACCATCAAAGTGAAGTTTAAAATTCTTCCTGAATTGGAAAGCCACATTTTATCCAGTCTCTGTAGACAGCTGTAAATGACAAGCTGTGACCAATGACAGTTGCCTACAAACTACATCTCAGATGCAAACCTTTTTCATGGCTTCGACAACTGACTTGGTTTTCTCGTACCGCCGATGAAGATCAGAAAATGCCGTCTCGACCGACTGTAGATCTTCCAGAGCCTGCACAGCAGAATCGCTGATAAATCAAACTTGCATCTCAGAAACATCTAAAGTTTGTCAGTATACAGAAATACAGATAACATGTCAAAATCATATTCGGCAATGACATGACATGAAATGTTATTGGGAAAAACAACTGCCAGATTAGCATACATTTTCTAAATATCCCAAGTCCGCTAAAAAAACTAAAGCCGTTTACAATAAGAGATTCACAAAATACACAACAATAAGGTTGGGACTGAGTAAGGTTTAATGTCCCATTCAACACATCAAAGGTTATTGTGGAGACAGTATTTCTACAGATCTGATGTGATGACCCAACCAATAGTATCATAGCACTGAAAGAAAGTGGTTAGTCATCCAGACAGCTCTCAATTTTGCTAGGATCACCACCATGAGTGACTGAGTAGATTCTTAATGGTATATCAGCACAATTAGGCTATACAGTGCCACTGATGCTGGTTCATGCTGAAAAATAGAGGACGAAAAGACCAACCCAACCAAACCCAAGTAAACAACGCCAAACCAACACTATACCCTGGTTCAGTTGCCTCTAACAACACTCAGCCAGGATATACCACAATGTCCCCGAGCCCACAGTCCTCACCATGTTAAATCTAAGTGCCAATAAACCCAGTGACATGAAGCAATGTCTGGTAGACCAAACCTGTGAGCTGCTCAAATAAGTGTGCTATGCTACTACTAGAGAGCAGATTCTGGCAATATCCCCATTACACGTGACCAAATCAGAGCTCATATGTGGCCAAATGGAGTTTAAATGGTCACAAAAATACATAACAAGCACAAGACATCTAACTGCTCACCTGATCACGTTCCTTAGCCAGCTCCTGTTTTGTAGAGTCTCGGTCGGCTACAAACATAATTCATAAACAGTGTTATTAATGTTGCAAATTCACTAACAAAACAGCTGTGATACCAGACGAGGCATGGAAGACCAAACAACGTGATAAACTGCAGCACAGAGCACAAGCAACATGGAACATTTAGTTTACTGCAAATAAACATTCAGTTTCGAAAATTTCAAACAAAGTGGAAACAGACCATGAGCTCATCTGGTTCTCACAGCATGTAGGCCTGCTTGTTTTTCAGTCCAGCTGAAAAATGTTTACGACTGATGGAAGGTGAGCAAAGGTGTATTGACAGGAGCTGAAAATATGAAGCTAAACAGAAACTGCTAATGTAACCAAAGGGAACACACTGGCTACAATATTCACACTTAATGACAACAACAGTTTGTCTGTAGACCATGCAGGATCAAGCAGGAACGCAACAGACACCTCACACCCAGGGACTAGTAGGGAACATCTGTGTCTCACTGGATGCAAGTGATCAAGGCAAAGACATAGAATAAATTGTTGGTCTGTTACACTTTCAACACTGTCACCGCACCGTTGTTCAGCTCCGTAGAACAGCTGCAGTGCATATACACTGTGTCTGTACCGAATGTCATCAAAATTGATACTTATAATTTTGAGCTATACCGTTTCAAAGTTGGTGCATTTTTTAGACAGAGAGTATAGTGGGATTTAAGTAACCTGGCCTCTGGGTCCCCGTGACGGGTGGTTCAACGACCTCTGTAGCCCTGATAAATGCACGCTTTCAAATTTAGTAGCAGTAGGTTTTTGTGTGGAAATACTGGATGTTGCAAAAATATCAATTCTGGGGTCATACGCCTCAGTTTAAGCAGTTGGTTGACCTTTAAAATTCTTTTCCTGTGCACATTCAGGTGGATTTCACCCCTAGAAACCTTCCTCTGGTGCTCACGTTACTGTGCCACTTTTTGTAGCTCAACTATTAACATCATCTGTGGGCAAACTTTAGACAGCCATTCTGGGTGACTAGTTTTAGCTACTAACTATATCTACCAGCATGCGAAGTTTTATCAAAACCATCTAGAACTTTTAAACTAATCCTGCAAACAAATGAACGCATATGCAGACATACACATTGAAAACATATTTTCTTACAACAAAAGAATTCACTGGGGGATAAGGAAATCAACCACAACACACAAAACAAGCATTAGCAGGTTAACAAATGAACCAGTCAAATACGGTCAGCAACTGCCTGCGTTTGTGCAGTTTTCTGTTGTATCAACTTCTTGCAGTGACCGTGTTAGTTATGGCTGTTGACGGGCAACTGAGTCCCACTGGTGTATAAGCTAGAACCAATCAAGGGCAAAGAACACATCATTGCCATTAAAGTGTAGTCAGCGAGGACCTTAGTTCGGCCCAGAATGGCTACGCGCAACAGCAGACACCATAAGTGAGCCGGTGAGTTGCTGTCTAAGCATGGACAGGATTCTGTCATCGCCGCAGCATAAACAATTAAGATATCTCGGACACTGGAATAACTGATGCACAGTAGTCACGTTTGTAACCTCACTCAGTCAATGTGGGCTAAAATGCCTGACTTCACACCGTGCTCCCTTCCCCGACCACAGTCACCACAACTACACAGCTTCCACTACTTCTACGCAAATGCCAGTCTCTTCGGGGCACCGAGCCTGTTGAGTCAGCTTGTCATTATAATGAGAACACCGATGAGATTAACAGATACAGTCACAGGTGTAGCATTCCAAAGACTCATGCAAACATGCATAACTTCATCAGTTCTAACATGACATACTGTTGTCAGCTGAGTCAGGAAATCGTATCAGGTTGAAGTCTACAATTTGTACCAGTAAATGTTAACCGAGCATTCGACGCAGATATCCATAACAGCAACAGTAACTTCACTACTGTTTAAACACCTCTATTAAGTAGTTAAGTAAGTAAATAAATAATATCTATTCAAAAAACATTACAATACAGCTTCATGAACAGCACAGTATCTGACAGTGTGTGACACTCACCAATGAGGTTCTGTATAGTGCTCTCGTATTCATGCATAACACCTCTAAACAGAACACAACAATATCCACAAGTGCAATGGTACAGATAACATGTACTATTAAATTAACAGATTTGCATGTACAAATCCAAATATTTTATAGATTTAGAAACATCATTATTCACACTGCGTGAAGATATTAATATGACATGAGTATAGACCCAAATATATGACATTGAATATGACTGGAAATGCTGAGCTAGGTATATTGCGGCAATACTTTCACGTCATAAATAAATATTATGTGAAAAAGTGTTCAACATCAAATGTTTTGAACCGGTATGCAACCAGTATCGTGGCTGATAAGTGCTAATTAGGATCAGTGTTCTTCAACTGAAATAAGTATCAGTCATAGAATAATAAACCATTGCCCACGTTCATGTAACCAAGGCAATTACTGCTAAGCTATTGCAGCAGTTGTTGGCACAAACAGATTCATGAGACTATAGAGTACAGTGAGCTCTGCCACAACCTTCAGATGCTCATGTTTAACACAAGGTTTAATTTCAAGAACACACGTGCTGCAGTAGTCCAGCCAGCTGCAATTCCACGTATTCTTGACATGAAGCTAACATCCACTGTCAAATGAGCCAGCAGACTGTAATAGGACGCCAGACATCTTGACCAGAATGCCAATTCTCCATGTCACTTGAAATAATGCAGTCGAAGTCAATTTCTATTTATATGCCATGTTAAAAGCAACGTTCATTTTGATTTCAGTTTCAGTTTATGACACAATTATACAATGAAACAAGAACACAACTGTTATGACAAAATACAGAGTGAAATGTAAATATAGCAAACACACTTCATGTCTTGATGTGACTTCTGCAATCGTATGACATTCTCTTCACTCTGCAGTTTCTCCGCTGACAACTCGGCACATTTACGTTTCTGTTCTTCAAGCTTGCTCGTCAAATCTCGCGTCTTTGTCATTAACTCGGAATCCTTGTCCTTCAGCAGCTGGTCAACGTCGGCCTGGCTAAACTGCAGCACCTGTGTGTATCAACACAGCAACATACCATTCGGCCACTGACCAAACCAAAGCAAATTCCACTGACTTTTCCGATGACTCCAACACACTTAAGTTACTGCTCACTGATAATGATATGGCAATCAAGTAAGGTTCATGCTTCAATAAATGCAACAAAAGTAGAGTAAAAATAATATGTGGAAATTGAAGATAACTAGTCGCAAGTTGAGTAGATAATACTTCATTTTTTATGCCAGGCACCACTAGGACCTAGAATTTATGAATGTGCGACTGTGCGTTCATTTTTTAATTGGGATTAATTTTTAACGCGTTAATTTGACAGCCCCATTACTAAATGGCAAACACGTGAAAATGGTTTGCACTTTAATGGGTATATCCAGACATAAACGCAGCTGATAATTTATGTCAAAATTCGCATGTGTATTCGTGTGTAATTAAGGCAGGAAAATTAAACACAAAAAACAACAGCACAAACTAAGGACTTTTAAAGATTAAAAGATTACAATTTAATTAATGTCAATTAATACCTGAAGGATATCATCGCCATTTGCTGTATTTGAGCCTGATACTGCAGCAGAGGATCCAGCTGTTTTCTGTTCATTAATACAACAATAAAACAATCACTTGATGCCACTGAAACTTACCCTGGAATCTCGTCTGAGACGCAACAATCTGTCATAGATTGCAGGCTTGAACATGAGGTGCATTACAGGACAGGGACATGACAAATTTACAATTTTTTTCCTACTAATAACTGTACAGGATTATCAAAAAATTTTGTCACTTCCTCTCCCCCAACAGACAGACAGGACTATTCTATGCTTCATACCCACCCCGTGTGCGTGTGTCTACTCAGGATCAAGTTGTCAAGATACAGCCTTTGGACACAGAACAAATAAACCATACACAGGAACTGTAGTTCAAAGTTTTCACCTCAAAATTGGTGCGATTACCCACGTAGAGAAGGGGGAACATGACTATGCAAGTTCTAACTCCCAGAGAATGAGGGTCAACATGTACCAAACTCTTCATCTACTGTGTGAAAGCTAACACCATTTGAACTGCACTAGTCACATTTGGCATGTTGCCTTTTCACTGCTCTCAAAATGCACCATTAACTTCTACTGTGGCCTTTTCAACACCTACGAGAAGTTTGTTCAGTAAGTAAGTACAAACATTTCTACTGCACCGCATATCCTGGTGTACTGCACAGTTATCAATTCAAATCTGCAGACTATCAATTCAAGGCACTGAGCAGATTTTTGCAGTATGCTTAATACATCAAGTTTAACCATTACATGTCCATATCTCCATTTATGGAGTTAAGGTTTGTCTACCACCTGTGACACTCGAGTGGCTGTCAGTCTGCAAAATGTAGTAAGTAGTTTTCTTCTATAGACCTAGTTCACATAATACGCTCAAAATATCCACCATCGGCTGAAACGCACACGTTCAGACGTTTGCGAAAGTTGTTGATAGCTTTGTTGATCGTTGTCTCTGTGGCAAGTCATCCCAGATCTACTGCTTTTATAATGCCAACAAACATGCTGGATATGACATGATGTCAACAGTGATGTCATTTGCTCAGTAAGCAAACTTAGAACTTAAGTTCTAGTGAAATGTAAAAAAATCGATGGGTGGTCTCGCCTAGTATGGCATAACTTCATCAAAGTTGGAGATAACTGAATAAAAATTTGTAGTCAAGTGGAAATAGTAACGTATAATAGGTGTGTAAAAAATTGATTAAAAATTCCCAACCGTTTGGGATAAATGTCAGAAAACCGGGGGGGGGGATTTTTTTGACTCACACTGTACAGACAAATGTAACTTAGAAAATTTGCATAAGAGCTCAGGTAAAACATGTAATTGCAAGTATAACAGAATTGAAATGAATATTAAATCAGCTAAGCAGTGAGCATACAGTGGCTGCAGCTTCAGAAGGAGTACAACTGAGGATGTCATCCAGTGAACTGCCCTTCGTCGCCGATGGCTCTGCACTGTCACTAGCACCCTTCACTGGATGTGGCGGTGTACTCATTAACAGTAGGTCGTCTCTGCTGACAACATTTCACACCATCGAAACACCACTCATACAACTAGCTAGTTATCAATAGCTAGTCACAGAAGTCACAGTTTTTGAGCAGTTTTTGTAAAAACAACTGTCAGTTCAACAGAGCATACATGATTTCTTATCGGCTTTCCACAGTAACTATAGCCCTGTTTTTCGAGGAAATATAAAGCTAGAAATTGGTTGAAAATTGCAGAGTCACTATATACCCCATTAAAGCCTTCATTCAGAATGACCTTGCAGTCGCATCTGGTGCAGAAAAACTAGATTTATGACACACTGTAACTCCATCACCTGTGAAGAGCATGCCTGCACTTAACAACAATGGTGTTTGGATTTTGGTTTTTGTAGTCTCCAAAATTCAATGTATGACGACAGGTTTGGCTGTCGTAACACCAGCATGTCACAGACATATAAACATCATACCACAGCATATTTGGTGGAAAACAAATACAAGCACATTGAAGGAACAAACGTTACAGCTCTGTCCAATTTTATCAAGACAAAGTCAAATAAATGACACAATATACCGAACTACTTTGATAGAAACCGAACCAAAGCCGGAGTGACGATGAAACTTACGATTCAGGAATTGACGAACACGACGGGTCCTTTCTGATCCGTGTCTTGAGCTTATGTCCTTCTGCTAACACACAACAAACTCGCTTACTTCATAACAGACTTACATCAGCACCATCAATACATCAATACTGCTGCTACAACCAACTCATGGCAGAATGGTAACTATTACTATTATTATTATCCAGGTCAACACAATAAAACGACAAACTGTAATTGGAATATAACTTGAATTTGACACAATAACTCCTCATGACTTTGGTCTTTGGCAGACCTAGACCTTGACCTCGACCATGACCTTTATAGCCTGATCTACAGCTGGAATGTCAAAAAAGTACGGCAATGTCGAATTAGTCACCCACAGAAACCCGTGTAAAGTGACACCATATGACAGTTTATTTTATAATTTGACCTTTCAGTAACCTTGACCCTATGACCCTGAAAAACCGTCAAAACTCAAAACCAAGCTCAAAACCGTCATAATTGAACCCACTGCCCCCAAAAATCGCATCCTAGACATCATGATCATAAAGCTAGCATGTCTGGAGCTGAGATATAGATTGTGCAATTTCGGGAGGAACCCCTTCCCTAAAGGGCCCCCAAAATATTAATTTTTATAACACCTGTAGTATGAGTGCATGGTAAATTTCAGAATATTAACTCAAAGATAAAGTATGACAATTGGTTGGCTGTTCAACATATATTACATACCAGCAGCATAAGCATTAACTACCTGTTGATTTGCGCTTTTCGACCAATGGGTCGAATTTTACATAGAGAGACTGTCTGCTCAGAGCCGACTCCTAAAACAGAACATAACAAAGCACAACTCAACCTGACCTGTGAACAACAACGTACAACAGAATCACTCACTGAACTCTGACCGTCAAAAAGCATGAGTGGCTGAAAACGCTCAACTGTGGATTGTATGTTACATCCTTCCTACGACTAATGACGACTCACATGATGACAATGGTATGAATTATGGTATCACAACAGCATACCAACTGAAGAAACATGGCATCATCGGTGCAAATAGTGACGTCAAGTTTTACCTCACATCCGCTGCCGAACTTCTCCAGCAAATCAAATGCTGTCGGATCACTGAACGCTGTAAACACACAACAAGAACAGATCATTGAGTGAACTGACGTGACACACAATGTACACTGCACCCTACACTGAAACTGAGACAGACACACTGACACAGTGGTCAATGGCAGGCAGCTATCTACAATCTCGTCTTACCTACTACAGCACACAGACACTGGTAGACCTAGAGTTTAAACAAGAAGCCAAGCTGCCGCTAGGACAGCCGACTGTAATGCCAAAAAAATGTAGGGGGTCACGTGACCTAGGTGACGCCCACTTTCAAGGAAATTATTTGTGCGCCTGCTCGGCATTCCCAATACAAAGCCGCCTACCAAATTCGAAGTCTCTAGCTCAAGTAGTTTTGGACATATGTTCGATCGTATGCCAAAAATTGCAGGGTCACGTAATCTAAGCCACGCCCACTTTCAGGGAAAATTATTTGTGCACCCGCTAGGCGTTCCCGATACAAAGCTGCGTACCAAATTTGAAGTCTCTAGCTCAAGTAGTTTTCGAGATATTGTGCTCTAAGCGTATTGGGGTCACGAGTTTG
>Ga0056114_1001764_pt1 | contig 10305 bp, 6 predicted proteins | sample WorMetHERISLAND1_FD_77005 | JGI IMG/M metagenome (GOLD analysis project Ga0056114, IMG submission 77005) | Marine gutless worms symbiont microbial communities from Max Planck institute for Marine Microbiology, Germany - Olavius loisae HERON... ... | reverse complement strand
AATATCAATAATGAGAACAACTGTACACTTTTAACACTTAACACACTGCGATGTTCGATTTCGAATCAGGGATCGAATAAATGTTTGTTTACCGTGTGTGCGAAGAATATTTATATACATCCAAGGTGCGAAGAGGCTGTGTACAGGGCCCCAATACATAGCGTCACAGACAGACAGACGACAGACGCAACACTGTAGCAATAGCGCGACGGTCGGCTAAAAACCGTTTAAGATCATATCTGTTATTAGTAGTCATAAGCTGATTACAAGACTAAAATCTTGAGAGTTTGATAGGGTGTTGCCTACAGGGTGCCTAGTTAAGTAGATTGAAATAAAACACAAGCCTAATGCATACTTACAAATTCTAATGTGTCAGCAGGCATTTTTCAAAAACATTTGGATCAGCTGGCTATGATTTAGAACGTATTTTACAAACCATTATTCTCTTCAGCCACAGTTGAAACTGAGGCATCTGATAGGAAAGCCGCTGATATGCAGTGAGCCATACAGGCGTAATGGTGGGATTGGCTGACTGACCAATTACTGTAGCCTGTCCTATGGTTACCGTGGTTACCAGAAGCCCTGATATGTTCTTAATGGAAATCCCATCTCAGAACTACAGGGTGTCGCTTGCCATACCAGATATTACCAGATTCGGCTTCATCTCACTGGGTTCACTCACTGTGCTTAGGTTACTTTGTGTGTGTTAGATTATTTTCTTGTATAATATCTGCATGCATGTTGTAGTATTGTAACACTGTGAGGTGAGCATGGTTAGATTGAGGCCTGTCTGGATGACTAACCACCCTCCTTCAGTGCTTTGATATTGTTGGTTGGGTCATCAGACCTGTGAAAACCATCTGCCGTAATTGTGTTGGTGCAGACGTTAAACCCTGCTCAATCAATCAATCAGCAGAAGCTTTGTGTCCATCATATTTGAGACACCCCATTTGTTGCTTCTGTAGCGGCAATTTTTCGCTATTATGTGATTGGCCGGCACACTATCCAGAACAATATTTTTATACATCCGTGACATATGATGTAGTTAGTGATAGAATGTTAACCATTTGACACCCGCTGTTGCCATACGGGTACCGCTATAAAGCATCCTGTGTGAGACTGCGTTAAGCCGTCATTTGTAATTCTTGATATCCAGGCACTCTTAGTGTCAGAGTGCCTGGATTGTCAAAAATTACAAATGACGGCTTAACCCGGTCTGGCACAGGTTGCTTTATAGCTGTACCCGTATGGCAACAGTGGGTGTCAAAGTGTTGATGAATATTCATGTCGTTGTTCAGCGTGTGATGTACTTCCGTTGCTGATCGGTGCTGCAGTCTCCATCACGTCACATGATCAGTTCTTTATGTGGCTTGAGAAGGCCATAGAGTTCTACGTCTGTGTTGTTGCACAGTCTATGCCGGATGACGTGGGTGTGTTATGACTTATGAGAGATTAGACACACACTCACACACATACACATGATACGCGTTGTATCTCTCAAGTTGGAAAAACTGCAAAGCATGAGAATTTCCTGCCCCTCCTCTCTCTACCCTTCCCCCGACCTTTTTCCTTCCTTATCCCTTCCGTCTTCATCCCTTCCCCGCCGCGAAGTGGCCCCTTCTAATATTAGCTAGGAGGTCTGGGGAGTGCTGGAGGCATTATGAGCCCGATGACTATGAACTATGGAGGTTAAGGTAAAGGTAAAGTTCTGGATACTTGATATAGCGCTGCTTACATGAGAAGACTCGTGAACAACAGCGCTTTACAATCTTGGAAGTGGCAGGTGATTGGCATGAGCTAGTGGTACCGCGGCGCAGTATGCAGCCATCCATTGCTAACGGACAAGTGGACCCACGGCGCAGCACGACAGACATACTACCGCCCCAATCAGCCGCACTAGGCCTTCACCCCGTAGCTCAGGAGGTTACTACTCATTAACCGACCCCGTAGGGATGGCACACTGAGTTGACGTTGGCACACAACAGCCACGGGCGGGAGTCAAACCCACGACCTCGCAATCGCAAGTCCAGCGTTATATCACTCGGCCACTCCATACATGGAGTAGGTACTCCTGAGACCCACCTACAGACCTCAAACGCTATGTTATATGTATTTGCTGTTCAAAGAATTCGTGGAAGCAGCTTGGTAAAAAATGTTGCCACAGCCATTCAGCAATGCATGAGATTTGTCTTCTGTTCTGTATTTTCTAGCGTGAACCAACGTGAATGGCACTGTATAGGCTAATTGTGCTGATGTGCCATTAAGAATCTACTCACTCAGTCATCTGAAGGCAGCGCTGTCCACGTGTGCTACTGCACTGGTAAATATTGTCTGTGTCTGTGGGACGTGACAGGTACGGTATCGCCACGAGCAGTCGTCATCGACGGTCTGACTGAAAAAGAATCTTTGATCTCAGATCCTTGGTCTCAACTGTATGAGTCAATGCAGTCAGCAGCCGACAAGCTTCAGTGGAACGTCGGCGGCAAACTGTTTCAGTCCGAAGGGTTCGGAAGACAGTTGCTGTTTTTTGTTTTCTCTGTTTATCTGTTTTTCTCTGTTTATCTTTCTCTCTGTTCACTCAAGAACAAGCATAACTTGAAAACAAACTGAACAGGACAGCTGAGTGCTATAACAGTAGTACTCTCTTTAGCCCTTTGACGCCTTCTGTTGCCATATGGGTACAGCTATTCAGCATCCTGTGCATACTGATTAAGCCGTCATTTGTTATTTTTGACATCCGGGTACTCTGACGCTCAGGACCGAGCGTCAGAGTGCCCGGATGTCAAAAATTGCAAGTGACCTATGGCTTAACCCGGTCTGGTACTGGATGTTTTATAGCTGTACCCATATGGCAAGCAGTCAGAGGGTTAAGGTCGCCACAGGACCCTTCCATCCAGCAACCTGGCTTCGACCTGTCGCACCATTCGTGGACACTGCTCAACCGCTTCCCGACAGACCAGGGCCCATGTCGTGCTAACTTGTACAATTGGGGCCTTGCAGCATCTGAACTCTGTGACTGCGGCCCACGGCAGATTATGTGGGTCATATTGTTGATTCCTCTCCACTAATACAACTCAATGGTGGCCTGACGAGACTCCATGAGGCTGATGATGATGTAGTCATCTGGCTGAAAACCAACCGCACTCACCACATGAAGAAGAAGGCAGCTTACAGCAATGATGTCCACCTGTCGATCACCAGTTGTGAGCCACTTAGTTACTCTAAATTGAGCCCGGTTAGTACTGGGATGGGTGAACCATCTCAGTGTGTAGACTTTGGTCGACTCGGCCTTCTACCCGCTGTGGGATAGTAAATGAGTACCAGACTTCGGGCTGAGTAATAAGAATAACAAATGGCGGTGGCAGACTCGCAGCCTAAGTTAATTTGGCGCTGGGTGTGCCTTCATTGCGTGAACCGATTGAACTCCAGCAATGGCCTTGCAATGATGATGGCACTACCGTACATATGTCGATTTGGTTATTGTTATTATCTTAACCCTTTGACGCCTACTGTTGCCATATGGGTACAGCTATAAAGCATCCTGTGCCAGACCAGGTTAAGCCGTCATTTGTAATTTTTGACATCTGGGCACTCTGACGCTCACGGATGAGCGTCAGAGTGCCCAGATGTCAAAAATTACAAATGACGGCTTAACCCGGTCTGGCACAGGATGCTTGGTAGCTAGCTGTAGCCATATGGCAAAGGGTTAATGATCTACACGAGATTAAATGGATAAGGTCTGTGTCTGTAGGGAAGAAGCCGAGATACAGCAGTTGATGACGTTACATGACAATGTCTCCAGCCTGCCTAAGACCAGTGTTGAAGTCCCTCGTCTAATAGATCAACTGTTCTACACTTGCCTCGTGATGTTCCTCAGATCAATGTACTGCTACTTGTCTGCAGTTGAACCGTCTCTTGCCGGCAGTGAGTTGAACCAACACACTAGCACAGTGGTCAAGGCATTGAAGCTACAGACTTGACAGGATTATAACGAAGTGATTCTTCCAGTGATGTTAAACGAGGCCAAAACGTCGAGGCCGAGGCTGAGGCAAGACCTGCGAGGCCGAGGCCAATTTCTGGAAGTTGAGGCCAAGGCCGAGGCCAAAAATAATTATGAAAAAATACCAAACAATGATTAATAACATACAATTTAAGATCATTGCCGGAAAAATTAACATAATTGCCGTATTTGTACACGATTTTTGCCCGAAGAATGCCCTATTACATAATAAGACAACGAGATCGAGGCCAGGCCGAGGCCAAATGTTTGAGTCCGAGGCCAAAGCTTCGAGGCCGAGGCCAAAATTTTGGCCTCGAGGACTTAACATCACTGGATTCTTCTTATTGTTTGAGCATTGTGAATAAAGGAGGATGTTTTGTGGCTGATTTTGGTGGATGATGACTGGAGAAATGTGTTTGAGTCCTATACCAAAACCAATGTGTCGTAGATGGCATTGAGAAGGTCATCTGGTCTGTGATCCAGAAAAGTCCTTTGGTTTCATTATCGAGACACGCTAACTCTATACACACCCTATATTCATTTCGGGCGTAAAAAGTGGTTTAATTGAGCTGAACAGGCAACTACTCAAGCTAGTGTGAATAGGTCACTCGCAGCAAGTACACACCTCGAGGAACTAGCAGTGAGTACTAGCGTCAGTGTGAAACTGCCTTAAGTATGTAAGTAAGTAATTTCATTAAGACTGCTGTAAATGACATGCACTGTCTCTAGTCAATGATGCTGGAGTTGACTGCTTTGCCAGATATCACTTGTCGTGTGTTCTGCTCAGGCCACGATCGAACCATCCTGGTTCTTCTCGAAGTTTTTCCAGTCGACAGAATTTCTCATCAGGAGTATGAACACTTACATATGTTCACTGTATATAACAGTTTATAATGAATGTGCTGCATACTTGGCGATCTGTTCAGTGGCCGGATGGCATACAAGGCCCATGAACCTGGCTATAGTTTCATTTGTTAGTAGCTTTCTTGCATTGTTGTTACTTATGTTATTGTTGCTGCTTCAGAAATACCCGGAAAAATAAAAAAAAATTGTGGTGATCACAGGTGAGAAGTTTTAGAACGATTTTGACAGAATTTCGGTTTAGCTTTTAACCATTTGATGCCCACTGTTGTCATATGGGTACAGCTATAAAGCACACTGTGCCAGACCGAGTTAAACTATCATTTGTAATTTTTGACGTCTGTGCACTCTGGCGCATCAGTGCCCAGATGTCAAAAATTACAAATGACGGTTTAACCTCCTTTATAGCTGTTCCTATATGGCAACAGTTTGCGTTAAGGGGTTAAATCTCTGCACAGTGAAATAATTGATCAGTGTATTCTACAGCTCTATGGTTGAGATAAATGTTTGTCGTTGGCTTCAGTCGTCAACAGGCGAAGAAGTTGAAGGTCGATTTGGACATTCCAGACGTGTCGTCGCCTGAGAATTTGTCAACGGATGCAGTCAGCCACTTTTCTGTTGCCTTTAGATGCTGGCAGCTACTTTGCTCCAACGTTCTTCGAAATGGTAAAATTGGTAACTATTGGTCACAGCTTTAACCACGGTTATTGTATTAGCATTTAACCTTAACGCCCACTGTTGCCATATGGGTACAGCTATAGAGCATCCTGTGTCAGACCAGATTAAGACGTCATTTGTAATTACTGACATCCGGGGAATCTTATGGTCACGTGACCGATGTCGTCACGTGACCCTGAAAGGTCAAGGTCATGACCCGATATGTTTGGTGCCCATTATCGTGAAAATGGCTGGAGATAGCGACTTGGTGACAATGGATTGCCTATAGGAAATGGTCACGTGACCGATGACGTCACGTGACCTAGAAATGTCAAGGTCATGACCCCAATACACTTAGAGGCCAATATCTCGAAAACGGCTGGAGATAGAGGCTTTGTTCCAAAGGACCACCAATCACCAATAGATAGGTAATGGCTATGGTGAGTCGAATGGTCACGTGCTTGATGACGTCACGTGTCCAGTCTTATTCATAACTGATTACGTATTGTCACGCCACTTTCAGAATCGATAAAATGTCAAATGACGGCTTAACCTGGTCTACACAGGATGCTGTATTATTGTATTCATATGGCAACAGTGGGTGCCAGAGGGTTAATGCTCGTCATTTCCAATTCGTTTGTGGGATGTCATTGTTTGTAAGTAGTTTAACGAACCGACCTGAGTTAAGCTGGTGTCATAATTGCAGAGTTTCAGCGAGTCTGCCAGCAGTGGTCGTCCAACTGCTGGACGATGCTACAGCAGTTCGAGGTTGATGCGTCCATATGTAAGGTCAGTCACTTTTGCTGACGGCTTGATTTAAATTGCACTTAATGAGCAAGCTAGCCCCTACGAAGTTACTCTACGTCGAGCCAGGTTAGTACTGAGATGGGTGACCGTTCGCGGGTATGCCGTATCGGTATTTAACCAAGCCACCCAGGCCAACTCATCCTGGCCATCCCTCCGTGGGTAGGCGTAATGAGTACTGGTGATGGTTACGGCCATTGCTAGGGAAGAAACGGTGAGTTCTGCGTAGCAGTAGGCCCTGTTGCCAGGACTGTTGGCGCACAGTCCCGGCCGGTTAAAGGCGCTGACTGTTAACTGAGCCGGCCATCCGGCAGACTGGGACTAGTGTGCTAGCTCAGTTGGGTTTAACCCTTACCGGCTCAAAGTGCCGCAAAGGGGATGAGCTCCCACGCAACGGACCACCTCGGTCTATGCGAAATCTTCTTCTTCTTCTTCTAGCCTCTACACGGCCTGATGCCAACATAGTGGTCTCAGGATTGTTGGCTTGTATCGTCCGATATGTTTTGCCATCGTATTTGTTCGGATGAGATGGAAACTTGCTTAGCCCCAAGGACTCGGCTGTTGGAAATTGGAGTTTTGCTGTCGGTGGTCCATGGCTTTGAAACCATCTAGTAGCATCATTACACCATAATGAACACCGAACTGGGTGAATTCAAATGACTGCTGAAGACCAACTTCTTTAGGGTAGCTGATACGACAGTGCATTAGGGACAGTGTTTATACTCTTATCATACACAAATTAACGTACTTACTTACTTAATGGATTCAAACTTGGTCTGTGAGTGCTTTCATTCATTTTCATCTACATAAATGACATTGCTGCTCAGTTCCATGTACTGGACATTCAGTGACAGCCATACAGAGCATTGCATTGAGTGGTGCAGTAACTGTTGGTGGATGATGTATTACAGAGGGTAGTTTTCTGGGATGGGTGCCTGCCCATTTTTACTCCTTGTGCACTATGTTCTATACGTAGCAAAAAGGAATATGATTTATGACATCAGTGTAAGTATATGATATTGACGACCAACCGACGTCTCATTTGGAAAATTTCAAATGGCCATATCTCTGCTATGGGTCATCCGATCCACTTCATGTTTGGTTCTAGGGTGGGATTTTCGTGGTCGGTAGATCAGATGGCGCTATTTTCTGATTAATCAAATCATAGATGGCAGCAGGCCGTTATCTTTAAAAATTTCTTTTGTATGGAGATACATCCACAAATGGGTCATGTGATCCACTTCGCATTTGGTTCTAGGTTTCGGTTTTTGGGATCAGTGGATCAGTGCCGGTTGCACCAGTTTCAGCTAAAATTAACGTAAGGTTAAATCTGAACTTTAACCAAGGTCAAGTAAAAATGCGTTGAACCATCGCCTGTTAACAGTTAACCCTCGGTTAACTTTAACTGGCCATTGGTGGCCGATTAACCGCTAGTTAACCATGGTTAATTTGTGAAGTAAAAAAATCGCAGACGATTTGTTGATTTGGCCCATAGTGCTGTGACGTTGACTGAAGTGTTGTTGATAGCCCGTGATGTTGATGTGATTTTGTTAGGCGCACTATCAGGATGCTCTGTCGAAGCTACAGTCCTTGCCTGTTATCACTTCACAGTCAAATGTTCAGGTTGATAAGCTCAGTTGTTGCATGGTGTATCAGCTTAAATGGAATATAACATTATCACGTTGTTTAGTTGTTTAAGAGAACAGTTGATTACTGTAGGTTGGCTGTAATGGTATGCAATATTTTTGTTTTTACTTCAGCATACCATTCCAGATGTGTTGTTTTCGTTGTGCTAACGCGTGACTTGTTTCTAATTGGCTGATTGTGCACCGATCTTCGCCAACCTCGCGGACAGTGTTCTGCATCGAAGCTGCAATATCACAGCAGATATCTGGAATTTTTAGCCGGAAAACAAATACCGGGCGATAACAGCCATTCCAACAGAAAAACTTGTGTGAGAGATTGTCGACCAGTGGCACACTTCTCGTATTCTGTGGCAGCACAGTTGCAGTGGCACTGGGACTTGTTTTTGCAAATAGGCCCTGTTGCCTTCCTTGGGACGTGTGCTTTGTCTTGTTATAAAGCCAACAGACTTTTTTACTTTTGGTTATGTCGCAGAGCTTTCAAAGCAATAACTCAGTTTCTCGTTATGTTACCGTGTCCCATAATATTGCTTTACCAAATACATTCTGATGGTAGTATGTATTGTACATGTAAGTGTACACTTTACTTGCTTACTTATTTTTCTACATTAATATGTCTGTGTATGTTACGTTTGTGTAGCTTCGGAGCAGCCTGCAGATGGCTTGTTGTTACTGTAGTCATGGTAACTACACGGTGAGTCATGACAGTTTATGTTACCAAAGATATTAACCTCAGATCATCGTTGCCATAGCGACTGAACGTTGTCGGACAATGTTTTCCTTTATCATTTATGCAGTTGATCTAGTTAATTTACATAGTAGTGTGGAATATTCATTTTGTTTAATTTGCACCCGGCCAAATATCATCATCATCAATGACGTTTTAATGTGGCCTGAATAACAAAGTTACTAATAGTTCCATCCACAGCAGACTGTAAGCTTGGAGTGTGAGATAATTAGGTCAGATAATTAGGTCAGGGTAGGAGCACCAGAAGACAAAAGTCATGAACGTTTTATGTTATGTAGAAATGTTGTCAACTGCTTCTGAGCATCGCCGCGAGCCAGTCCATTGGCAGAGACCATGTACCAGCTTCGGTCACGCCGAACGCTGAGGGTCTCAGCACTGTATCCAGTCAACAGCGACAATTACAGCTGGTACATTGCACTGACCACAACGTTCTGTCGTACATCGTCAGTCTTCTCATCACCTGCCTCCAGGTTCATCAGTTTTACTTGATCGTTACTTACTTACATCCAGAATGATCGGCTTTGTTCCTCGGAGGGTGTGGTACAAGCTGGCCGTGACAGTCCATCGTTGTCTTCATCACCAGGCTTCAAGATGTCTCTCTGACTACTTTATGCCTGTGTCTGAAGTTCCCAGTCGTCAGCGTCTATGATCTGCCAGACGTCGTCAACCGTCTGTTCCAAGTGTTCACCACAACACGTTCGGAAGCCGTTGCTTTTCCTGTCGCCGGACCAACAGTCTGGAACTCACTGTCAGATGATCTGCGTGATACAGCTGTTGACTCCAAATTTGTTTGTGTGACTTAAAAACAATCTGTTCACTAGACATTATGGAGCATTAGCACGTTGTGTAAGCATGCCATACAAATCGACATTTTGCTTACTTACTTAATGACGCTGCTGTCAAGAAAGTTGTCTAGCTCAGTTGTTTTCTAAGGTGACAAGAAGCCAAGCTGTCGCTATGATAGCCGACCGTACAAATCACAGAACATTTGGGGTCACGTGATGTCATCGGTCACGTGACCATTTGATACTCCATATGTCATTTCCTATTGGTGGTCATTTGGAACCAAGCCTCTATCTCTAACGGTTTCCGAGATATTCAACGTCAAATGTAACGCAATGGTTGACGTGACCTTGATACGACCTCTAAACAAAGGTCAAGGTACAATCGATTTCTCACATACGACTTCCTATAGGCTGTCAATAGTAACTTTTGCTCTAGGACGCACCGCTTAGCCACAATACATCACTTTACAGACGACGACAGACCGACGATGTCATCGGACACGTGACCATTTGATAGTCCATATGTCATTTCCTATTGGTGGTACTTTGGAACGGAGTCTCTGTCTCCAGCCGTTTTCGAGATATTGCGCTCTAAACGTATTGAGGTCACGAGTTTGACCTTTCAGGGTCACGTGACGCCATCGGTCACGTGACCATTTGATAGCCCATATGCCATTTCCTATTGGTGATCATTTGGAACCAAGCCTCTATCTCTAACGGTTTCCGAGATATTCAACGTCAAATGTAATGCAATGGTTGACGTGACCTTGATACGACGTCTAAACAAAGGTCAAGGTCATTCATTTT
>Ga0056114_1001763_pt1 | contig 10306 bp, 14 predicted proteins | sample WorMetHERISLAND1_FD_77005 | JGI IMG/M metagenome (GOLD analysis project Ga0056114, IMG submission 77005) | Marine gutless worms symbiont microbial communities from Max Planck institute for Marine Microbiology, Germany - Olavius loisae HERON... ... | reverse complement strand
GTGCTGCCACCTGGCGAATTAACATGTATCAAATTGGCAATTGTGCGTGCACAAAAACTGCACATACTTCGGTCTCTGATCATCTTTTTGCCCGGTTGTTGCTTGGTTATTAATTATTATTATTGATTATTAATTGCATTGGAAAACAATTCTTTTTATTAAATTTCTATGACGTCATGTGACCCAGAAATGTCAATTCTCGTGACCCCAATGAGCTCAGAGCCCGATATCTCGAAATCGGCTAGAGATAGAGACTCCGTTCCAAAGTACCACAAATAGGAAATGGTCTATGGGGTATCGAATGGTCACGTGACTGATGTCGTCACATGACTCCGAAAGGTCAAACTCGTGACCCCAATACGCTTAGAGCGCAATATGTCAAAAACAGCTGGAAATGCTATTTAGCAAGTCTCTCATTACTAGATAGTCTGTTGTGAGGCAGTACGGTCGGCTATCCTAGCGACAGATTGGCTTCTTATTCAATTTATAAGAACTTAATTCACAGCTTTATTCTGCATTATCTTACCTTCAAGAAACTTCAAAAAGCGTTAAATTCGGTTAAAATTTAGTGAACTTATGGTGCAAAATGTAATGTGCTACTTTTTTTGAGACACGGTGTATATGTTCTACAGTTAGCAAAGAATTACACACTAAATCGAGTCAACTGATATACTGTAGTGTATGGTACTCCTTCACATATCTGGAAAGCGTGAAAATTGTACAGCTCACGCAATTTTGGATCGCGCAACCCATTCGTATTAAGTTTAAATGCCAATGTGGTCAGCATTTCTGCAACTAAACTGTGGGGCATAAAAATTGCACCTTCTTACTGGTACAATAACTTTGCAAGCTTATGCCATACTACGCTAATTTTGGCATAAGGAACGACAAAAGAATATCACATCACCTGCCTGTTTGATATTCTTTGTAAACTGAAAACTGAGAATCGCTTATCAGATTTGTTATTGTTTACATAGTACAGACAACGTAAATTAATCAGGTAATTGACCAATGGCGAGTTCGCCTTAATGCACGTCAAAGCCAAAGGAAAGCATTTTGAACACATGCTATACGATGTGCTGTTCCACAACTGTCAATAATTTGTTATGAAACTTACATTCAGTTTTTTGTTTCGTAACTTTTAACTAATCATGACTTTTAAAATTTTAGCTCTTTTTTTCACAATTTTGACATATTTATTTAATTTTGTACTGTAAAATACTTGATCAGCAAAGCTGACATTTTTTTCACATTTTGTTACAAATTAACATACTACACCTCAGCTTGATTAAGTTATTGCAAAACAAAGTGTGCAATTTTTATGCCCCACAGTATATAGCAATGGAAGATGTAATCACAGGTGGGCACATTTCATTTATCAGTGATGGCACAGCAGAAGACTAAGATTTTGACATATCAATCCGTATGTTAAGCCATTCGGCACTGACGATTTACGCTATGGCAATTTTTGGCTAGCGCTAAGGAAAGGGTCATATGAATTACTACATTTGCCTAATCTCAAAGCAGAGCACGTTTACAAAAACAAGCCTGTACCAAGACCGACCAGGCATCAGTAAGCCCAGTTCACAAGGGCAACGTAACAGTTAATGGGCATCAACTGTGCACCAGTAGATTGTCTGTCACAAAACTTACCCTCGTCGTACACAAAATATCACAACTGCATTATATCTGTCACAAATCACTCACCTCAATCGCTGTCAATTGTCTTGAAACAAGATGCGGTCAAAGCTGCCATTTACATCAAACACAACAGTTAATCACAAGTTTAAGACAGTGAGGACAAGCTAGTTGAACTCACCGAGATGTTCCTCAGAAGTGTCCAACTCCCACTTGCTCTTGTGATAACCCTGCTGACGAAAGGACGACATCACGATTAAGCAGTAACAACTAACGGCCACAAAATCGATCCCTAAATACATCTAAGTTACGAATATCGACCTAACTTCCTGACGTTTCTGTACTATATGCCGGAATGTTATTATTGTGAAAAATGCACACAAACACATTCAAATATAATTAAACAATTTTTAGTTGCTGTTTTTGAACAGTCATATTATACATGTACAATCTTGTAGATGAATAACACTGAAAGTAAAAAACCGTCAAAACATCACATTACATAAATAGAACTATAAAACAAAATGAACACACATACATACACACATACACACATTGCAATATCACACAGCTACTAATTCACAGAGGCACAACTGGATTCAACGTCAATACCGGCGGCTCAATGTCATCGTCATCATCTTTGCTGCCCGCGTCGCCGCCGTTGTTGTCAGCGGATCTATCTTCAACGACGTCCATCGTAGTGTCTTCCATTTCCACCTGGCCACGTAATAAGACAAAGTGTGTAACAAAGCTCAGCTGGCAATATGTCCACAATTTTCACAAAAATGTACGTTTTTCACTATCGAATCGATGCACTCATCATCAGTTTGCTGATGTAGAAAAACCATTTACGTTGCACCCTCTCCCATTCAGTGGTTAACACACGCTAAAATCTAGACAAGTTTTTTGTCGTGCAATGAAGCAATGTTGCTCAACATGAGGCTGCCAGTGACTCACACAGGCACTAGAAATATTTTTAAAAATCACCACAAGGTCATCTGAGTGACGGACAGTTCATCAACTTAATCACCAAGCCGTTGCTCATCTTCATTTAAGTGACACGGATGCGTAACACCAACGACACAATATGAAATAAGAAAAACACCACAATCTACATCGGTACCAGCGACGCACGATGACGAGCCAGATGGGTTCTGCAACAGAAAGCAACTCTCACAGTCAGTAATTAAACCAATCCAAAAATATACCAGTCTGAACTGATGAGTGTATTTCTAGCAGTTTGTAGTCTGTATAGAATATAGCTAGAGTGAATGTCTGTAGCATTTTAAAAATCAGAGAAATATCTTAGGCAGTTTCCGCAAACAACATGATCATGTGGAACAGTTCTACAGGAGACACAGGACACGATGGGAAATAGCTATGCCATTAGTAAAACAGTTTCATATTAAAACTGTTATTTTGTACAACTCTAGTCCACCATTCATCAAAAAGAATGTAACCGAATTGAACAATTAGTAAAATAATTAACAGTGAACTCAGAGCATGTTAACTCATCCACAACAGTGTATGCCAACAGCTCGTGAAACTGACATTTTCAATTGCTGCCTCCTGCAGTAATGACCGCAAGTCCAGCCGGGTATAATGCTTTGGCGTCTGTTCCCATACATCAATTATCTACAAAATAACACACATTCATCAAAACACATCAAACCACCAGCTTGACTTCCAGATTTCCACCCAGGACTTGTGGTGCAACACAGAGAATAACTTGAATGAATTTGTAGCCAAACATGTGCAGCAGCCCAGTTGTTACATCTGACAAATGGATGGAAAATCCCTCGTATGCTATGGATTGTCACTGAAATGAAAGATCGCTAGGCTCTGATCATATTGACAGTTATTACTCAGTCCATATTTCAGCTTCAGACAATATGTCATTTATAAGGAATGAATTGCATTTCTTAGTTATAGTTTGTGCTGAGACTGGATATAATGACACTATATACTTTATCCTAAGCTCAGTTAATGCGTGAATGCACACTGGGCTCATTAGATTCCTCAGGTGGTAACATGCCTACCCATATGATATTATAAGGTTCCACAGTCTAGGGCCAACACCCGGAAACTTCCGTCGCCGAAAGTTGTTCTTGTGTGCAGCACCTGGCAAATATCAACGTCTATCGACCGAAGACAAAGTCCATGGCGGCGAGCACTGGGGACAAGTTGTCAGTCGTCTGAGAGGTACATCAGAGCCAGACGGTGGAGTGAATTACACACAAGCACTGCCATCGTGAACTCAACACGATGTCAGACCGGCAGCTCCTAATGTCTTAACTAACTTACAACTCAGACAACTGATATTGTCCATTCTTCACCGCGCACACACTAACGCTGTTGTCCTGGTAGAAATATGCATGTAAATATATAACCAACAATACGTGGTGAAACATGACAAACCTTCTGTAGTTCGGCTTGTTTACGCTGATGCGTGTTTCGCTTTGTACAGACAGCAACATCAGCCGTCACCTCCGCCACATAAACCTGCGAGCCAGACAATAATACAGGTGACAATAACACAGGTGACAATAATACAGGTAACACTGGCTGGGGCACTAATTATCAGTCATAAGCCAACGACCAGCATGAAATAACTGACTGACATAGCTAATAACAGCAAAGTATCTGCCGGCTGGAGACAAAGACGACCATCAACAGATCATGCTTCCAACTACTGGACTCATAATGCAACACATAGTTGTGCCACTATACTCCACACTTCAATACACTGCAATTCACACAAAAGTACAACCAACAATAATAAAAATAAAACTTCGGGCTATTTGTTGATTTTAAACACATAACCTTGTTACAAAATAAAGACGTTTCGACATACGGCAATTATTAAGGCTAAAACAGTTCTTTTGGGAAAAAGAAAATGGTTCTTGAATTCTTAAACCATTTTAGAAAAACAATTTCCATTAACTTGCTAGCACAGCACCAAACCGAGTGTTTCCGTGAAACTTCTAGTAATTAAACGTTACATCGTTACATTTCTATTTAACAATAAACTGTCAACTTACAGAGTTTTAGCACGATGGCAACCTTAAAACTAAACAGAAGAGAAACTAACGTAATGATCATCTTTTACAACAAGCAAAGATTAGCGTTAGCAATGCACGTTGGAATACTCACCTGGAAGCCTTTTGACATGGCATAGCTCCAGAACTCATCCAGCTGAGCAACTTTGTCAAAGACGGCGTCAACGATAATAAAGCTGAAATAGCAGTCGTCAATCTGTCGCTTGAAGCTTTTCAGAAAACTCACCTGGTATGACGGTTCCATGGCAGCATCGTACTCGTACTCCATTACCTGACATATACACTACAGGTGTCACTTGTTTCACAGGTGTAACATCCACAGCTCCAATGACAGATACAGCCACAAGCTGCCTGAATGCGCAAGCAATAGTTTATAACATTTTATTCAACACATTTAACACAACTAACAGCATGAAAGGACAAAAGATAGACGATTAGTCGTCCAGATCAGATGCAGACACTATTGCAGGACGATATTTTCACGTGTCACTATGTTAGATGACAAGTATGATATAACCAGAGGCTAGTATCTGATAGGCCCTTCATAAATAACTGATAATACCGTAAACGGAAAATAGAACCACTGGCTCACATCACTGTGATAGGCATTCATAGGCAGCACCACACATTTTTATGTGGCTTCTCCAGATCAGCGATGCGACTCTCAACAGATCATGCAAATTTCTTCAGCCTTTCACGTTAGTTTTCTAGACGTTACCTCTTCAAGTTGTCCTCTTGACGTACAGTTTATCCGAGTTTTTCCTCACAACTCCTGAGAATTAAGCGAAATTCTGAAAAATTCTCTAGCCACAGCGTGACTCGGTAAAGTCCTAGAAGAGGTCAACCACCAGGTCAGCTCCAATCACGCACTGTTCAGCATTAGCTGGAGCAGAATTTTTTACTTTCTTAGAGTTATCAGTTTATCATCATAGCATCAAGCGAAAACCAAGCAAACCCACTCTGACAAAACTATAATACGATGTCAATGAGAAGAGCCATATGATAGCAATGCATAAAGTTGACGAAGAATCATACGATATGCATGCTAAAATACTGATGATGGCCAGCATAGTCCATCACACACTAACAGAAATTTATGAGATTAGAGAGAAAGATTAAAGATAAAACCGATATGATGATAATAATCACCATTTTCTTGACTGTCTTGCCACTCTCTGGGTCGGTGAAGACCCTTTCAACCTCAACGACAAAATAATCGTCAAGGCAAAGCATTCGAGGTGCGGTGCCTCCGTTAGCCACCTCCTTGTCCTGCAAAAACCCAAACGAAAAATAAAGTTACAACGAAGCTAAAACCATCGTGCCAACTCAATGGAACCACCGCTGATATCAGCTATGACACATGTTCAATTCAACAGCACACAAAGCATCATAAATACAGGACTTATACTGTATTCCAGTTCTCAATACTCAATCAGTATACACATGCTGCAATGTAAAAAACATAATAAGGAAAGTCAAAGCTGATATAACCATATTAGTAAGGGATGACCTATACTTAGTAAATAAGTGACCATGCTAACTGAATGGGATAAAATGTATCTATGTCTGCTCTGCTACACAATTTCTACAGCAAATGTGATCGTTTTAGCAAACTGACATGAAAACTACAACAGAAAAGGTAACCTTGAGTAGCTTGCTGACGTAAGTCTTTCCAGCGCCGGGAGGACCACGTATTATGACAACGACGTGATCTGGTCGACCGTATCTGCTCGGTGGTTCCAGAAGGTTATCGACCGGGATGATCTCAGGCCGCGTCTCAGCCGGCGGAGCTCGCGGTGGGGCAAGCCCGGCCCCTCGTGCTGGCTCGCCGTGGAATCCTCGCGACTCCATTCCACTAAGCACACAACATCTGTCAACGCATCTCACAACAGACACATGTTGAGACGAGTAAGGTTTAACGATCAACTCGACACAGCTTAGGTCATTTCAGAGACGATATGTTTACAGGTCTGCTGACCCAACCAACGGTGTCAAAGCACTGAAGGAGGGTGGTTAGTCATCCAGACAGCTCTCAATCTCAGCAGGCTCACCTCACCATGTTACAATAATAAAATATGCATGCACAAATAATACAAGACAAATAGAAACATAAGCAAATAAATCTAACACACACATACACACACACAAAGAAATCTATCTAAGCACAGTGAGTGAACTCAGTGACATGAAGCAAAATCTGGTAAAGCAAACCTGTGAGAAGCTGCACAAATGATTGTGCAACTGTGAAAAGCTACACAAAACCACTACTAGAGAGCAGTTCTGACAATATTCCCTCTTGCTCCTGACCAAGCCATAGCTCAGATGTTGTCAAATGGGGTTCGAGGAGGGGGGGGGAGCACGACATACAAAAACTGACACAGAACTGACCACAACACACAGAGATAACGACGCAACTAAACAACGACCAACTCTTACCGATTTCTCCAGTCATCGGCATCTCGGTCTCGACGACCAAAACCATCATCATGCTCTCGTGACCGATCTGCATCAAAGCCGCCACCTCTCACGGGAGGAAATCGTTCATTGTCACGAGATCTGCCCAACGGACCTTCACATTTCACACACATCAACCAGAGGTGACAACAAACCACAGTAAAGTATTAAACAGAAAAACTCCGCAGATTAAACATTTATTACTATGCTCACTACATGTGGGAATGCAACAACGGAAACCAGAAAAACACACAATATGATTAATGCTGTGCTTACTGCAGCGCCAAGCTATCAATAAACATTACAATTACAAATGTTTGCTCTTAAAAGAGGGAATATACAAAACAGTTGTAACAATTACAAGGAAAAATACAATTATCATAAAACGACAAGCATCTCACTGATCACACAGCAAGCACCATGACTCATGACACCACTAATACTAGTTTCAGATAACATTGTTTAACAAGTCAAGTTTTCCAGACTCACAGGGAGACTGGTAGGTCAACTGTAAATGGGTGTTGTAAGTCAGCAGCTCCGTCAGGATCAATGCAGTCAACATAAAAGTAGACAAAGCTTACTTCGGTCTCGAGGCATGTCGTGCCGCCGCGGTGGCGAGCGACTCCGAGGTCGGAAACCTCGACCGTAGACGTTGTCTTCGCCGAATGGTCGACCTTCACCGCGCTGCACGTCAGGTGAGTCACGGAACTCTTGTCGGGAGTCAGGACCTCGCGCCCAGCGGTCTCGTGGCGGTGGCGGCTCCTCGTCCGCCCATGGTCGTCCGTCGCCTCCAGCCCTGCACGCAGACACCTCCAATTACACACTTCTATCGACAGCATTCAGGCCAAACTGTCAAGGCAACAAAACAACAGATATTGTTACCACTGTGTTAGTAAAGACACAGAAACTCTGTAACAAACCTGAAATTCCTGGGCACATTATCCCGTGGCTCGTCGGTCTGCTGGCCATGTCCGTAGTCTATAACCTGTGCAGCGGAACCAGGCCGCGGTCCAAGACCTAACAACAAGCCAACAACTATCATCAATTCATGAAACCATCGATCCAAGACTACCGTCATCATTCTCAGTTGTTTTCCCTCGACAATTTCAACGTTTCACTAAATCTCATAAACAGAACCTTTAGGAAATCTTTGAAGACTATTTAATAAGAATTCTTAAAGGTTTTAATACGTCTCTCTTGTGGCAAAACAAGTGCCAAAACAGTCAGTAAAAAACCTGAAAGAAGACTGCAAATACCACTTGAAATGAATGCCTATCAGACTAAGCTGTCTACAGAAAGCACTGTGCATTAAAAATGCTTATAGTTTTGAGACATAATGGCATCCAATCGACTGAAATTTGCAAGTATGAAAGCTAACTCAGAGCCATAATAGTAACTTTGACCTTTGATCCTTTCTTGCCAAAATCTAAGTTCTAGTTCATTCGTGATGTCCATTTTACAAATATGCCAAGTAGCATTAACTTCAACCCCAGCTGTAAACAGACTTACAGAAAATGCAAAATTGCAGAACATCTTTTGACGAGCGGATGCAGTAAAACACTGCAGGCTACACGGATACGCATGCCATTATAGCCAGGGAAAACAAACAAATTGTACTGAATAATTACCAAATGGTGGGCCTCGCGGAGGAAAATCGTCTTCATCGGGTGGAAACGGACGACCGCCTGGTCTTGGTGGAAACATCGGTCCTCTACTACCACCTCTGAAACAGAACAACATGGACATCCAATGACTTGGCCACGCAATGTCATAACTAACAGCACTATCTGCACTACACGTGCCAAAACCACTAACTTTATTAGACAAACATGCTGCTCCAAAAGCCAAAAAACCGATGGTCTATTATACAGGTCAGAAACATACTAAGTAAGCAACTTATGCATAGTCAAAAATAACAACAAAAAAAGTGAAATTGATGAGCAATTTGTGTTTAACGGTTTATATCAGTATAAAGGATGTTAGTCACTACTATCACAGTTCTTAAAGCTAGAATCCATACTCTACTAAGTACACAACGATAAATTTCTGCACGATCACAGGAGATATCAAAATATGTCATTATCGTCTTTCATATCATTTTGCTGTACCTTCATCGGACATCCATTATTGTCTAATTCCATCGGACTATGTTAATAAACAACATTTCATCAAACTAGCATCATCTTTATATTCCACCAGTCAAAACCATCTCGATCAAGCCAAATGGCTCTGAACCCAAAATTCTTCAAGCTTTCACATTCTATTATGAAAATCAAAAGACAAACTATAACTACGCTGCACTTAACAAAACTGCATCCTTTTAATTTCACAATAACTCTGCTAGTACACTTACTTCAATGATTTTTGGACGTAAAACAGCCAAGAATACTGCAATAAAATATATATTGCATTTCCCACCACAACTATTCTCTATGCTCTTACGAGTCTACTTTGTAACATAAACATCCGAATAAACCACTCTTGAAAATTTTCATATGTGGAAAGAGAATAAAAATTTTAAATGCATGTAAAAGCAACTGAAAAATAGAAACCTGAAAGCTGGGTGCGAAGGGTCTTCGCGTTCCCACTCTAACGGCAGTCGTCTGTCATCAGGAAACCTCCGTACATCATCAAAGTCACGCGGTCTTCCAAAATCTCTTTCCCTGAACAGCTGCTCTTCGCCACGTCCTCGAAACTCAAGCTCATCTCTCGAACGTCTGGCAAACCTTTCTTCATCTTCAGGAAACCTTGGGAACCTCTGACCGTCTTCTTCGTCCCAACGACGATCTCGACCAAGCTCTGGTCTTGGAAGTCGTGGAAATTCGTGATCGAACTCCTGGACATATACAACTCAATCGTAGCAAACAAAACTTGGAATAATTCTGAAGGTGAGTGTCCTTATTAAAATCATACACATTAGACTGAAAAAGGTGAGCTATAAATGACAAACCATGCTATAGTGGTGTGACGATATGAGATTTTAGCCAGACAATCGATTTCGATTCGATTTTCAACGAAAAATCGCGATTTCAATTCTGTTCGATTTTGATGGACAACCTGTAGGCCTAATAGTCACCGTATTGGATGATTTGTGATTGACTGTGAGGTGTGAGGAACTGTCATGATCTAACTTAACATTGAATGGACCAGTAAAG
>Ga0056114_1001762_pt1 | contig 10307 bp, 8 predicted proteins | sample WorMetHERISLAND1_FD_77005 | JGI IMG/M metagenome (GOLD analysis project Ga0056114, IMG submission 77005) | Marine gutless worms symbiont microbial communities from Max Planck institute for Marine Microbiology, Germany - Olavius loisae HERON... ... | reverse complement strand
TTGGTGACTTGTTTGCAATTTAACCTCACAGTGTTGGTGTAGAATTTCGTTAAAATCCGACGTTGTTTGCCAGAGTTATGGCAACGTATACAGTGTTATAGTTTTTTCGTGGACACGGTGTAGTTAAGAAGCAAGTGTATTACCTCCAGCTGCTGTATCTGGTTCTGCACCATCACAGGCTCCGCAGCCACTGGACCAAGAAACGAAATCATCTTCTCTTTCTGACCGAGCCATGCCATCATCTGAGCATTAGCAACATCAAAGCTCTTCAAGTCGCCGACCATCTCACCCAGTGAACGTCCACAACTACTGGACAGCTCCTTCAGACTTGACCAACGCTTCTCTGTCAGCACGACAACACACGGCAACAGAGTCAGTTTATGGCAACGAAACTGAGATCAGACATTTTAGGCGGAAGTAGGAAACTCACCAATTAACCATGCGGTCCCTCTGGCGCCAATCATCTGTGTTATCAGTGCCCATAATTCACCACTGAACACCAACATTTGAATTTGAGCTTATCTTTTCATCTCAAGGGTTCCGGTAAACTGTGCCATGTGAAAAGGCATCCTCCACATACCAAGTCGACGTTTCTGAGCCTTCAGCTCCTTGTAGCCAGGACAGTCGTCGCTGTGACCTCGCAAAATGTCGTCGGCTTTTGTCTTCACCGCGGCAACCTTTAACTCTTTCTTCTGCATCTCGGCCTGGAACTCCTGCACGACGCGTGACCACAATCCACTCACAGGTAAGTGAGTGCAAAACCACACATTACACAGTTGACTTATACAGTGGTCAACGCAAACCTATCATCATCATAGTCACGTGTCAATCAATAGCCTTGTTCGCTATTGCACCGATGCTTCTAAAATAGGTTGACTTAGGTCGGTGAAAATCGGACATAACATTCGAACGCCGTGACATGCCAATTCCGTTAATAAACAAGTGAAGATTAACGGGCACAATACTGTGCGTGATTTTAATTCTAACACCATTTAATATTGAAAAAAAGATGAAAAATTTGTGTCAGCGTGTTAACATTACTAAAGGACAATGCTGATCTAATTGCAAAAAGTGCACTATTGTTTGTCCGAATTTGACCTATTTATGACGTCATTTGCGAACAGCGCCATTCAAATTAGCTAAAAGACAAAACCCACGAAGCACTGGAAAGCAGACCTGATGTTCTTTCAGCTTATCGGCAGCTTCCTGTTCGTTGGCAGGTAATGACTTGAGCGGAAGAATGTTCTGTTCTTTGTCATCGAGCCATGACAACAGGCTCCGCAGCTCCTCACTGTACTGGCTCACTGCTCGCTGCGTTAACTCCAGCTCAGCCTGACGATCTGACAGCTTCTGACCAAGCATCTCATAGCGGTTGTTGGCATCCAGCAAATGTCGCTCCGTCTCCGATAAATCTACAACATGCAAGTCTCAAGTTAACAAAAACAGTTACCAAAACGTGACTTTACAATTTACTGCGACAAGCGCTGACAAAAACTTTCAATAATTTAAACGACTACTGAAGACACTTTGCTTGGTTGCTCAGAGATCGTGACTAGCTGTTAAAGCTGCACCTTAATTCTAATCTTACTTACTTACTTACTTACTTAGTTTACTTACTTATAACGTCTAGTTGACTGATATTTTACTTACCTATGTACTACTAAATTAATCTTCTTATGTATTCAGCTTGTTAGGTCTTAGGCACAGTTTGCAGTCAGTTGATGAATTCAACTGCTTAGTGAGTGTAAATGCTACTCATTTCTACAAAGTTACAAAGTAGTGTTTATCAGTCACCTTAACTCAGCAACATCATCACAATGACACTACATTTGATACATAACGAGAGTAATGTTCACCAGCAGTGCTGAATGCTGGCGACGCCGCTGAGTCTGTTGGTGACGGCCTGTGATATGTGAAGCCAGGTGACGTGTGGCCCGGATGAACTGATGAAATGCCGAGTGGAGACGTCAACCTCTGTGAAATACCTCGACGTCGGAATTCTAACACAACCGGAACAGTAGCACAACGCTGACATAGCAATGCTGAGACGGAAGTCACTACTTGTTGTATTGGTAGAGTTATAACATCAACAACTCCATACATCTCCAACGTCAGAGACCGGGGCTTGAGTTTTCCACTGTCCCATACAAATAGCAGTGTTAAGCAGCTATTCTTGCACCATTACAGAAGGCATCATCCTAGTCTTACACTGAGGCATGTGAGATTAAAGGTTAAAACGTTAAACGATATAGCCATTCATGGACTGTACACATCTCAGAGCTACGGGACGCCACTTGCCATGTGTTACCTGCCACCCGACACAGGTGAACGCGCCCCGCCTAACCCCAGCCAGAAAGGCTGGTACTTGAGTAACCTTCCCCGGAGAAATGAAAGGCTGAGTTGACCTAGGTGGCTGGTTATATACCAAGATGGTTTACATGCCCACCAACGGTCACCCATCCAAGACCAACGCACTACTGCCAAGCCAGGCCACCACCAAGAGACTGTTAGAGACACAGCGCTTACTTCGTGTAACTGGTGTCGTGATTTCAACACTACCACCAAGCCACGCCACCACAAAGAGACTGTTAGAGACACAGCGCTTACTTCGTGTAACTGGTGTCATGATTTCAACTCCTTTCAGTGACGCATCATATGCCGTACCAACGTCATTCAACTCATCAATCTTCACCGCAAACTTGTGATATTCATTCAACAGCGTCTGTAACACATGCACATCAACTGACATCAGAACATACTGACACAGCGTCAAAGACAGCAGGACCAGACCTGCTCTCAGACACTGCTAAACAACGCCACTAATACAAGTTTCAGTTCGGAGATGGGCCGATAACACACAAATTGATAGTAATGTTTTTTTGCTGTAAACTGTTTACGTTGTTAAGTGCTTCGGCCCAAGTATTTTAGGTGGCACTATACAAATTCAATTCAACTGCTGACTGATTGATTGATTGACGTAATCACAAACCGGCACATTTGAACTGTATAGCCACTGAAAGAAATCTCACCAACACGGTATAGTATGGTAAGGTAAGAGAGTTTAACATGGACTGAAAAGCTGAATGTGGTCAGCTTAACCTATCACATGTAACCAGACACAAAAAACATATACAAAACAAATGCCACTGCCCACTGTGTCCGGTCCAAGTCCAAAATCCGTGATGGCAGTCCAAATGGAACCAAGAAGACTATGGAACAAACAATTTGTGAAACAGATGAATTTTAACCCTTCAACACCCAATGTCGCCATATGCGTAGAGCCATAAGGCATCCTGTGCCACACTGGGTTAAGTCATCATTTGTAATTTTTGACATCCGGGCACTCTGACGCTTGCCCGGATGTCAAAAATTACAAATGGGCGTCAAAGGGTTAAGTCTGGAGAAGACACAGGGAGTGCTAGATGGTGAGAGCATTATAGAGAAATCATACAGGGACAGCAGGTACGTGTTATCTGAGTACACTATGATGACAATAATGCCGCAGCAGTTATGTCTTATTACACCAAGCACCTATTTAGTCAGAACTGTAACGTTAAGTTCAAGTGCATCGAGGTAAAAAGACACGACGAACCTTTATTTGTTCCATCTGAGAATTTAACCGCTCAACATCGACAGCGACAGGCTCAAACTCTTCCGTCTGTTTCTCCTTCTCCCCGAGCCATCTCACCACCTCTTGTCTCAGATCCTCAAACCGTCCTGACCGCTGACCTCTCAGTTCGCCCTCCTGTTCTCTGGCACTCAGAGCTCTCTCAACGTCCTCCACGGCTCTTTCCATCTCACTGACGGTGTCACGCACTTGGTTCGAGTCGCCCGCCACCGGACTGTTGGTGATCTCTGACGCCAACCGTCGAATGTTCTCGACGTCGTCTTGGTGAGCCTTGATGTCATCCGCGATGTCTTTGAGCCGCGACTCGGACAGCACATCTCTCGAGTCCAGAACATCGAACACCGGCAGCAGCCATTCGTCAAACTGCTTCACTGCATCCTGGAACCCAGTCAACTGTCCAGACAGACCACGCAGTTGATCTTCGCGCTCATGACACGCATCTTTCACTCGTTCATAGCGTGAGTTGAGATCACGCAGCTTGGCATCCACATCAGAGGAGTCCGACTCCATGGCTGAGCTACTGTTCACCTCACCAATACTGCCCGCACGACTCTCGATGTCTTCAAGCAGTGAAGCTGCTTCAGTAATCCTAGCAGAAATGCTGTCACTGTCAAGGCGCACAGAACGGCCTAAGCTGCCCAATGACATTTCCGCGTCATGAATCCAGCCAAGAAGTCCGTCGACTCCTTCTTGGACTCCCTGTGACCTGACGATTGCAACCTGCAGCTCGTTACAGCGTTCGGCGGCCGACTCTGAGATCTGTGCAAACTTGGCGCTGACAGAGTCGACAAGAACTGACAGCGAGTCATCGTCGGTGCCGACAGATTTGAGAGTTTCAGCCGCTGCTCGCATCTTAGCAACCATCTTCTTCTGGACCGATGACTCTGCCGTCACCACTTTGGTCCGGTTCAGTGCCTGCTGCAAGGCTGCTGCGTCGAGCCCGGTGACTGGAGTATCATCAACCTTTGCTTCTTCCATCCACGCCGTCAGCAGCTCGGAGGCACTCTGCAGCTCCTGGCGAGCGTCGTGTGCGTGTCGAAGATGACTCTGAACTTCATCAGTCGACGCCTTCACCTTCTGGTAACGGTCAGACAAGTCTTGAACTCTTCTCTTGATCTCACCGAACTCCTCGATGGCACCTGTAGGTCTGTGCTCTCTGCTGAACTGCTGTTTACACAAACCACAGTCATCACTCACCGCTGCACTTCACATATGCACCATACAAACCCCGGGCAGCAACACAGCTATAAGTAAACAGACATCAATAGTATTAAGGTATGGGGAATTCTTAAGAATTCAGCCAGATTTCACCAAAAGGTTTTCAAACCATGTTAAGGGTGTTCAATCTTGATGACAACAGGCCTAGTTTCTACTTCTAATACTGCATTCACTGTACTCACTGTTTTGTTATTGAAACATTTGACAGAAAGAACGGCACATCACCGTAAAATTAAACAGGACTGGGCAGGCAGTGGGCACATATCACTAACACAGAGAGACTTGTCGTAACTGCCACAAAGACAAGCATTATTTCAGCACTGAAAGGATATCAATAGCACAAATACAACCAGAATTTATGGACGTGAAATTTTGAGTGTAATACGAGTACAGTAAAGATGACATCCATTGTCTGTGTGCAATTTTCTTGTTTACAATGATACCATGACTGTAGTTAAGACTGTTCAGTATTCTGTTTGCGTATATGTGAGACATACATCTGCATCATGGTGCTGTGAAATATGGCACACTATGTAACTAGTCACAGTGCAGAAAGAACTGACAAGTGGACTAAGGGAATATAAACAGTCAGTGGAACAGAGAGACCTGAAGCTCTGATGCATCTGTCTCAAGGTCATCTGAGAGCTGATATCAAACGAGTGTGTCTGTCTGTCTGTGTGCGCCAGATGTTATGTCTCCCAGACAGCACTGCACCAGACAGTAACTCACTCCCTCTTGTACAATTGCAGCAGAACAGTTATCAAGGACAGACACACGTCAAACATTGAGACAGACAGACGGACCTTGGTCAGATCAGCGAATCTGTTGGCACACATTGTGATGTAGCGAAGATCAGCTTGATGAGCCATCACCTCCTCAATGAACGACTTCAACACACACAAACATACACATTGGTATATCACGACGGCGTTTCACAGAATGAATCAGTAAAATATCATCATGTTTCTGCAATCATCAACATCACACCGCCATGTCTGACTGACCTTGTGTGCAGCCTCGCGCTGTTCCAGGCTGTCTGGTTTACCGACGTGCCCACGACTCAACTCAACCTTTTCCTCCGCCGATGTCAGCCACGCCTCAAAGCTGCTACATTCCATGTTGAACTTGGATATCTCTTCCACACACGAGCTCACCACCCTCAGCAGTGATTCCAGCTCTTTACTCGTCTACACAACATACACCACCTGCGAGTGAGCAAACTAACGTGAAATACGGTAACACTTTCCATGTTCATAAACTTCAAAAGATTCCAGTGGTAACTATTGGGTCACTCTAGGTTTCAGTCTCCATAAGAAATATTTTGGTGCTCCAATGTCAGCAAACCCAGCACTGAAAAAATACCTGGTTGAGTGCTACTGGCAGACTATCTCCAGATTTCCACTACCAGGCGAATGTTAAAGACAGCATTGTTCATTAGATATTAGTGTATTCAGTGCGACTGAGATGCTGCATGAAATCGTACTAAATAAATTTACTAAATGACATTGACACTGACATCTGAAGATCAGAGTCTACTAAGACAGCGATTCGAATACAACTGTTCAATCTTACAGTGATCGTTACGTAATATCAAAATGGAAGAACATTCAAATCATTAAGTACAGGTGACGTAGTAGAGATGAAATGTGCACGTGACTTGTATGATAAATAAGTAACAAAGTAAAGCAGTGAAAGAACGATGCTGACAGTGTTCAGCCTGTGTCGGACGTCGTCTATCAGAGCCTCGAGGTCCTCGGTCTGCTCAACTGTCAACTCCGATGACGACTGCTTCAGCAGCTGTTCCACCTGGAACGTCAGCGCCAACACCGCCTGTCGACGTGATGTCACTTCATCCTGCATCTCCTGATCAGCAGCATCACAGCATCAGAAGCTTATCATCTCTCAATTATACTACATACCCACTGGCTTCTATACACAACTCTGATACTGACAACTGCATCAGAGGCAATGCTGAGTTAATACAAAAGTCCAAAGTCATCAAAGTCAGTTATCTTATGACCAACACTTACACTGTCAATATTTTAAAAATCAAAATATAGTGAAATAAAAATGTTAAATTTTAGCACTGACAGTTTCTATGAGTTATTCTTCATCAATGTACTTTACATTTACCAGGTCAGCTGGACCAGCAGTAACACCAGTACTTCACTTAATCAAATCAAATATCTATGTATAACTAATGTATACAATACAATAGAAATAAAATAAGAAAAAACACAACAGTTCATCGTGCTCGATCCATGCCTAGTACAAATGGAATCAAGTCTGTTGATTGACCAGCTACTGTACTGACAACAAACTCATCCGTTGAGATTCAACACATGTCTAGCGATCAGTCAATAACAACTGCAGTCGGCGCTTGACACTCTTCAAATAATCGACTTGACTTGTTTATTTACTGGACTCCTCAGTGAATAATACAACGGCCAAAGTGCCCATTCAGCCGCAATGTGCACCAAATGTTCCCAACACTCGAATTAACAGGGCAGTGGTCACTTTGGGGCAAAATTTAAGGAGGAAGGGTTGACTGACGTAACAAAGATCTGGAAGAGACAAGGTGCTGTCATATGCAAACGAAATCACGAAGATATCTTCCGCTGTTTGAGTACAATGCACAAAAGTGACAGGCAGGACATGGAATGGTAACATCATCGAAATATGCAAAATTGTTTTTCAGCGATGTCACATAACAACATAAAATCAGTAAGTAAACAGAATCAGATGCTGGACAGCTAGTGACGTGCACTGGAGTGGAGTGAGACCTGTATGGTGTGGACTAGTTGCTGGAGGCTGTCAACATCCTCAGCTAGTGGCGTCTGTCTCATGGCAGACAGTGATGTCTCAACGCCATGAACCCAGTCACGATGAGCTCGCAGCTCAGTCAACAGTGAGTTGTAGTGACCAAGTACCTTCACCAACAACAACACACCACCCGACTGCCGTCTAGACACCCGCCAAGCCAAACAACCACAGTCACTGTTCTACCGACTGATGACCTACCATGACCTATATCACCTCATTAGTCAACAGACGTTCCTTACATATCTTATCAGCCCTAAACTACACCAAATGAATATCACAAGTCAAAGATATTGTTAGCAAAGCACGCAAAGAAAGCTCTATGGCAGAAATGTTAGTGATGTTAAAAGATGAGAAAAAGAAAGAATTTAGCTCAGTACCCAAACAGTTCAACTATACACACAAACACACACACACACACACACACGCTGTACAATTACTGACAATAATACTAATATGAAATATCCACCTGTAGTACACCACGAGTATGCACCAACTATGCCAGATCAACAGCATCAGTGGAATCGATAAAATCAGTTAACGAAATGAAACAAAACGAACACAACATATTAAACGCTAAAGTCAAAGAATTAAATAACAAAAGTAACATAAATAATAAATAAACGGAAACACACAATATAAAATTAACTGAAAATTCAGCTGCTGCCAAATGTAAACAGATGTAAAACATCGCATAACAAAGACAAAAGTGACAAAATATCTGTCACTCGTAGAAGAAAGAAAATGTCGATTTGTAGAGAACAATAATATAAAACACCTCTAATGCACTAAAACTTTGTAATGTCGTGCAAATAGATGTGTTTTTAAGTTCTGCTGAAAATGCCCGGAATCAACAGCTGCATCCTGCAACTCATCTGTCAGTGAATACCAGACTGTTGGTCTGGCGACAGAGAAAGCACAGCTTCCAAACGTGCTGTGGCAAATACGTGACAACGCCTGGCAGACTGTAGATGCTGTGACTGGTAAAGGGGACACATTAACCTGCCAACTATTCAGCTACTCTAATATAGATACAACCCCATGTTCCAAAGCGGCTGGTAACAAGAAAGCCAGCTATTGCTGACGGATTGTGCATCTGCTGCTACACTAGCAACACGTGACCTTGAACGACTTGAGGTGGTCTATTTCAAATGTAAAGAAACATTCTAATGTCGACAGACAACTTCTGATCGCTCCAAAATAGTCTAGTAGGCGAGATATGCAGCATATTTCTAGATTTTGGCCATTGATAGATAAATAACAGAAATGACCTTTAAAGGTCACTCGAGGACATAGATAATGCTAGTAATCGACAGTACACATGCCATTTCTTACTAGTTGTCCATTGTATCGCTATCTTGTACCGTTTTGGAAAGATATTAGCACTTGAATAGTGCACGTGATGGGTCGTCCTGTTACGGAGCAATCCAGTCGCATGTAGCAGGATAGCTGGTGTCAGCTTAGTTTGCTAAGCTACTTCAACAAAGTGTGCCAAAAAATCCAACGAAATTCTTTAGTGTTACACACATAAAAAGTTTTTTGGGGTAATAAAAGTCGTACAAAAGTTTCCATGATTTTCGCATTCCCAAATATATTGTCAAGTTCCACAAAACGGCATTATTGCTGCAATTTGGTACTACTCATATCAGAAGAAAACCAAATAGGGGCACAGAACCCCAAGACATCGGTAATTATGCCCCAGAATGACAGCAAGTCGACATGGCAACATCCTCACTGCACAATGTAGTTGATAAACTACAATGAAATTGAGAGTGATTAGTGGAGAACTTTGAGTAACCAGGAAGCAACAGTAGCAGCACCAGTAGCAAACACCGTCAAACAGATGCAGAAGTCAAAGAATACCAGATTGTTAAAAAGCAAAACACTCGTTGAGTTCATGTTTCGATTAGAAAAAAGATGAACACTTTTTCTAATCCATATTTCTTAATCTGAACGTCACTAAAAACTGAGTCTGATTAACTTCGGCAATTCAAAAACTACTTATCTGTTTGGGATCAAAAAGTGAACTGAAACAGGTTAGAAAATTTCTTATCCACAGAGATTAAGTAGAAACGTCTATTCATTTGCAAGGAAGATGCTTGGTGTTAATTGGAAATGTTCATATTAACTTTGGTGTTGTCTGGCATTTCAATTTCATTGTATCTTTTTGTTATCTAGTAGATAATCGGAAACATTGGAACTTACACTGAAGTTAACACCAATTATATCGTCAGTTCGTGTTAACGACTGATTATTATTCTTAGACAAAGTGTTACCTATACTGTTAAGCTCTTTTCTACTCTAAACATGAATTCAATCAGTGGCATCAATAAGAAGAAGACGCTAACTATCGGTATATTGTTTGGTCACCAAGACCTGATGTAGGGAGACAGACTATTGCAGAAGCACAGCCTTAACCGCTAAAGCCCTCCTCCGTCAACTGAATCCCTGCTATTTCTCTCCGAGTCCACTAACAGACGCAACCACTGCTGGAAGAGCTACACTGGTTACCGGTTCACCAACGCATTGACTACAAGCTGGCCGTATTGACGTACAAGATCCGAAACACATCAACTCCTGCATACCTCAGCCATCACATCAGACCTCGGGAATCCACACGTCACCTCCGTTCTTCAACCAC
>Ga0056114_1001761_pt1 | contig 10308 bp, 6 predicted proteins | sample WorMetHERISLAND1_FD_77005 | JGI IMG/M metagenome (GOLD analysis project Ga0056114, IMG submission 77005) | Marine gutless worms symbiont microbial communities from Max Planck institute for Marine Microbiology, Germany - Olavius loisae HERON... ... | reverse complement strand
GGCTATCGAATGGTCACGTGACCGATGACGTCACGTGACCTTGAAAGGTCAAACTCGTGACCCCAATACGCTTAGAGCGCAATATCTCGAAAACTGCTTGAGCTAGAGACTTCAAATTTGGTAGGCGGCTTTGTATTGGGAATGCCGAGAAGGCGCACAAATAATTTTTCCCTGAAAGTGGACGTGGCCTAGGTCACGTGACCACTACAATTTTTGGCAGTACGGTCGGCTATCCTGGCGACAGCTTGGCTTCTTGTTCGTTATGTGGCGTCGACCATGCACAGCGATTTGTAGAACGTGCTGCTATATGAAGGTCGATTATGTGTTGATCTGCATGTTAATTATATTTTGTCGATTTGTAGCCAGCGCATAGTTTTGTTGAAAAGATTGGGAGACCAAAGTCTCCCAGTTAAACATCATAACACCGTTTTCCAGGCACTAATAGTTTCTCGTTTGTTATATGCTCTTCCATCCTGAGGCTGCTTTTTGACAGCTGAACTTTCTGGTAAAATTGATGCTTTCTTGAGGAGACCACATCGTTATGGCTTAGCAGCTAATATTTTAATAGTATCTAAACTTTTTGATAGTGTTGCCCAGGATTTTTTCCTGCAAAATCTATAATCCCCTGACCATTGTCTTCATTCTGTGTTACTTGAAGAGAAAACCTCGAGTCTAGCATTACGCCCTCGTGGACATCAGTTCCAGCTTCCCACGTGTGTCTATAGGCTTTTTAGATGTTCTTTTGTAAACCAGTGTCTTTTAAAGTTACTATTGTATTATGTTTTATGCATTTACGTTTGCTTTATGCAATAAAAACTAACGTATCACGCAAGTCTTTGTAAAACCTATGTGCTGCTGATCGCACTCAACTTTTGAGTCCACGTTAAAGTATCGTATCGTATCGCATCGCATGTGCTTCCTTAAGAATCAATATTATATAAGTCCTTATCGTGTCGGCAGAGCTGAAGTTTAAAATTCATGGGGCTAGTATGGCGAGCGCAGGAGCGCCAGCTGTAGGCTAAGTCAGGGTGTCAGAGCGCTGAAAGCTTTTTATTATTTTAGCCTCCAAATGAGTGGCAAATTTGCGAAGGGATCAGTTTTTTGCTAAAAAATCCAGGAAGCATACGAGTTAGGCAGTTAGACTAAACGAAAAATTTCGTAGAAGTCGTGCCTTCATTTTCGTAAAGTCATGTCCCAGTGTCCAAACAATTTAATAGGCTTAGGTACAATAGGTTGTAACTGTTAATAAAGTTCTATGCTACGTAACTGCATTTCCTAGCTTTACTGCTGAGCTCACAGTCGAAGTCTTGTCTGTGATTAAAGATTATTAAACGGCACAGCAAAGCCGCAGAAGCAAAACATCCACCAGTTAGGCCTACCGTACTCCATAACTCAATGAACGTGTGAAGTTTGGTTTAGACCTTTGTCGAAAATATTTTTTGTATTACAGTCTTCGCTGGCTTCTTTGCAAATAACAAAGTTTGTATTATTCATTTGCTACCATTACATGTAGTTCCCTGCATCAAAAACAAACAAACTTCACCATTTCTGTTTCATATAGAAACAAACAAATGATGAGATATATGATTTTGAAGAATACACAGGCACAAAAGACACATAACCACAGTACATTAATACACAAAAGCCAAGACCAAGGACAGAGTAAGGGAAGATTCGTCCGTGTTAGGAACAACTAAGCTCAACGTGAGAGGCACGGCAGTATTTGGAGGCGTTAACGGGTTGAACCCGCAATGTTGGGACATTGTGTCATCAGTATAATGCGTTTTGAGAGCCGTAAGTGCTAGACAATGCCTTTGCAGCCGGAGCTCCAGTTCGGGCCCCGCTTGGTGAGCTGACAGCGCTCCACAGACCCTTAGCCGCATTTGTGTAAAATGAGTGGGAAACGTGGGGAAAGAAGTAAGCGGTTCGACGTTGGTGCGGGATGCACTGTGTGTGACACCCCTGCTCCTGCAAATTCCAACAGCGACTTAATATCGCAGTCGAATATAAGTAGACATTAAGCCTATCATGCGGTTCATGCCTACGATGCCTGTGATGTGTTGCGTTATGTTGCCAATCTCAATGCTTCTCGGCCAATTTCAGTTGCGTCTGTGGTGTCTCAAGCTGTTGAAGGACACGTTGCCGCAAATACCTCACTCCCCTTCTCAACAGCTCACCGAGTCCACTATTGAGCACTTGCCGATCTTACTTATCGAATACATAAAAATTGGCAGTAATCAAAAACGCAAAAGCTCCAACTTCTGCTGAGTTGCTAAAGTCGTTTTAGGGTTGACTAAATTAGTGGATTTTATCGTAGGTTCATTTGCGTATATGCTCAGATTTGTGAATCGTTTCGTCTTTGCTAAAAAGAATGGCTCCCAGTTTTAGTGGAAGGGGTGGTCGTAGGGGCTGGAGTTGGGTCCCCTGAAGAGCCCGGTGGTGACTTCCCATGAGCTCCTCATAGTAACTAAAGGCCTCACCGTTTTCGCAGTACTCCACTTGTCAGATAGACAAACAGACGGAATTTGTCTAACAGAATGCGGCACTGTGCACTAAGGTGCATCGGTCGCCAAAAATGCTTGCCAAAAACTGAATCTTGTACAAATTCAGCACCAATTTGTCTCACAGGCCAGAATTGGCAAGATACCAGTGCAGTTATTTCTGATTCCAGTTGATTTTGTTGTGATTATATAATCACTATTGTGGATAACAAGAAAGCCCAGCTGTCGCTGACAAACCTGGCCTATCTTCATTCGTTTAGCTATTGTTGCGTCCGAAATCTGCGAAATCCCGAGAAATTCACTGAAAATTCAAACTTATAGAGTTCAAGGTCATCCCAGGTCATCGATCTTGGTGTCAATGGAAAGCCCATATGTCACTTCCTATTATTCATTAATAGTAACTTTAGCCGTATCTGCTACCGTTTTCGAGATATTCACGCTTAAAGATAGAAAACAGCTGATTTTACCAACCCCTCCCTTGTGTGACACCCCCTAGTGCCGGAACGCCATGAGATATCAACATAATCTATACACCACTAAAAGTACATTTAGTGGGCTACAATATTTTCGCAAACATTATGGGTCTATCTTCATTCATATAGCCCTTGATGCCTCTCAAAATCGCGAAATCATGCGAAATTCTGATAAAATTTAACCTTACAGCAGTTCAACGTCACCCAACGTCATCGATCTTGGTGTCAATGGAAAGCCCATGTGACTTCCTATTAGTCATCAATTGTAACTATAGCCGTATCTGCTACCGTTTTTGAGATATTCACGCTTAAAGATAGAAAACTACTGATTTTACCCACCCTCCCTTGTTTGGGGCCCCGCTTGGGGGAACCCTTAGAATGTCGGGATGAAATTTGGCATCCGAAAACCAGAGTCTTGGGGCTACCAGGTAGTGAAGAAATCATAACGCTAGCTTTCTTCGTTTTGACACAATACCGGTTCGTGACGGACAGACAGACAGACAGACGGACGGACGGACACGTTACGATCGCTATTACCCGCGCTAGCATAGCGTCGCGCAGGTAAAAATGGCGTTCCCAAGGTTACTACGTATGGTAGTCGTATGTGAAATAAACATGAATGTCACCGGTCAGTTTCAGAGATAGAAGTGGCTGAGATTATGTATGCGATCGAGGTTAACAGTCAGCACTTTTTCGGACTGTTGTTTTAAAATGACCATATCCAACACACCGGTCAACCCATTCACAAGGCCAACTGTACAGATGGTTGTTAAAACTACAAAATTACAGTTTTGAAATAGTGCATAATATGCAAGGCTCCGAAAAAATGTCCACAGATTTCATTAGTCAGACGGTTGACAATGTTGACAAAATCAGCACCGAATGGATCTTGATGATGACGATGATGATACAGGGTTGGTGTTCTCTCGCTCTCACTCTCTCACTCTTGTCTATGGCAAACGCCTATAGCGTGACTAATGACAGCATGCCGGCATCATTAGTGAGTCCGCTTCCTGTTCGTTCGCCGACTCTGAAGCGCGGAGCCAGAACCATTTTCATAAATTAATGCCTGTAGTCGGCGTCCTGTTAGTGGCACTTGCACAAGCGCCGATCATAAACGCGCAGAACAACAGTTTACCGCCAATGCTTCAGTGCGTTGAACGTTTTCATGGGTTATAGCCTGCTCCTATACTGTAAATTTATGGCCGTTGTCAGTGTTATCACTAGTAACCTTTCTGTCCTCAGAGAACATTTCTGTACTTGTTCCTATTCTTGCTTTGTGTAGTGTTTAGTTATTCTGTGTTTCTCGAATTTATGATGTAAATGTGACGGACGGTCTGGTGTCGTGAATCCAAAAGTATGCAGCCATGTCATACGTACGGTTGGCTAAAAAGTTGTTCTGGCTTGGAACATTACACCAACTCTAAATTTACCGTACACGTCGTGTGCTCAGTAATTGCTCATTGGCAGAGAATAGCACGCGTTGTGACATTGTGAGTATACAAAACCGTCTTTATCACGACAACTCACGTTACTTTTTAACCTTGCTGTATTTTCTCATTTTCTTTTTAAAACTGATCGTGGATTACTAGCTTTTGACACGCTGTTGTGTACACCACACGAGGCTTCTTTGTCTGAATTTTTACCGCGCGATGCAACGCAGAGCGCGGAATTACGACAAGTCGTCTGTCTGTCCGTCCGTCCGTCCGTGACATTGAGGTAGGCCTATCGTGATCATATAGGTCGGAATTCTTCGAAAGTAATTAACCGTTAGTTAGCCTGGGGTGTTCGCTCTTTACAACCTCCAACATCACGGATCTACCCCAAAGAGAACACACCGATATTTGTGCCGGAATAGGAGTGGAATGCAGCAAAATATGGCTTTTGGCGTAAAAAAGTTGTAATATCTCTGAAACGCAACAAGATAGGACCAAGGTTGCTATTGAGCACCAATAGGAAGTTAGGCTACATAGGTCTACGCGCTTTCGATTGTTGCGAAAATCAACCACCTCGGATGATCTCTAAGCGAGATGCAAGGTTATTGATACTGTAAATGCTGCAAAATTGGCAAAAGCTCTCCGTGACTTTGAGGTATCGTAATCAAATAGGTCGTAATACTTAGAAAATAATTTCATGGCAGATTAGTCGAGGGTCTTCGGTCTGTAGAGACCCAAGCGTTAAAGATCTACTCCAAAGGGAACACACCGAGATTTTGGCCGAAATAGGAGTACGACAGATGAGACGCGCAGTCACTATGAGTGATCTGTGGCACCTGCATTGTCTGTCTGTCTGCATACACGAGGAAATTGAAAAGTAGCGGGAAACTAAATTAAACTCACCTAATCCCTCGTCAACAACATTTCTGCCTGCAAAACGTAACTGAGTCTGTTATCAGTAGGTATGTTTTGACAATGCGAATAATAATGTTTTGTTTTAGTTGGGTTTTGTTTGCTTTTTAGTCCAGTTTTGTTTACAGTTTAGCCCCCTATGTGTATAGTTATTTTTGTCGTTCATTCGCGTTAGACTAAGACGAACACTCACAAGTTTTTGTTGCACATTAAGCTGTCATATTGTATCGTATACAGACACTTATCAGATTTTGATTAGGTTATATAGGCATAATGTTATCGTAAATATTCAGGCGAACTTGCAATCCGAATACGAGGCTACTACGCTGCTACTACAAAATTAAAGCTACTACGAAAGTAACACATCTACAAGCTACGGAAGCAATGTAAGTATTCTAAAGCGATATTGTAATCGTTGTCGTCATGAATCTGTAGACGTCAATGATCGAAGTTGATTTGACATCACCGTGTGACATTGACCGTCTACCAGCCGTATCCTTCGCATAATATTATCATGAAACTCGTACACACAGTACACAAACAGAAAGAGGATGAATACAAATTAACACGCCAGCAATAAAACTAACATAGGCTTCAAACATATAAAATAATACAGTGAATATCGGCTACGGTATATAAAAACAGGCAGAGTAAAAATATTGTCACGAATCATATATTTGCATTCACGCAACAGATCAACTGAATGTTCATGCTGAATAGAAGCGTCTTTTGTGAATGTAAATGTAAACAGAAGTCACACATGTAAGCCTAATAAACAACGTAAATTTGTTAAGCCCCTGTCCATCATAGTGGGTCGGATGGCTTTACGAACTGATGGTGGTGTATTCTTTTCTGCTTAACGTGTTGCAGAAAATTATCCCAAATCTGTTAAGATCGACCGAAGTTAATAACGTAAGTTTACCGCCACGTTTTTATGGACCACCGTGTATGCTGGCGATTGCAGAGCCGTTTTCTTTCGGTATACGTGTATGCAGTACAACAGATAATAGGCCTAGTGCCATTTGACGAGTAAATGTAACTGATTATCTTCTGTTAGTAGCATACAGCTTACAGATAGGATACTTTCTGGGTGTGGGCGACAAAGCCTATCAAACGAATTCGCAGCAATATATCTGGGGTCTGCTAGAGAGTCTACACCCGAATATTCTAGAAATTATTCCGTAGGTGAGAGAGGCCGACAACTTATTAACGGGGCAACAACTGAAGTGTAACATTTTACGTTTTACGCGGCTTAATATGGCAGAATAACGAAGGACAATCGTTATTTCATAAAAGGTTTGCAAACAGAAAAAAAGAGGACAAACACATAATAAAAGAGTTTCTGACCAAGAGGTTGTCTGTGGCTAGTATTAGTCGTCATATCATCATCATGTTTGCTGTAATTAGAGCATTCTAATTAAAAAGTCTCGCTCTGTAAGATCAGTAGTTTTTGTTATAAGTGATCGATTGTGAGTACGTTCTCTGAGGTTATATGAGAGATCAGGTTTCTCAGGTAAGAACGGTTGCAGCACAATGCTCTGCGAAAAATGGCTAACAACTACGGATCAACGGAACAGAAGTCATGCTGTGCCGTCCTCCGTTATTCTGTCCATATTAAACGACGTAAAACGATTAAAAACATTAAAAAGACAAAACATTACGCATAAACACATCATAGAGTATTCACAAAGCATTGCTGTGAATAAGTAAGCAACTATGGAAAAAGTACTGAACTGATTTGAGCAAAATTTGAAATAGGCCTATCACACGTTCGAGCATGCAGCGTTGATATTAGCAACATAAGTGTTGTGTTTTGCTGTAGGTAGAATGGTTAAAGAATAAAGGTAAGGTGGCAAGGGTAATTTTACTTTTATGCGTCATACATTTCTTATTGTAGCAGTGAAAAACGGTTAAAGTCGGATTACATTTGCGGAAGTTACAGCAAAATTAAGACAGGGGTATCATTTTTTGGACCACACTGTATCGTACAAAACAACTTAATTTTTTACCAGTTTTCTCATTTGAGCTAAATTATGCTTAGTTTAGATACATTTCCGATGTCTGTACACATGTCGTACAGGATGGGCCAAAATAGGTTCCAAACTCCTGTTCATATTTTCAGCAGATATTGATAAATTTTACCGATTTTCTCGGTGTTAGGCCCAGCGAAAGATTCAATGACGATTTATCACAAATCTCACCACACCAAAAGCATGTGGCTACACTACCTGAAAAATGTATAATTTATGTAAACATAAAATAAATTAAATCTAACTTCTCTGGAGTTGTGTCAGTAGCACACAGTCGGTGTCGGCCTCGGACGTGGGTCAAAATGACCATGAATACCGGTAGGCCTCCCACTTGTGAATTCTGAGCACCGTACAGCGACGTTTTCACGGTGTGCGCAGTTGTGGACGCCCCAAGGACTGTGAGAGCAGTAGGTGATATGTCTCTCCGTTCCATGACATTGAACATCATCCAACCATATACGAGCAGTGCTGTTGCTGTTTCTGTTGTATGTTGACTTCTCTGATGGAGAAGTCACCTCCGTACCGCCACCACTGTATAATGCACCGTACGAACAGCCGATTCCAGATAATGTCGTGATAAGTATCGAAGTCAGATGCGTTGCTTTATCTTCAATACTACTGCGCGTAGCGTGTGTTTTCTTTTAACAATTGCCAGTAGTTAAGAAGTAAGAATAAAGCAATGCATTTGACTTCGATACTTATCATGAGATTATCTACTGTGCCTATGCGTCCATTGATTACGAAGTTTAGTTCTTTAAAGCATGATAACATTGTCATCTGCTACGATGACAGTTAACAGCCTTTAATTGATAAAAACAAATTCAAAACCGAAATCGTCAACTAAAGGCGTGATTTCAGAAGGTCAAACAACTTAAACGCGAACAATCGTGATTTTTGAAAATTGTTTACGATCAAACACAAACGTGTTTGAGTTGTGTTTGACGAACAAGTCAAACAGCTTCTGGAGCTGTTTCCGCTGAGCGAACGTAAACAAATATGGCGCATGCATTGCATATGCATATAACACGTTACATGTCCGTAATTGATGTGTTTTGTTTATGTAGGAATGTGTGAATAATTTTTCTTGTTAATTAGTTATTATATGAGGCATAGGTAAAGCATTTATGTAAGTTTTACCCAAAATAACAATAATAAAAATTTATAACAAAGTGGTGTCATTTTGTTTGCGTCTCGTAAACAAAGTGATTTTGACCGCGAGCAGGTTGAACAGCAAACATGCCAAACAGAACTGAAACATGTTTAAGTTGTTCGACTTTCGGAAATCATTTAAGAGTGACCCCCAATTACAACAGCGATAAAACAAAACATAAAACAGCTGCAACTGTTGCACAGTTGTTGTGCATAATAAGGTACAGCCAATCACGCGGCAACTTTTCGGACGATGAATATTTATTATGGCCCCGGCGCGCCTGCATGCATTGTAAATAACTAAACTGCAGTCGTCTCAACGACAGTCAGTAATTGTTGAAAAATCGATAGAATTGTGGCATTATCACAGTGGTAGTTTGTGGAAATTAACTTGCAGTGGCTTTATGAACAGCGACGACCGAGGCTCGAACCTGCCGGACACGGACATGTATGACTTCGGCCTACAGAAGTTTCATGGGTGCAATACTAGATTAAAAAAGACTATAAGTATATTTGAGGCGTGATTTCGGAAAGTCGAACAACTGAAACGTGTTTCAGTTCTGGTTGACTTGTTTGCTGTTTAACCTGTTCACAGTCAAAATCACGTTTGGTTACGAAACGTAACTTTGTTAAAAAAATTTTATTAATTGTCATTTTTAATAAAACTCGTATAAAAGCATTAAATATGCGTCATAATTACTGTTCAACAAGAAAATTATGCTCTTATTCCTACACAAATACATCAATTACGGGTATGTAGCGCGGTATGCATTGCATATGCATATCGATATTTGTTTACGTTCGCGGCAGCTTAAACAGCTCTCAAACCTGTTTGAGTTGTTCGTGAAACAAAACTCAAACACATTTCTGTTTGACCTTAAACAGTTTTCCGAAATCACGATTGTTCGCGAACATGAACGTGTTTGAGTTGTTTGACCTTTCGAAATTACGCCTTTGACGGCTTTTGTTGCAAGTTGCATGCTGCACGCAAAAAGTTGCAGCGTTGCATGCTTCATGTTTCATGTTTTATTGCAGCTGTAATAGGGGTTTAATATAATTATGCAATATTATCAGGATGAGTATAGCACACCTGAACCCAAGAGTGTTACAGACGACTCGTGCAGCTGCTTCATTAAACCCATCATCACACACGGTTCCCCACTGTTTGTTGTAGAACACTTCAAGACGTCCTTCTCGTGGATTTGGACCTCCAACCAGCCTCACTAGCAAGTTTACAAAACAAGAAGCCAAGCGGTCGCTAGGATAGCTGACCGTACTGCATCACAGCAGACTAGCTACTGTAGCAATTGGCGATTGTTGCTAAATAGCATACATGTCTTGCCGAAGGACATGTGGCAAACGCCACATTTCAGGTTCGCCAAAAATGACTTTTAGAACGAAAATGAAAACGATACGAAAAATAGGAAAACTTTTTTCGGCGAAAACGAAACCGGCCGAAATTGACCAAATACGCCATTTTAGGCGACGAAAGCGAATAGGGCCTGTCAGTACTCAGTAAACAAAGATTATTTATCCACGATCTACTTTTCATGGTCCATTTCACTGTTTCCGGTTATATGCACCGTTGTTTTAGTATTGCTAGATAGACTGAAACTATAGAATTATACACATCATCTATAAAAATATAACTTTATGAATGGATAGTTTCGTTCTCGAAGTTTTGATATGCTCTGTCTATTATTTACATAAATGCAAAAAACATAGTTTATCACACCAGTTAACGGCACAATTACACATCGAAAACAGCAAAAATAAAAAATGGTGATAACACTATTGCAGCATATCG
>Ga0056114_1001760_pt1 | contig 10309 bp, 4 predicted proteins | sample WorMetHERISLAND1_FD_77005 | JGI IMG/M metagenome (GOLD analysis project Ga0056114, IMG submission 77005) | Marine gutless worms symbiont microbial communities from Max Planck institute for Marine Microbiology, Germany - Olavius loisae HERON... ... | reverse complement strand
TGCTGCGCTCACCGCGTGAACCAGGGTGAACTCTCGCAATGCTGCTACAGCATGATGACAGCACCATAAACATTGTCCTGGTATTATTATTATTATTATTAATCCCAATAAACGGCTCTCGATGGGAGCAATACCACTGACTGGCTCTCCTGCTTCCTGCCATCAACTGATATCGTGGCTAATGTACAGTTTTCTTCACGATGAAATAAGTAATTCTGTGTGTGCCAAACTGTTGGAAAAGGTATTTACAATGTGCACAAATAACTCATTAATCAACCAATCAATTGATCAGTCAAGAATAGTGCAAAAAAACAGAAATTTTATAGCCACTGGCAGTAGTATGTTGTCTTAAAGTGGAAGCACAACATCTAGCTGTGGAGCACTCTCATAGCAGTGCTCCAGGACGAAACATGCCCCTCCCCCCCCCCAGACATGTATCAATCAAATAGCAAGAAAAGAAAAGGACAATGGGTGACTTAAACTTTTGACTTAGCATGTTGCTGAGTCTTTCGCTGAGCTAAAGTACGGTCTAAGTCCAGACTTAAGTCAAAAAGTAAAGTGATTTCGCTGATTGAAAGACTGACCAAATTTACGGTCTAAGTACAGACTTAGACCGAAGTTAAGTTGAACTTTGGTCTAAGTCCGGTCTTTAGCGTTCAGCTTAAAGTTTCACACAGCGAAAGGCTCAGCGAAAGGCTAAGTCAAAAGTTAAAGAGACCCAATACACTCTGTGGAAATGCCGACCCATGGGCGCTGATCAACTAACACTTGTTGACTCTAGAAAGTCTACAGGATAAGTAAGAGCAGTACTATCATGCCAAGTTTCAAGTCATTCTGACTAATGATTTTCACTTTATCGTGCTGACAACTAGGCACACAACCATACACAGAGACACACAATACTGTGCCCATAAAGTCGACACTAATAAGAAGACACTTAAACAATGGACTATCAAACTACACTGTAGCTCCGCCAGCACCTTATTACATATAGGCAGCGTTTCAGCGAGACCTAAGTCTATAAGTACTTCAAAAAAATACATAGCACGACTAGAAACAATCACGTCTTAATGACGAGTTGTGGACGAGCCATTCATAACAATAACTTCTCAACTGTCACCAGTACAGCTTCAATGAATTTATTAATTTAACCCTTTGATGCCCACTGTTGCCACATGGGGTACAGCTATAAAGCATCCTGTGCCAGATGGCATTAAGCCATCATTTGTAATTTTTGACATCTGGGCACTCTGATGCTTAGCCATATGGTAACAGTGGGCGTCGAAGGGTTAAATACTTTAAGTCGCCACGTTTTAGTCACAAATGCTTGGCACACAAACTTCAACGTTAATTACTGAATGATTACTAAATGCAAACATTGAAATCGTCATCATTGTCATCTCTGTCTGTCTATCTGTCTCTCATCCATAATGAACAACTCACAACTACACAATACGTAGCATCGTTGAACAAAGTCTAATAACAAAATAAAATTAAAAAACTACCGCAACATAACATAACATAAGCGACAGATGCGACTACAGACTACATCGTAAGCAGCAAACAGACAGTTTGATGTGGCATCAAAATAACATAACGTCATTCAGTTCGCAGATACTGACAGTTACGCTGATATGAACACGATGGTGTCATTGAATGCCAATGACTAGCACGAACGACACAAATCCCGTGTGCTTCACTGTTTGATGAAAGAACATCCGGTGAGATACGATATCACGGCCATCGCTTGGTTACCGTCCTACACAGCCGACGAGCCACTGTAGACCCTTGTACAACCTACACACCAGAACACACCAATCAGTGGCAAAGAGATCAGGAGATGATCAGATTGGAGTGAGCAGATTCTTAACGACACATCAGCACAACTAGGCTATACAGTTGCTGGTTCACGCTGGAAAATACAGAAGACAAATTAAAAACAGACACTACACTATCGAAGAAAATGATTGGAACTTGTGATTCTGCCTTTCTGACGAGCACAAGTTCTATGTACACTGTGAGAGGGAGGGTTCAGTGCACACTGTTCTGCTATTTGGTAGCTGAACCACACAGATTGTAGGTATGGAAAAATTGGGAGTTCTGAGGCCCTGCCCCTTGAATGGGGCCTTGGCCCCTAAAATGTGATGGAATATTGTGCCACAATTTAGTTGCTCTCTGAAAAGTCAATCTGGATTAAATTGGGGAGCCTTCTTTTTGGGCACCCAAAAAGGGGTGCCCAAAATCTGTTTCACTGTGGACCAAAGAGGGACTTATCCTGTAAGCTTCATTCCAATCCATCCACAACTTTATGAGTTACCATTAAGACTACAGAACCATCAAACATACCAACAAATGGATAAACAGTCTCAACTGCATTAACCCTCGACAATGTTGCAAATAACAAGTGAATATAACGAATGTTGAGACACTACAATGTGACACGTCAGTGTAAAATGTTGTCACCGACTCGAGACCATGTCAATATTAAACATTAACGATAGAAGTATGGCCCGGCACGAGCAGTGTATTGGCCACTACTGAGGAGTTCCATTATAGAGCGACAAGTTTACATGCTGTGGACAATTCTGTCGAAAGTTAGAAATGTTTTCTTTTAATTTATAGAGATTTCGAGATTCCAGTGCCTAGCAACTGTTAATCTTAGATCACTACAGTAATGTTTAAATACTTATTTAACAAACTGACCCTGCTCCTTCGTATTACAGTTAACTCTCACGTTACAGCTACACAGTCCTGGGTCATTCATTCCCGCTGACAGACTGATACAGGTCTACATCAGTCACTGGATGTTCCAGGGAAACAGTTCATCTGACAAATAAGTGTATCACCCCAATGGGCTGAGACAATAGGTCCCAGCCACCAGAAGTGACATTTCAGTGCAAATCCGTCATGTGGATGTCCACGGATCACAACAATGACAGCGGATCAGAATTCACAAACGGACAGTCTGTAGTCCACGCACGTCAGTTGCCAGACATCTATTGAAAGCCAGGTGGCCGTAGCAGGTGGCTAGCAAGAAGTAGTGCCGCGCAGTGCACGCACTAGCCTGCGACCGGCGACAGACAGACGAATAGACACTGTCACTGCTTTTAAGCCTGTTCACACTTCATGGGGTTGGGCTTAACCCTTTGATGCCCACTGTTGCCATATGGGCACGGCTATAAAAGATCCTGTGCCAGACCGTGTTAAGCTGTCATTTGTAATTTTTGAAATCCGGCACTCTGACGCTCAGCCCCGAGCGTCAGAGTGCCCGGATGTCAAAAATTACAAATGACGGCTTCACCCGGTCTGGCACAGGATGCTTTATAGATGCAACCATTTGGCAACCAGTGGGCGTCAAAGGGTTAACGAGAAACAATCGGACATGAGTTTTCTGGCTGCACAAGCTTACTACTGGCAAGAGCAATAGTGCTGTCGATACCGACCCTTCTCCCGTGAGAGCACAGCAAGACTGTATGTGCCAGTCGTGGTCTTTGATCCGCGTCAGTCCGAGGTGATGTGAAACTTCGACTGATGTCATCGCTCCACGGACGTCTTGTTTGTTGGCGAACACCAGCAACGCAGCCTTCTTCAAGTCCTGCACCACACATCGACATTGACTTTGACTCATAAGCACATCATCAGATCAGACGTCATTTGTAATTTTTGACAGCTGGGCACTCTGACGCTCACCCCTGAGCGTCAGAGTGCCCGGATGTCAAAAATTACAAATGACGGCCTAACCCAGTCTGGCACAGGATACTATATAGCTGTACCCGTATGGCAACAGTGGGCGTCAAAGGATTAAATACGACTAATCAGTACACAAACAGTTGACATCAATACAATTGACTATGAATTATATTATTGTTTCATGAGTGCTTTCGTCGCACCAGGCTCAACATAGATCCAGTACGTAGATACATAGACACAAAGCATTACCACTAACCCAAAATGCTTCTTTGATAGCTGTTTAACTATTCACGATACCATCATGAAAGTTTAACGCATAATGCTACATACGGTCAAAATCTCAGAGAAGTTCAAAAACGATAAAAACATCAAGGTTACTGGGATACAAATTTATTTAAATTATTCTGGGTTTCTTCACGTCTTCATCGCAAACGTCAAGCCACGATCTACACACCATTCTGCATTGCCAGATAAAGACGACAGTGCAATTGTGTAAATTTCAAAATATTCATCCGGCTATCAGAAAATTCAAATCCGTTATTTTGCTGCATGAGCAGTGTTTTAATGTCGTTGACGTTCTACACTGTAAGGCATAAAAAAACTGCACCCGTGTTGGTTTTGCAATAAGTTAATCACGCTGAGGTCTGGTATGTCAATTTTTGCAAGCAGTTACCTGAATGAATTTCTAACAAAATGGTGTCAAAATGTCACCTTTGCTGAACAATTATTCTTGGCAGTACAAAATTCAACAAACATATCAATACTGTTCAACAACCAGAGCTAAAACTTTAAAAGTCATTACTGGTTAAAAGTTGTGAAACAAAAAAACTGTAATGTAAGTTTTGTAACAAATTATTGACAGTTGTGGAACAGCACATCATAGCATGTGTTCAAAATGCTTTCCTTTGGCTTTGACACATGCATTAAGGTGAACTCGCCATTGGTCAATCGCATGATCACTGACACTTCGCTGGATGCCTAACCATGCTTCAATCAGACGTCAGTTCAAATCTGATAAGCTGGTTCTCAGTTTTCGATTTTACAAAGAATATCAAACAGGCAGGTGATGGGATATTCTCGTGTGCATCTATGTGCTAAAAATCATCACAGTATGGCATAATTTTGCTAAATTATTGTACCAATAAGAAGGGTGCAACTTTTTATGCCTCACAGTGTAGTTAGTAAATTCTGGCCACAAAGAGTCGACAAACATTAGTTTGGACTGTCACATTATCACGATGGTAGCTGCTAGGTGACATACCTCACACACTAGCATCTTGTGCAGTTCCTCCTTCGAGACGCTCAGCCGCTCTCGATCCGTACTGTCGATAACCAAGATGACGAACTACAACATACAACAAACAAGTCATTCTATGTTGTCAAAGTAGTCTGTGCTAATCAAGCCTCTAGGGCCTATATTGAAGGGGTGAGTGAGTGAGCAGTGTTTAACGTCCCCTCCAACACAGTATAGGTTATATGGGAGACGGTTTTTACAGGTCAAAAGACCCAACCAACAGTATCAAAGTACTGAAGGAGAATGTACAAAGGAAAACAACACAAAAAACATAAAGAAAACAGAAAATGCACACACACACAAAATAGTATACAAATAACCGTTACACAAACTAACACAGCAAGTGTGAAGGGCAGTGCTGATCTCCGTTTCTGACGAACGAAAGATTGAAGCTTTTCACATGTCCTGTCAGCGACGAATCCTACGAATACACCGGTTTGATCACGTGACCAAAGTTGACGTCATATGGCAGACGGGACAGGAGGTCTTGCCAGTCATATCTCCAGACAACATAGCAGTATGTGGACATGTTCGTCGACTACCGGAGTAGGCAGCAGGTCGGTTGGCACTACGGCTGGCTGTTGACACACAGACAGAGCGCTGACCGGACAACAATCCATGCTAAAAGCATCGACCACAACATGCCCGGTGGAGAACAATGCTGGAATCTGTGCTAATGATGCATGGGACACTGCTGTTGCTGGTCCTGTGATGATAAAGATGATGATCTTCATTTCATTAGCCCTCAGCTGAACCAAGAGATCATGGATACAAGCCTGGGGCATTGCATCGAGTGGTGTGCCCGTTTACTCCCCAGCTTTCACTGGTACTCATTAACTGACCCCTGAGGGATGGCATGCTAAGCTGGCACTGGTACACATCAACCGCGCGTAAGATTCAATCCGACAAGCTTGTGACTGCATGTCCGGCACAGCTACTACTGTGGTGCACCGTTCTATGCTGTAGATCAAATTCATAAACCAACAAACAGTGTTAGTAAAAGGCCAGAAGTCTGCATGACAGACTGCAGCAGAGTGTTGGTGTCCAGCTGAACGACGCTGTCAACTGACGCTACAACACTTCACGACGCTAAACAACTACAGTAGCACTGTAGCATGTGATCTTCTAAGCATCCCTCTGCTGCCTTTTCAGATCCAATCTTCATCCTTCATCATGTCTGTTATACAAAGATTGTTACTTAACTTTTACACTAATGTGACCTTTTTACTCTGTATTGCTAGGTGCATCTATACTGCATCAGCAATGCGTTTTGTCATTTGTTGATTTTAAACAAATGAATGAATGAATGAATGAATGCTGTTCCTGTGTAACAAAGGTGAATAAACGGCGTGATGCACTGCGGTTACTGCCTCAATTACCGTGAGAGTAGTTTAGTTATTTGTGTGTGCAGCCCAACCAGTACAGTTTGACAGCAGTCAGTCACATCACCTGCGCTCTATTTGCCAACTGCTGTTAATCACAGTTTTGGTTCAGTATAGTTGCTGCAAAAAGCTTATTCTCCATTTCAGTTTAAAACCAATGCAGCATTATCAAAGTACAACAGCTGCAACAGCTCGACACTAAACACACAAAAGGTGAAACAGATGATCCATGGCGGATGCAATCAGCGACAGAAACAGTGTTAATAAGAGCTCATATGAGGGGCGATCGAAAAGTTCTCGGCCTGACCTAGTTCTGATGAGAATAAAGTTAAAATATTATTTGCTTCTTATAGTAGCAATGCTTAGAACACGACATGCGCAACACGACTTTTGGGCTATAAATATTTTGTTCATTTCAGTGATGAACAAAGTGTCTGTCATATGGTGTCGAGATGCTAACACCAGAACTGTGCACAAGTTTCCAAAGAACTTCTTGAACGATATGGACGTGACCCAGCAAAAATTTATTTCACAATTCATTATTCAGGATGAAACGTGGATGCACAACTTCGATTCTGAGTCAGAACAACAAAGCATGCAATGGAACAAAGGAATCGGTCAAAATTGTCATTTCATTACACTGCGTAACTCTGCTTTTTTCTACTTCGACTGCAGATAACCCACGACTGCTAAAATGCACAAAATATTTGTACCCCAAAAGTCATATTGTACATGACGTGTTCTGAGCCTTGCTACTATAAGAAGTAAATACTATTTTAATTTTATTCTGATGAACATAACTAGGTCAGGCCGAGAACTATTTGATCAGCCCCTCGTACCTTTGTATTTGTATAGTACGAGTTCCAGGTACTGCGCAGAGAGTCCTGTCCACCGATGTCCCACATCAGAAATCGAACGCTCTTCCATATAATCTCTTCAACGTTACTTCCAATTGTCGGAGACGTCTGCACGACCTCATTCATTAGGCTGCAATCAGAAATGAAATTTAACTGAGTTCATACACAAGCTAAATACACAGACAAAGCACACGACATTCTTATCACTGGTCAATGACAACTATAAATGCATTGCACGGTGCACACACACACAAATAACACCTCGATGTCTACGACAGTTCACAAAAAACTACATACGATATCATCTGATCTTAATCAACGTCTCAATGCAGTGGACAAGATGCTTCCGATAACTGCAATTTACTTTTAAATAGGCAACACAATCCACATTATCTTTCAGTAGCATTCACTAATCTTTCAATAGTTGAAATGACAGTAAAAGGTCATAGTTATTGTCACTGGATAGGCCGAATATGATTTTCCATTAGTTGTCCGTAGTAAATCTGTCTCTATCTTGTACCATTTCTAAATCTCAGCATGCATTACGTGCTCTGTTTTGGTCCATAACATGACTATTACAGGAAAACCCACCTGTTCTTAGTGACCCAACAGACGGCGACCATTGAAATAACAGAACATAGTTTAGTTCTAAAAAATCCAGAATAATGACGCTACCAGGCAGTGAAAATTCACACATTTAGTCGTTTTGAAACAATATTGTAGCGTGACACATGGATGTACAGACAATCTATTACATGTCAGAGTCTGTGCTGTAAAAGCATCACATAGTAAACAAAAAAGCTGTGGAAGGAAACTATACGATGGTACACATGATCGATGGTACACAACAATGATACACAAGGAAACTATACGATGCTGCACGTTATCTACCCTGCCCCTATTCCACCTGGAATCCACTCTTGGAGCAGATCCATGATTCTTTCCACCTGGTAGCAAAAACCCTAGGCTAATTTTTGGGTAATTACGTTATCTTCAAAAAAATTCAGGAGGATATACCAACGTTACAGATGGACAGACGTCGGATGATTCACCATAGTATAATCATACTCTGCAGAGCATTGCACAGTAAAAAGGTTTGAACTTTGAAGTAACAGTATTTCTAGAAGTTTTTAAAGTTTCACATTGCAATGCAAATAAACAACTACAACCATAACTGAAACTGACAACGACATCCTGTGATCAATAAATTTGCAAGGCACTAATTACTTTCATTTTTTTCAGGTCTGTTTATGAGACGTTCTTGTTTCCATGTGCAAAATGACAGACATATGCAGTAATGTCAGTCTAACAAGTGATCACTTACAACTGGTAAAGTATTGTTGTTTTTCCCGCATTGTCCAGTCCAACAATTACGACTTTGTGCTCTAATCAACAAGCAAAACAGCAGACATGTATTAATTCGGCATGTATCGTGCATACAGCTGTCACCAACACAATCAGACAAGTAAGTAAGTAAGTAAGTAAGATTATTTCTAAACGGTGCAACTAAAATATAGTTCACACTGTGCTATATGTACAGAAGAAGCAACAAGCTTCTTAAAGACACCCACAAACTGCTGAATGTAATGTATAAAGACTGAACAACTGGAACTGAACTGAGACAGTGCTAATCTGTGCACCACACTTTCATAGACCGTTCACACTGTCTGCATGTTTGGACTGCCAAGCAATATGTCCAGTATTCACAACAGATGCTTTCTGAGCAGTGTCTAGCACGTCTGTGAAATAGCAACTATGATCAATGGGCGACATTTAACATCCCTTCAAATCAGGAATGCAACTACAATGATAAACAAGGGTGACCATGTATCTTCCACTGCCTCCTTAATGCCTCAGTTCACAAGCAACACATCATCTGCAACTGGAAGAAAACAAGAAGCGAGAAGATACACAGTACGTTCAAGCCCCAAACAAACTTTTAACTAAGGGCAGTACACATGGCCTGTGTTTCTGCACCACAAACGTTTTTGCACCCAAGTCCATGAGCCATGTCTCAGGAATAGAGCAGATCGATTTCGGTTAATGTCAATTTCAGTACATACAATTTCAGTACATAAATATAATTAATACTAATATAAAACTAAATTATATATTAAATATTCCCTAAAGTCAACTTCAGTACATCAGATATCATTTTCGGTACAGATCCTTTTTGGTACTTAGGCCTATCAAAATTAATTACCGTCACCATTTAAGCAGTGCATTACACAGAGACTCTGATGCGTTGGCATATGTTGCAAACAGAAGTATCTTCAGCACAGAGTTGAAAGCACCAGAGATGAACGTTACCGGTTGGATCCCAGATATACACCAGCAGCAAATTCCAGACCACCGGACTAGCTAGCAACAAAATAAATGCACCGACTGAACCCACAGCAATGATGAGGTTGGCTGCTGCGCGTTCTTGTATGTCGCCACAACGTCACTCTTTCATACGACTTTGTTCTCTGCTGCTGTCTTCTCAGCATTTTTTCTTGATAACACAAGAGGGAGGACATATAACTGAACAACTTCATGGATTCCAAAAGCGTCAAATGCTCAGTGATACTGTGATGGATTTGTATGACTGCTGCTGATGACAGTTGCCAGTGTCCAGGCCTACATCGTCAATCATTCACTCTTCCACTGCAGATTTTGCACTGTTACCATCACTTCTGTTGCCCACTTGACCAACCAACTTTGACAACCAGGGGGTGTCTGTAAATACTACATCGGCCCCATCGGCGACCTGTCTTTGTCGACTGCCACAGCTGCCGGCTAGGAATCGACCGTCAATGTACTTATTCTTTGCACAGAAAAGATATGGCCTATTGTCATTTTGAACTCTGTCGTGACTGCGGGCTAGGATGCTTTAGTGAGTCATTGTTGGCTGATATACGGAGGCTGTCGGTGGTGGCGGTGGTGTTCTTGTATAAAAGAACTGTTTTTTACAACAAAACACAACAGCATCACTTTTGGAACTTTATCTTAATGACTCAATGCAAACTGTGTACGCGCGCAGCAGCGGCGCCGGCGGCGGCGCTGGCAGTCAACAAAGAGACTAAAGAGAGGTCGCCGATGGGGCC
>Ga0056114_1001759_pt1 | contig 10310 bp, 9 predicted proteins | sample WorMetHERISLAND1_FD_77005 | JGI IMG/M metagenome (GOLD analysis project Ga0056114, IMG submission 77005) | Marine gutless worms symbiont microbial communities from Max Planck institute for Marine Microbiology, Germany - Olavius loisae HERON... ... | reverse complement strand
CGTCGTCGCCGCCACAAAGTGCTCCATCAAACGATCACGCTTCCAACCACTGAGCCGGCTTCTTCTCGCATACATCCTGCAATCCTAGCCCAAGCATCTCGCTTAGCTAGGACAGCCCCTAAGATTTTTCGGCGATCACGGTTCGGTAAAATGGATTGGGTTGAGACGGGTTCGAAGATGGAACAGGTGGCAGCGTGAACGGCGACGCATCCATCGATATTGACCGGGCCGACGATGCCGAAGTCCTTCTATCCGGATATCCAGGAGCTGCGGTCCTGGTTGACGGCGATGGCCAGGTCTTGCGCGCCAACCCGAAGGGCGCCGGCCTGGAGGCGTTGATCGCCCATGAAGCCATGCCGGAGGTCCAGGATCTGGTGTCGAAAGCACGCTCCATGGGGAGCGTCTCGGTCGGCACCATTACGCTTCAGAGTTCGAAGGGTGAAATCGTTCTCGAAACGACGGTTGTGCCCCTGAAGGCCGATCGTCTTTTGGTCATGACCCGCGATTTGACCATGGACCGCAACTTGCGCAGCGCACTCGTCGAATCGCGCCAGCGCTACAAGGACCTGGTCGAGGTCTCCAGTGACTTCTGCTGGGAAACATCGCCCGACGGCGATTTCGTCTTTGTGTCACCCGATGGCGCTCTCGACTATTCGGCCGATGACCTGATCGATCATCCCGCCGCCGATTTCATCGTCAACGCTGATGATTACTCACCGCTTCCCTTTTTCTCGAAACGCCCCCTCGAGGACGTCGAAATGTGGTTCCGGCGCAAGGATGGCGAAACGGCGTGCATGATGTTGTCCTGCGTGCCGCTGTTTACGGAGGCCGACGGCGAACGCCAGTGGAGCGGTTCGCGAGGCGTATGCCGCGACGTTTCTATGGACCGCGACAACGAGGCCGCCCTGGCCCGGGCCCGGCACCGCGAACAGCTGTTGAACTACATCGTCAGTATGATCCGCGACGAGTTGGAGCCGGAGAACATGTTGTCGGCGGCGGCGACGGCGACGACACGTGCGCTGGAGGTGGCCGGTTGCCGGATTTTCCGGCAGACCGAGACGGGCAAGTTCGGTGTTGCTGCCGAATACGGAAATGCGCAGGGAATCGAGGGTCTGGAGAACCAGCTCGAGACCTTGACGCCGACCGGCGAGGTCTCTGCCTTTAGACTTGGCAACTGGGAAGTGCTCGCCGTTGCCACCCACTACCGCCACGTTATCAACGGCGCCATCTGCATATGGAAAAGCGCGGCCGTCGGCGCCTGGGAGGCGGATTACCAGATTCTGATCGGCGACGTCGCCAACCAGCTCGGCATCGCCAACGAACAGATTTCCAACCATGAACGCATTATTGCGTTGTCGCGAACAGACAGCATGACGGGCCTTCTCAATCGCCGCGCTTTTTTCGAAGAGGAACTACCGCGCCGCGTTTCACGCCTCAAGAGAAGCCGGCAGACGGCGGCCCTTTTCTATGTCGACATGGACAATTTCAAACTGGTCAACGATGTCCACGGTCACCAGAAAGGCGATGAGGCGATCATGCACCTGCGCGACATGTTGATGGACTTCTCGCGCCCGGGTGACGTGATCGCCCGGCTCGGAGGCGACGAGTTTGCCATGTGGCTGGACGGGATCGCACCCGACGTTACGGAAAACAGGGCCAAGGCGCTGGTCGAGGCGAGTGCGACGATGAAACAGTTTTCCGGTAGCGACGAGCACCCGCTCGGAATTTCTGTCGGCGTTGCCGTCTATGACCCGGACTCCGGTGAAACCTTTGACGAGATGCTTGCCCGCGCCGATAAGGCGATGTATGCGGTTAAAAAAGCCCATAAGGGAGGCTATAAGTTGGCGATGGCGCCGGAATCAGGCGGGGGGGATTGATCCCCGAAAGGCATCAATTGACGAGGTCGAGCGGTGAACGCGGAAGTCGACGCGGAATCAATTTCCTACGAAGAATCGAAGGAACTGGCTCGTCACGATGACCCGGCGGTGAGGATATCGCTCGCCCAGCGAAGCGACCTTAAACCCGAAATCCTCTATTATCTGGCCGAGGACAAGGATCCGGAAGTCCGTCGCATGGTGGCGCGAAACCAGGCGGCGCCGGGTCAATCCGACCTGCTGTTGGCCACCGACTCGGACAACAAGGTCCGTTCGCACTTGGCCGGCCGCATCGCGAAATCTTCCGACAACCTTGCGACCGACGTCGCCAACAAGGCCAAGCATGCAACTTACGAGGCGCTCGAGATTCTCGCCCAGGATCAAATCCCGCTCGTTCGCCAAGTCCTGGCTGACGCCATCAAAGACGTTACCAATGCGCCTGCGGAAATCATAAAAACGCTCGCTCACGACACACTTATCGAGGTCAGCGGTCCGGTCTTGGAGCATTCCAAGGTGTTGAGCGACGACGACCTCATCGAGATCGTCAAAAGCAGTCCCGTTGAAGGTGCGCTGAACAGGATTTCGAAACGCGAGGCCGTCGGCGAGAAATTGTCGGATGCGATCGTCGCCACCGACGACACGGCGGCGATCGCCGATTTGTTGTCGAACCAGAGCGCGCAAATCCGCGAACAAACCCTCGATGACCTGGTCGAGAGGGCGGAAGAGGTCAATGCCTGGCATGCCCCTCTTGTCGCCAGACCGAAGCTGCCGAAGGGTGCTGCCATGAAGATGGCGCACTTTCTCGCTGACAATCTGCTCGACATATTGCAGGAGCGGTCCGATCTCGACGATTCGACATTGGGCCAAATCAAGGACGTCGTCCGCCGCCGCCTTGATCGAAAGGAAATCCGCATCGAGGAAGAAAGCGAGATTCCGAAGCCGGCCCAGGATTTCCTCACCACGCCGCTTCCCATCGACATGGTCAAGCGCCTGTTCGAAGGGCAGCGGCTGGACGGCAAGATGGTCGAACGGGCCCTGGAAGCCGGAGATCACGGTTTCGTCTTGGCGACACTGGTGATGCGAGCGGGGATCGCGGAAACGGTTGGCAAAAGGGTTTTCAAGGAGAAAAGCCCGAAGGGTATCGTTGCGCTCTGCCAAATGGCGGACATGCCGATCAGCATCGTCGTCAAGGTCCAGCAGCGCATGGGCCGTATCGCGCCCTCCGATGTCATCATGCCTGAAAATCATGAATACCCGATGGACCGGGACGAGGCCGCCTGGCAGTTGAAGTTCTACCAGGACTTGGCACGGCGCAGCTCCGAGTGAGGCCATGACCGACCCGATCGACAAACTGACAGGTGATGGCCGGAGTTCCGAAATCACCTACGATGAGGCCAAGGAGTTGGCGCGTCATGACGACCCGGAAGTCCGCCGCCAACTGGCTTCACGCTCCGACATCAAACCAGAAATCCTTTACTATCTGGCCGAAGATCCGTCACCGGAAGTCCGCCTCGCCCTGGCCTTGAACAAAGCGGCACCGCGCCATGCGGACCTTCTATTGGCGACCGACGAGGACCAAGATGTCCGGGGTGGGTTGGCGGCTAAGATATCCAACCTGGCGCCACAGTTGGATCCGGAAGAAAAGGACCGGGTCGAGCGCATGGCCTACGAAGCCCTGGAGATACTGACGCGCGACCAGGTGACCCGGGTCCGCCAGATCGTCGCTGACACCCTCAAGGACGTTGCCCAGGCGCCGCCCGACTTGATCCGGCGTCTGGCCTGGGACGTGGAAATCGTCGTATCCGGCCCGATCCTCGAATATTCGCCGGTCTTGAGCGACGAGGACCTGTTGGAGATCATCGAACACGGAACCGCGACCGGGCGCTTGAGTTGTATATCGAAGCGAGAGAACGTCGGCGAGGCGATCGTCGATGCGGTCGTCGCCACTTCCGATGAAGAAGCCATCGGCCTCCTGCTCGCCAATCACAGCGCCCAGATCCGAGAAGAGACCCTGGATCTGATCATCGATCGGGCGGAGCAGGTGGAAAGCTGGCATTCGCCGCTCGTCGCCCGTCCGGCACTATCGGAACGCGCCGCCCTGAGCCTGGCACAATTCGTTGCGGAAAACCTCATCGAGAATTTGGTGACGCGGCAGGACTTTTCACCGGAGATCGTCAGCGAAATCCGCGCCACGGTCGCCGAACGGCTGGAAAAGACCGATCATGCCTTGACCGGCGAAACCGTCGATGCCGAGGAGCCGTCTTCGACGCCGCTGGAAGCCGCCCTCGAGGAAGCCAGGAGGCTGCAATCGACCGGTGAGCTCAAAGAGTTGTTTCTCGCGGCGGCGCTCGAAGAGGGACAGCGGGAACTGGTCGTTGCGGCGCTGGCCTTGTTGTCCGGTGCCCAGCCGATCGCCGTCGAGAAGTGTTTCCGCAAGAAATCGACCAAGGGAATTCTCGCCGTTGTCTGGAAAGCCGGTTTCGAGGCGCGTTTCGCCGAACGCCTGCAGCGCAGTCTCGCCGACATCAAGGAAGAGGATATCCTGAAGGCGGAAAAAAGCGGCGAATATCCATTGTCCGAAGGCGATCTCGAATGGCAGTTCGAGCTCGTCGAGGGTGACGCCTAGTTTCTTCCCCGCGCCGGTCCCGGTTCCTTCTCAACACTGAAATCTTGGCGTTGGCTTGGTCAGGAAACGGTCGCGAAGGCACGTTGACCCTGTTCCGTCTTTTCCTTATAGCAAACCAAATGGTTCACTATTATACTTTTACGGTGTCGCCCGCGGTGGTGTAGGCGGGTAACTGGAAAGGCCGAGGCAGCGATCGAATGGAGGGGACTGTGGAAACCAATGAAATCGAATTTCCAGGTGAGAACCAAACCTACCGAGACGCACGGAACGAACTTCTCAATGCAGAAAGGAACCTGCGCAGGCAAATCGAAACCGTCGCCGAAATGCGACGTTCCCTACCGCCCGGCGGTGCCCTGAAGGAGGATTATCGCTTTCTGGAAGCCGGCACCGCTTCTCGGGAAAGGCCGATACGCTTCAGCGAATTGTTCGCTCCGGACAAGGACACCTTGGTCATCTATGGGTTTATGTTCCGCAGCGGTGCCAACCCATGCCCCATGTGTACGGCTTTTCTGGACAGCTTCGACGCGACCGCGCCCCATGTCACGCGGCGCATCAATCTCGCCGTTGTCGCCCGGGCGAAACCGCAGGAGTTATTTGATTACGCCCAAACGCGCGGATGGCGGAACCTGCGCCTGTTGTCGTCGGGGGCCTGTGATTTCAACAAGGATTATTTGGCCGAGGGTTCCGATGGCAGCCAATGGCCCATGGTCAACGTGTTCCGAAAGGTGGGAGCGGACATTCACCACACTTATGCGACCGAACTCTTTCTGCACCCGAGCGAACCCGGACAGAACCCACGCCACGTGGACATGATGTGGCCGCTTTGGCACCTCCTCGACCTGACGCCGGGGGGGCGCGGCGACTGGTATCCGTCGGTGAGTTACGACGGCGGGAACGGTTCATGAGAAAACCGATTGCCGGCGGCTGTGCTTGCGGCGCGGTCCGTTACGAGATCAGCGGATCGCTCGGGTTCTCCTTTCATTGCCAGTGCCGCAAATGCCAGCGCGCCACCGGTACCGGTCACTCGTCGGCCTTCGTCGTCGACTTTGCCGACACCGGCTTTAGCGGTGAAATGCGTTACTATGAGCAACCCTCCGACAGCGGTTTCCTGACCCGGGGCGCCTTCTGTCCGGTCTGCGGCTCTCCGGTCCTCGCCATGACCGACCAATTCCCCGACAGGCGGTATATCCACGCATCGACCCTCGACGACCCCTCGCTGTTCCGCCCCGAACGCGTCGTCTTTCGATCGGAAGGCCAACCCTGGGATCACATGGACCCGGCCTTGCCGTAACTCGAACCAATCCCTGCGGTTCGGAAAAACAAGCCGCCGAAGGCCTTCAAACCATACCACCTTTCGGTGTATGCTCTCCGGCGCGCCCAGGATACCCGGGCCAAGCAATCAAAAGGGGAGGAGAACATGAAACGCCTTGTCTGGGGAGCCGCTGCTGCCCTTGCGATCGCAGGCGCCGCCGGTGCCGAAGCGGCCAGTTTCACGGTCGATCTGACACACCCGATACCGACCTTCCAACCGATGGAAGGGGACGCCATGAAACCGGACATGGCCAAGCCCTGGCTTGATTCGAAGGCCATACCGTCGTTCGGCCAGCAAACGGTTTTTGCGCTCGGCAAATTCCCGACCAACCAGGGGCACTTCGATCTCGGCACCCTGGTCATCTCGGAACATCACGGCACCCACATGGACACCGCCGCCCACTACGTTAACAACGACGCTTCCCTGGAAGCGGCCGGAAAACCGGCCTCGGCCCGGAAGTTGACCCATCAGTTGGATGCCGGCGACCTGATCGGCCCCGTGGTCCTGATCGACATCTCAGGCCGTGTGCAAAAGGAACTGGACAAGAACGGCGGCAAGCCGAGTCCCGATAAGTCGGTAACCGATTTCTCCGAGGCCTCGCCCAATGTCGTCACCGCCGACGACATCGCCGCCGTCGCCGATCAGCTTAAGCCGGGCGTCTGGCTGGTGCTCAACCTCGGCTGGTCCGATTTCTATTTCCAGGGCACGGACTTCGGTAAGGATCCCTATATCAACGGCTGGAACCACCCGGGCCTCAGCAAGGGTGCCGTCGACAAGCTGATCGAGGTGATGGGCAAAAACGGCGCCATCTCAGGGATCGTCGCCGACAACATCGGTATCGAGTCCGGTGAGTCGGCCAAGGGCGAGGACGACAAGTGGACCAACTCCTGGTATGCCCACGTGCGTCTTTTGCAGCGCGGCGTCAAGTTCGTCGAAAACGCCGCCAACCTCGGTCAGTTGGCGCAGGCCAAACCCGGGTCTTGCACCATGGTCATCGGAGCGCCGAAACACGTCCGCGGCACCGGCGGCCCGTCGCGGGTGATGGCGATCTGCGAGAAATAGTGCTGCGCCTTAAGGAATTAGCCTGAGCGCGTAGGTTGCGGCCGCGCGGACGCGTGAGTCCGGGTCGGTCTTTGCGTGCCTCGATAGGGCCGGACGGGCATTTCCGGCACCGAGATACCCCAATGCCAGGGCCGATTGCCGGCGGACTTCTGCCACCGGATCGGCGAGCGTTCTCAATAACTGGTCAGCGTCGTTCCCATGCCCGATGCGGCCGAGGACTTCGGCGGCGGTCCAGCGGACCTCGGCACTGTCGTCCGTGAGCAGAGGGGCGACGCCGTGAGCGTTGTCGTGGCCGCCCAATACACCGAGCGAACGCAGGGCGACGGCGCGCAGGCGGAAGTCGGGATCACCGACTCCCGACGGTCCGCGCAGCAGTTCAGCGGCCGATTTCGACTTCGTGTAGCCGAGCCCGTAGAGGGCCCGTCGTCGGACCTTGTAGAGGCTCTCCGAAACCGCCAGGGCGGTTGCCGAGCCGGTTCCGGCATCTTTTGGGGCGGCCGACAGAAGCATGGCCTGCAACCCGGCGGCAGGCGCGATCTCGGTCAGGGTGCGAAGCGCTTTCTCCAGGAGGCGAAGGGTCTCGAGCCAGACGTCCGGAGTGGACAAGACGGTTTCGATATCGGCTGCTGCCATACGGGACGCCAAGCCGTGTGCCAAACCAGCGACGGCCTCAGCGGCTTCCGGCGAGCCGATCTCGGCGAGACCGGCCAGTGCGCGGTACCGAACGCCCGGGGAGGCGTCATCGAGAAGGCGGATCAGTGTCGGCGCCGCCCGCCCGTCCCGCGCCGCACCCAAGGCGACCGTGATGGCGCTGCGCAATGCCGGTGTCTCGGCCTGCGCCAATAACTTTTTCAATGGCTCATGGCTTTTGGGGCCGGGCACCCGGGCCAAGGCATCGACCACGGCGAGCCGCTCCAAACCGGTCTCGGATCTCTTGAGATGGTTCAAAAGCGGTTTCGTTGCGGCCGGGTTTCCTGTCCGCCCGAGCGCCGCGACGGCGCGGGAGGCCATCGGCCCGTTCCCGGCATCGAGAATGTCGACGAGGGCGCGAACGGCCCGTGCATTTCCGACTTGGCCGAGCGCATCGACGGCGCGCATGCGCACGATCTGTTCGGGGTCCGCAGACAGGGTCCTTAGGATAACCTTCAAGCTCTGGTCGGACTCCATGTGGCCGAGTGCCGCCACGCAAACGGCGCGGAGTTCGGCGCGGCTTTCTTTGCCGATGCAGGAAACCAATTGTGCCTGGGCGCGCTTGTCACCCAATCGGCCGAGCGACCGGTATATCTCGCCACGTACGGCGGGATCCTTCTCCGGTCCGCCGAGTCTGCCGAGCAGGTGAGGGACGGCCTCGCGCTGACCGCGGGCACCCAGCGAATGGGCAGCCTGCATCCGCGTCACCGTGTCTCCGAAGCCGAGGGCCTCGACCAGGGCTTCGAAGGGGATGGCACCGTGCTCCCAACCGTTGGCCCAGGCTGCCGGCACTCCGTTCAGGACAGTACAGGCGAGGCTGATCGCCGAAATGAAGATGCGGGTTCCTCTAAAGGCCATAGGTCTTATTGCCATGTTCGGGGACGTCGGACAACGGCCGCCGCCGTGCCTGTCAATGATTGCCCGGCGAGGCTACCATCGATGGGGACCGGGTGCCGGCGAACGCAGGGGGAGACCGTGAGCGACAGATCAATCAGCCTGGACGGCGTCAACGTGCCCCGTTTCCTTTACGGTACGGCTTGGAAGGAGGAGAAAACCCAAGGGCTCACCGAGTCCGCGTTGCGTCAGGGGTTTCGCGGCATCGATACGGCCAACCAACGCAAACACTATTTCGAGGCGGCCGTGGGCGCCGGTCTGGCGCAATCGATCGAAGACGGTGTCGTGACCCGTGAAGACGTCTTCCTGCAGACCAAATTCACCCACCGCCGCGGACAGGGCGACCGGTTGCCCTATGACCCAGAGGCGCCCCTGTCGCAACAAGTGGAACAATCGTTCAAGCGTTCCCTCGAACACCTTCAGACGGATTCGGTCGATTCCTACGTCCTGCACGGACCGACGAGTCGCGACGGATTGGCTCGTGCCGATTGGGAAACCTGGCGGGCGATGGAGGCCATCCACGAGCAGGGGCGGACCCGGTTCCTGGGGGTCAGCAACGTCACCTACGACCAGCTCCGGGAGCTCTGTGTCGGCGCCCGGATCCGACCGCGTTTCGTGCAGAACCGATGTTACGCGAGCCGCGGCTGGGACCGCCGTGTGCGCACCTATTGTGCGGCCGAGGGTATCCTTTATCAGGGGTTTTCACTGTTGACGGCGAATGTCCCGGCACTGAAACACCCCGAGGTCCTCGCCATCGCGCGGCGGCATGGACGGGCCGTCAGCCAGGTTGTCTTTCGCTTCGCTCTCGACGTCGGCATGCTGCCTTTAACCGGAACCAGTAATGAGGATCACATGCGCCTCGATCTCGCGGCCTTCGATTTCCACCTCGACCGAGCCGAAGTGGAGACGATCGAAAACCTAGCCGCGAACGGCTGAAGACGGATCGGATTCATCGGCATTATGGTGTTGTGGGCAAGGCGGAAGCACCTGCGCTTGGCTGAGGCATTTTTCTTGGCGGCTTCGTCACGCGCTCGATTTTCTCGGTTCTTGGATCGGGGCGCTCCGTCACCAGTCGCCAAATGTAGCGACGCATCTGATAATATGTACGGCGGGACCCAAATCGAACGGATTGCCATGAATGGAAGCGCAGCTCAAAGGGTTGAATTATTTGCCGATGGCTGTCGCCGTCGTCGATGGAGACGGCACCATTCAGTTCGTCAACAAGACATGGCTCGAGTTTTCCCAAGCCAACGGATACCGCGGGGCGGAATTCGTTGGCGTCAATTATTTTCATCTCTGCACCTGTGTCGAAGGTGCTGAGAAGCAACAGGCGGAGTCATTCGCCGGTGGGCTTCGGAAGGTGCTCGATCGAACTGAACCGGCGTTCGAAATGGTCTATCCGTGTCATGCGCCCGACAGAGAACGCTGGTTCAAGGGGGTTGTCAGCGGTATCGAAGACGACACCGTTGTAGCGCATGTAGATATTACGAACGAATACGCCCCGTTTACCAAGCAGGCCACGTTGCTTGAGCGGTCAAAGCGTGCGCATGACATACAGTCTCTGTTGACCGCCATAATCGGTTATTCGGAAATGGGAATTGGCCTGAAACAGTCTGAAAACAAACACGATTCAATGAAGGGGTACTTTGAAACCATCGAAAAGGCGGGGCGCCGGCTGATGGACGAGGTGGACCAGTTTTTCATTGCATCCGGAAAACCGGGGGAAAAACATAAGGGGCTGTCCTAGCTAAGGACGTTTTTGTCTCGAATTCACCCATGTCTTTAATTGGTTAAGCAGTTCCCGGTGATCACCTCCATTGAACCGCCATTCGCACTCCTTTAGGAACAGGTG
>Ga0056114_1001758_pt1 | contig 10312 bp, 10 predicted proteins | sample WorMetHERISLAND1_FD_77005 | JGI IMG/M metagenome (GOLD analysis project Ga0056114, IMG submission 77005) | Marine gutless worms symbiont microbial communities from Max Planck institute for Marine Microbiology, Germany - Olavius loisae HERON... ... | reverse complement strand
TTAGAAGAGATTGGTCTGGAAAGGGAGTTAATGGGGCAGTTGGCTCGGATGAAACTACAGTACTTTGGACACGTTACCAGGGGAAGTGCAGGAAATTTGGCACTGACAGTCTTGGAGGGCAGTGTAGATGGTTTACGCCAAAAGACAATGGATGGAGGACATAGAAGAGTGGAGTGGCTGTAGCTACATTGAACTGAAGGAGATGTCACAAGACAGGGATCAGTGGAGAAGAAAGAGTGGTCATCTGCTGTCGCCAACCGTCATCGATGATGGTCGACTAGTGAGTGAGTGAGTGAAGTGAATTGAAATATATAGACGTAAAGAAACGAAATAAACAAATATCAGTAAACATCAGCGTACTATTTGTTAGCAGAGCCCCACTGTGAACTTTCTGTTAGCAGAAGCCATTATGTAAACACATTGGCACTACGTAGAAGTCACTAAATACACGATACGACAAGCTGCCGTTTCTTCTCTTACTTACGAGATGTAAGTGAGTAGTAGAACTGAGACAATTGCAACTCGGCTAGAAATGGTAGATCAGATGGCTGAAAACACAACAGAAACAACAACACTTGACATGATTGCCACACAACAACTGCCATATTATTCATTCACATCATTATCTGACAAGCACTGCTAGGAGTGCGTAGTGCCAAACATTGACATCAGTCTCCAGAGTGGATGATTCTGAGCCACGTCAACTGCATCATTCATGCAGAGGTTATTTGATTTCAGGTCCTGCTGGATAGTCTTCATCCATGTAGTACGAGGGTGTCCTGGTGGTCTCCTCCAGTTCTCCAAGGGTAAAGCTGTTAAGATCTTCTCGGCGTCTGTTTCATCTGACATTTGCTCAATGAGGCCAAACAGGGAGAGATGCCGTGCTTGTTGGACAAATTGTTAAAAATTTAATTCAATTTACTTATAAAACAAAACAAAACATTCCTCTCACATTACACCAATTACAATCCAAATAACTGATACTGTGAGAAAGAGACACGCACACATCACATACTGCGTGTGATGAAATACCTTCCAGTTTATACACAGCAGATGCAAGGTAGTTGCAGCAACAAATTCATAGTTTGCCAGCAAATTTCTGCAAACAACAATAACATGATACAGAGCCAACGTCATGTGGCTGTAACATACAAACCCAAAACAGCAACTGATGCTTGGAAAACGGAGCTTCTTCATCGCAGCTCCAGTTGTCTGGAACTCACTGCCGCTTCAGCTTCACTCACGTCCATCACTCGCACGGATCAAGACTCATCTTTTCAGGCTGCAGCCTTTCACTGACTTTTTCTCTGAAAACTATCGAAGAGATTGAACTGTGTGAACAAAATTTGAGGTTATCAGTGGGAGAGAACAAACAGGCGATGTACAAACATAACATATCACAAGTCCACATGACTACTAGTGAGTGAGTGAGTAGATTCTTAACGGCACATCAGCACAATTAGGCTATACAGTGCCATTCACGCTGGAAAATACAGGACAGAAGACCAATTAAAGAGAGACACACTACAAAAACTAAACACAACCCAGAAAAAGCAAACAACACAAAACACAGCAAAACAAAACTATCCTGGTTCAGTCGCCTCTTACGACACTCGACCAGGAAACGAGGTGAGCTTATTCTACAACTCCTGAGCCCACACGGGGGCCACACGACCACTAAGTACAGAGTTTCAGACCGTGAAGATGAGGCTTCATGAAGACTGCGGCAAGCGCTGACCAATCTCTCAACCAGTGCATAGTAGGAACTACGGACGTCCGCCTCAAGTGACGGCCCACAGCCTTCCAGCCCCGCCATATAGTGAGCACTGAACTTGTCCTGGTAGACTAGTAGCTCTTGTAATAACAGCACTGTAGGAGCCTGTGACAACAACAGCACTGTGATATCTCTCTCTCTTGTACCAGCATCACTGAAATTGATAGACATGTCCTAGTTTTCAATTGTTTTTCTCAACAGAACTAAGCTACAGTTTACCAACATTTCACCAGGTCTGCCTATACTGCAGGTTATTACATTATATAATGGTTATATTATTATTATTATTATTATTATTATTATTATTATTATTATAACTGCTATTTAATATTGTTGTTGTTGCTGTTGTTATTTATTACTATTATCATTTATTAATTTATTGAATGGAAAATGCTGAAACAATACTCTGTTGCTTGGTTAAATTAAAGCATAAACTTCCGAAACAAATCAACAAATTACTTCGACCTGCACATTTACAAGATAGTTTGAAATTCAAAGAGAGAACACTTAGACATCATTGAGAAGAAATACCTTGAATATACTGTCATCTGCTACAAGTTCCCTGAGATATTTGTATGTGGAAGCAACTGCCTGTGCACATATAGAATGTCGAGTGAGTAGCTCTTTTACACTGTAACATCAACAACATGCAGACAGGAACTTACACATCTCTCTACATCAGCTTCAGTTCAATATTACATATGACACTACGACCGAATGAAGTCATCAAATAGCAGAGCATTAGAGGTTTCTTTAATGGTATCTTTCTTCCTCCGATGTGGCACTAGAAGTGCATAGCGCCAAATGTAGTCTCCAGAGTGGACAATTCTGAGCCACAGTGATTGGGACAATTGCTGAAAGGTGCGGTCAGTTGGTTGCTTGGTTGTACATCTCACCTCATCAAATGATTTGGATTACATAAATTCACGTTTTACTTACATACTCACTTACTAAATATGCTGGTCGATGCCAATTTGCAGCATACATATACACTGACTTAGACAACTGTCGACCAACGAAAGAAACGTCCAGTATTGTTATTCATCATTTATATCATTGATCAACACCAGACCAGCATCTAATACAAGGTTTAACAGTCGAGTAAACAGCATATAAGACAGACAGACACGTGACTAATTGTTAACTAACAGGCAGTGACATAAGTCACAACAACAAGAAGCTCAGCTGTCACTGACAATGCCTATGTCATACGGTTTCACTACAATAGCTCTTCTTTTCCACAGACTTGTCTGAATTGGTAGCTTCATCAATTCCAGAGATATTCACAACTTACCACAATTGAGAATGTCCATCTCACCCAATGTCAGCAGCATTCATGATTTCCTAGTAGTAACTACAGTGCTATCATGTATCATTTTTGAGATACACTGGAATTATCATGAGTAATGTTGGTGGCACAGCAGTTAGTGCGTTGGACTTTCGATCAAGCAGTCGTGGGTTCGATTCCCGGCCGGGGCGCAATCAAGGCACCTAGGTCAACTCAGCCTTCCATCCCTCCGGGGTAGGTAAGTCGAGTACCAGCCTTACTGGCTGGGGTTAAGGCGTGGTGTGCTCGCTTATGTCGGGCTGTGACACCCGTAGTTCTGAGATGGCTTTCCATGAAGAACTTATCTAGCTTTAACTTTTTTATCATAGTTCATCACCTGACTACAGTGACAAATACACTGACCAGCATAGTAAACAGTACACAGAAAGACAGAGCAAAGCATAGCATCCATACTGTTGATAATATACCGACCGTTCAATCGACCACGATGGATTCTTCAAGAAGTCCAGCAGGTAGCTAAATGACGGGTGTCTGTTAGAGACTGCAGCTGCCTGTGATACAGACAACACACATCGATATCAGCATCAGCATCGTGACAAAATATAAATAAAATAATAAATGAAACATATTAACTGTAAAGTAAAGTAAAGTATACACGTCAATTTGTATAGCGCATATATGTAAAGAACCCTATAACTGCTATTTACAATGTGACTTAACAACCTGAAAGTTCAGAAAGTCAAACATTTAAAACATTCAAACGTAAAAATGTGTAAATGTAAAAGATTTAAATGCTTAGTACACTGTGGCTCACAAAAACGACCCAACTTTGAAACGATATAGCTCCCATTATAAGGATCGATTTTGATGACATTTGACGGAAATATTCAAAAGACTTGAGAATAGAGTTTGGATGCCACAAACCGTGCTTTGTGAGTGTTGACCGTGGAACGTCAGCAGGAAATCAGCCTTGTCTCTTGCTACCGCAACCGGGTCACAACCACCGGCACCAGTAGATGATGTCTCATGAGCCACTTTCAACCTTTGTCTCTCTTCAACCTAACAGCATATCAATCCATCCATCCATCCATCCATCCATCAGTCAATCAATCAATCAATCAATCAATCAATCAATCAACCAAGACACTTTTAAGGTGGCCTAAATCAGACCTACTGTCAACACAGTCATCATCGACAAACATTGCTGCTCATCGGTTCTCAATTGACTCTTCAGATATAACTAACAGTGACGTTAAACGAGGCCACAACCTCGAGGCCGAGGCCGAGGCCAAGGCCAGAGCTACGAGGCCGAGGTCAAGGCCAATTTCTGGAGGCTGAGGCCAAAAATAATTATGAAAAAGTACCAAGTAATGATTAACAACATATGATTTAAGATTATTGCCGGAAAAATTAACAAAATTCCCGAATTTTACACGATTTTTGCCAGAAAAATGCCCGATTACATAATAAGACAACGAGATTGAGGCCAGGCCGAGGCCAAATGTCTGAGACTGAGGCCGAGGCCAAAATTTTGGCCTCGAAGCCATTTTAGCCTCTTGGAATTGACATCACTGATAACTAAGCCTCGTGAAGATCTTATGCCAAGAAACTGACCTTCAAACAGATTGAAGTATATGCACAGTCAAACACTTTCAGTACAACAAAAAACTAAACTAATCTAAAACTTCCCGCGATAACACGGCCTGGCCTATCAGTGATAACAGTGATATCAAGGCCTATCAGTGTGCCTGGTTCTATCAGAATCCACATGAAACCTGACAAGTTATCACACTATCTGGACATCAGACGTATAGAAAGATCAAGTCAGACGATCTGAACATACTATAACGACTCCAAAACGTTTAAAAAAGGTCAGAAAGTGTGATCAAGTAGAGCATTAGATGTGAACACGTCATTAGCTGAGAGAGAGAGAGAGAGAGAGAGGAGACCACAGACCAGACAACAGCGTAGAGTTTCAGCAGCAGAATATGCACGTTGCAGCTCTTCAGATACAACGACGACATCAGAGTCCTTCGTTCCTGAATACATCACACATTGCTCACTCCATTCAACTTCTGCTCAGCAGCTCAAACTTCACAGAATTCAAACTAGTTAGCCTACAAGTGATTGACAGGTACCGGTGGTAGAGGTCTTGGAGATCTGTCGACGCAGTGTCGGCGTGTGCCAGACGAGAGCGGCGAATGCCGCGATGACGAAACTGTCGACTTCAGTTCCTCCGAGAGACGACGGCATGTTTGTCAACAGACTGTGATTGGTCTTGACTCTGTAACAGCCACACACTGTTACCATAGCAACAGCATCACCAGCAGCTGCCGTATCTTCATCGATGGCACATGAACTCACATTGGCCGTAATCTGTTTACTGCATTTTCCCTTTAGACTACCTCGGCCTTCTTTTAACTATCATCTCTGCACTACTCTCTTACGTTTTGTTCTAATTTGTGTTCAACTTTTTTCTAAACTTTCTTAGTGTAATATCCGCCCACTGCTCAGCTCATTTATGTAAGAGGACAGACACTAAGGCCACCATAATTACTGATTACTGATCCCCCTATACTTAATTACAGCCTAGCAAGATAGCCACTGCCGGTACTCTATCCTACCACTTTGTGCCAGTATGTTACCGGCACTTCGTGCTGCTGCTCGCCTCCTCACGGGCTCCGTCACATGGCGTACATTCCAACCAATCCACGCTTCAAGTAGCCTACTTTCGACCAATAGCAGTTTTTAGGGACAAACAACCAACGGAGATAAATGGTATGAATAAACATAACGTCATTTTGAGACCGAAATGTAGAGGTAAAAAAGTTTGGTTTGATAAAAACTAAAACAACATTTCACTTATAAGAGAGCCTGTTTAACAGTTAAAAGTCAATTGTGATTTCTTTGATACAGAGGAGATGTAACAATTAGTACAGACACAACAAATGCCAATGAACAATGATAGATAGCTTGTACAGCAGTGAATTAATTCACTGAGAAATGTTTACATACTTGTGGAGAAACGACTTAACAGACGGCTGCTGTTGACACTCAACAAGTGAACGTAGGAACTCAACAGCATCAGCTTCATCACAACTCTGTAGCATTGACACGACAGAATCCACCACATGATCACCGATATACTCACAGATCACAGAGTCAAAAAGCTCACATCATACAATGTAAGGAAGTAAAGTAGATAGATTTACATAGTGCAGCATCGACCTCTGAATGTGTTAGTAAGATCGTCAAGTACTGGAATGAGTGGGCACTGGCGTGTGCTTGTGTTTGTTTTAGTTTCTTCTTTTTGTTTTTTTTTCTGGCTAGGTGTGCTAGATTAAGCTAATCACACTCAGCTTTTCACAGTCCACATTAAATTCTTCTATCATATTGTATCGTATCGTCATCATCGTCAGCTGCGTTCTGCCACATCAAGGACGTGTGTTGTGAGGCAAACCTACAGCAACTATGGAGACAGGTGTTTTGCAGCTGCAGGTCCGAAGCTGTGGAACAACCTTCCAGCTGAACTGCAACAAGCTGACATTAGCTTTCAACGATTTAAGCTGCTACTAAAGACATTTTTGTTCGGGTGCTGAGATCGCTGCGCATTGTGACTAACTGTTAAACCTGCACCTAATAAGTTTACTTACTTTCTTATCACAAAAAGAGCTAGTTACAATAGCACCAGCGGCAGCAACTCACTTTATTTTCAACACTCGGACCGTCACTTTGCATGCGGCCGCTGGCAAACACCGTGCTCCACAGTTCACTGTGTTCAATCTCACGATCTGTCAGTTCACCCAAGTCTCTCGATGATGTCTTCACAGCTACGAGTATCACACACGCTCACTCACATGTTAATAACAGACATCATCATCATCATCAGGATTTCTAGAGTGGCCTAAGCAACACAGTTACTACTAGCTCCACTATAAGTCTGAATGTCAGATAATTAAGTCAGGGTAAGAACGCCGAAAGAGGTGAGTCTTGAGACGCTGCCGGAAAGTCGTGAGTGACGGTGCTGAGGTAAGGTTCACAGGAAGACAATTCCAAAGATTGTCGGCGAAGACTGGGAAGGCCCGCTTGCAGCAGACATTTTCAACGGCTAAAATTCGGGCCTAAAATGTATCGGCGAAAATGTTTATGTTTAAAGTGTCACTTTGGGGACAAAAATACCACCACAATTTGTGTGCACAGCTAACTACACTGTCAGGCAAAACACATCCAAAAATTTTTTATGATGACTACTAGAATACATGACCGATTTTGATAGAAACTGGTACACAGAGTGTCTTGGATGAAGTACACAGTAGGTGGCATAGCACAGACAATGAACATGATAGCTGACAGATAGCGAGACGTTTTGGGTGACATACGTGAAGTGGTGACTAGATTAGCTGCGCAAAGTTTGCCGAGCAGCTTCGACAAGCTGAGATAGACGTCAAACACCCAGCAGAACATCTCGTCAGCCTTGCCTTTAGCCGTCACCTACACACAGACACAACACAGCACCAGTATGAAATAAACTAAAATAAAACAGTTTTATTTCGGACGTCCGCACTTATTGAAATCAAAACTAAAACAAAACACACAGTCTGAAACAGTTTTAGGCTTGTTTCGGTCTCATTAGCATATTTTTGTGCAAAAATATGCAAATGAGGCTGAAACGAGCCTAGAACTGTTTCAGTATTTTGTTTCTGTTTTATTTCACAATGTGCGGACGTCTGAAACAAAGCTGCAATAAAACAATGCTGCCGGTGGTGGTCGGCTGAAATGAGACAAAATTTTATTTCCGTTTATTCCAGAAATCTGCGACGGCCTTAAGATATTATGAAAAAAACAGAAAACTCTTGTTAAGTGTAAGTCTAGCCTGTTCATTTCCAATGCTCACCAGCGCTGTCCTTCAAAGATCATAGTTGACAGCTGTGATATGAAGTAGAAGTAAGATGCTTTGATGAATCAGGGACCACGTTCTCTAACTTCTTAGGAAAATCTTAGGAAGATTTCTCATCTTAGGACAATCTTTGACAATATCTGGAAAAGCACTAACCAGAGATAATTTCGCTCTACTTACTAATTCACGATTTAACAACAACGTCACTTAATAACGTCCAACAAGACGTAAAAGCAAAAAAGTTAATTAAAATTATTATTGTATCATTATTTGCTAATTCAAGGTTAGAGCTTTGCTAAATACTAGTTTCTTATGATTTTCCTGAGATAAGAAATCTTCCTAAGATTTTCATAAGACAGAATGTTGGGCCCAGCTCCAGACTTTATTCACCGCCCACGATGTTCACATGACGGAAGAAATAAGGTGGTACCCGGAACTTGTATCCCCACTCGTTGTTGCTGCTGTCTGAGTGGAAGAGGAAATGTAGCCTTGGACCAGCTGAGAAGAGCTTTGTCAACGGCCACTTGTCAGTGTTCACCTTGTAGTCAAACCTCGTCTTGTTACCTGCTACATCTGTGAACTCCAGGTAATCATACCTGTACGACATATCATGCATGACATATCATACCTATACGACAAATCATACCTGTATGACATAGTAACAAATGCACACCTCAACACTGACTGTTTTCTCTGCCTGTATCTTTAACCCTTTGACGCCCACTGTTGCCATATGGGTACAGCTATAAAGCATCCTGCGCCAAACTGTCATTTGTAATTTTTGACATCCGTGCACTCTGACGCTCAGGGCTGAGCGTCAGAGTGCACGGATGTCAAAAATTACAAATGACGGCTTAACCCGGTCTGGCACAGGATGCTTTATAGCTGTACCCATATTGCAACAGTGGGCGTCAAAGGGTTAAAGATGGAAAATTTCGGGAAATAATAACCAATTGTTTCTAATTTGCCACAACTGTTAACTGACAATAAAATTGATAATCAAGATATTGAGACACCAGTGCCTAGTGAGTAGTGTGCCATACAAATGCACTTGCCGTAAAACTTCGAATATAATACGCCATCGAATATAATACGAACCCCAACCTTAGATTTTTGTCATAGTGTAACTGTAAAAATCTGTAGACCTATGTATAATATGCACCCCCCATATCAGCACTCAAGAGGACAGTATATCTGCCAAAAACGGCGATGAGTGTACGTGATCGTAAGCTGCCGTCAGGAAGTCGTCTGGACAATGGCCTTGGTCGCTGGGTCCAGCCAGCACCGTGGGCCGTGGCAGTAACCAACGGATGACCCAGTGACCACTCGTAGTGACACTCGGCTAGCCAAATGCTGCAACATGAACTAAAGGGACCGAGTCGCCTTGGTCCACCGTAGGCCTATTCATTCATTCATTCATTCATTGTTACGTCGAAGCAGCGCCACCAGTATTCCGATAACCGGTGATTTTACTGTTTTCGACGATTGTTCAAACTGAAATAAACCTACAGAAAATAGCTAGATCTATGTATAATTCGCACCCCTGACTTTCCAGGCAATTTTATGGTAAAAAAAGTGCGTATTATATTCGATGTTTTACGGTACTTACTTAAAATAAGCCAAAAATCACAGGTAACACTTCAGAACAACTCATTACCTTCGTTCCGTTTCACACCTGGGATCAAACTCCACGAGAAACGATGTCGCACCTGGACAGGTGAATACCTACAACACATACGTCACGTTCATCACACTTAGGGTTAGGGTTAGGGTTGGGGTTAACACTAACCCTAACCCTAACCCTAACGATGTTGAAAATCTGGAATAGGTTTTTCTCGTGGTAAGGCAGGATTCAATGACCACATCTTCATATTACACGTAGCATGGCAAACATACAGTGATGTTAACTGAAGATGACTGTCTCAACGGGCAAAACTGTTGGCTAATTCTCCAAGCCTCCAAAGAAGTCTTTAAACATCACTGCAGCGTTCAAACCAGAGCAGTAAAGACTCTAGTTGAGAAATTTTCAAAAGTTACTTGATCAAATAATCAATTATGGCCATCCGTCAGTGAGTGTTATTTTCACCTGCGACGAGTGCTGATTGTGAGTGTTGTTTTCACCTGCGACGAGTGCTGATTGTGAGTGTTGTTTTCACCTGCGACAAGTGCTGATTGTGAGTGTTGAGTGTTATTTTCACCTGTGACGAGTGCTGATTGTGAGTGTTGTTGTCACCTGCGACGAGTGCTGATTGTGAGTGTTGAGTGTTATTTTCACCTGTGACGAGTGCTGATTGTGAGTGTTGAGCGTTGTTTTCACCTGCGACGAGTGCTGATTGTGAGTGTTGAGCGTTGT
>Ga0056114_1001757_pt1 | contig 10315 bp, 3 predicted proteins | sample WorMetHERISLAND1_FD_77005 | JGI IMG/M metagenome (GOLD analysis project Ga0056114, IMG submission 77005) | Marine gutless worms symbiont microbial communities from Max Planck institute for Marine Microbiology, Germany - Olavius loisae HERON... ... | reverse complement strand
CTTTGCGTGTCTTCTTCGACGACGGCGCATCACTTCTAGGATCGATCGTCCGTCACCCTCCAACCCACGACCACAGCTAGCCGGAGCATGGACCACGACCAGGGGGTGGACGTGACATTATTCCGGAAGTGAACGTACGAGTTGCACCTTCTATACGCAGCGTTTTCTGACCAATAGATTTTAGACCTATCGACTACGTTTTAGTGTCGTTTTAAAGTAAATCTCTAAAATAGAAACGACACATGAGTTGTACAAAGTTTAATTGTAGGCCTATAACTTTGAACATTACACAACGAAATTCTGACTAAAGCAAGTTGATGAAAGTCGCAGAGGGAAATTACAGCTAAAGCAGCGTATAGCAGTGCTGCATGCCGTCGAACACACTGCAGTATCACACAACGAGTGACTACAGCCCCCACAGTGTAACGCTCTGTACTCCTCGGCGTGCTTTAAAAGTCGAAGACGAACATTGAATTACGGCACGTTGTAGGCCTATAATCAGGAATAGCATCATGCCGCGGCCGCCGAGTCTCCAGGCCAGCCACCTTGTCAGTCGACGTCTGTAGCGCAGCTTGCTTGTTAGCCGTGGTCCATTTCTGTCTCAGTTCTTCTCCGAGGTACTTACGGTAACCAAGCACTGTTTGAAGGCCGCGAATTCTCCGTGCGCACACAGCCGTCGTTGTCACTATAGGTTCGACTGTGAATCACAACTAATAAAGACCTATTTGAGTGTTTGAGTGTTTGCTCACAAGCTCGCCTGTCACATAAAACATGTGTTATGACGTAGTCGGCCTATACCGTCTATTTTATTCGAACCGAGAGGCTTTGAAGCCAATTTGTTTAAATAAAATCTTAATTTGTAAACAAGGGCAATACCACAGCGCTACGCGCGCTCAGTATACTGTGGCAATATACGTACACCCAAACTGATGCAATGGTTTTGTCGACGCCAATGACGTTTCTGTTGTTGACTTCGAGCAACATTCAAAGATCACTTCCTTGCATCTGTAGCGTAGACCTATAGCCGTATACAGCATAAATTAGCACAGTCGCTAATACAAATTCGTAGTATTGTATTTGTTCTGTTTAAGATCAAAATAAACACAAGAAGGCAATATATTCATATTCATAAAGAGTGTAATAAAGGATATGTAAGACTATAAACCAGTGATGTTAAGTCCTCGAGGCCGAAGCTTTGGCCTCGGCCTCAAACATTTGGCCTCGGCCTGGCCTCGATCTCGTTGTCTTATTATGGAATCAGGCATTTTCGGGCAAAAATCGTGTAAAATTCGGGCATTTGTTAATTTTTCCGACAATAATCTTAAATCGTATGTTGTTGATCATTATTTGGTAATTTTTCATAATTATTTTTGTCCTCGGCCTTGGCCTCAACCTCCAGAAATTGGCCTCGGCCTCGGCCTCATAGCTCTGGCCTCGGCCTCGGCCTCGAGGTTTTGGCCTCGTTTAACATCACTGCTATAAACGCGCTAAACACAAAACAATTTTTTTTATTTTTGTGACGTTTTTATTATTATTTTTTTCTATTTCCGTCAATTCCGTGTATAAAGCAACACCCGGTTTCTGTGCAATGTCTGTAAGCTTTTTTGAGAGACCGGAATTCTATGATCGCAGTACGTTCCTATTCCTATTAAATTGCGATTAGAAGAAGAAGAAAAAGAAGAAGAAAAAGAAGAAGAAAACTTTATTTTTCACATAAAGACCACATACAGTGTACGTGTGATTAATTTAATACAAATATAATCCATGATTGCTACAGTGATATGGCTGCCGGAAAAGCAGAAGCCGTCTACACCGGCGACCCATTATGACTATGCAGATATACTTTATACGAAATTAAGCAAAGGAAATGCAGGAAAACGAGGAGAGGCAGAAGCTTGCTCACATAACGACCGAGCAGACAGAGGCACAGTTCCATCGTCTACATTAGCTTAAAGTTTGACTACGTAATTACATAATTAATTTCATCTTCCGACGTCACAAACTTTCACAATCAACTTTACATGAGTGTATAATATTCTTCAATCAGTCAATAATCAACACACCTGAGCAGGTGTGGCTTCTATAAAGTTTTAAAACCAGTAAACGATAGCATATTGCAATGCAAGCGGCAAATTCTTCCAAAGTATGCGTCCTTAATCGAACAGAATGTTGACAAAAATGGCTTTAGCCTAAATAAAAGCTCCGTATTCTGACGAATTGAATAGTTGTGTACAGAAGAGTTGAAAATGAAATAATTTTGGAAAATTCCAAGAAATGTAGCTCTGTAATAAATACATTTATGAACAAATACCAGAACAGCCAGTTCATGCAGAACAGGTGTATAGACAGTGAAATATTTTTCACATACAATTAAATAACATTGGACCACCGATTTTTACCCAGCAAAATTCTTAACAAGATTAAGTTTAATTAAATAATCTAAATGTCAGTGAAACGTATTGGGACATAATTCAACGTCATGCGGAATTACAGAAGTACAGTAACGTGAATGGACGTTTATATAGTGCATTTATGTACAGTGTAGGCCTACGTTTATATAGAGACCAATAAACTCCGGTCTTCCGCTTTTATTAAATTTTTGCTGTCCGGCCTTTCTTGCTCGACTTTCTAGTCGCGCTGACTCGTGCAACGGCATGAGCGGTATGCGGAACGGGGACACACAGACTGTCGCTTAGCTTATGGGGGTACCTCCACCCTTTTACACGTGTCGCCGACCTACCCAGTCGACGATCACTGCGTTCTGTCGGCACCAATCGCCTGGCAGTGCCCACCAGCAGACTGTCGACTGTTGGTAGCCGAACTTTTCCGGTCGCCGGCCCGCAGACATGGAATGACCTCCCGCGAAAGACGTGACATCAGCAGAAGATTGACCACATTTCGTCGTCTTTTCAAGACACACCTGTTCATGAAGTCTTCTCCTGACCTCTTGCTGGACATCAGCTAACTGTCTCCGGTGGACCTAGCAGTAGTTCCGCTACTTGGGCCACCTAAAAGATTTTCGATTGATTGATTGATTAATTGATTGAGCTGATATTGTTTCATAATACGTCGCTTGCCTATTTCTGTTTTAATTTACATTTTAGCCATAGCAAGATTTTAACACGACAAAATAGGACAGAATGTGATTTTTTTCTTCTGTTCGATATTTTATTCGCACACATCTTACGAACTACACGATTTACGTCGTTAGGCCTATGCTCGCGCATCGGTTATAGGCCTACATGTAGTTGGGAGATGACCAAGCATGAAAATTACATATCTAACAAACGTTTCAGTTTCGTCATTTTTCAAGCTGCGCGAACGTGCGAGTATTTTGAACGCTTTCACTTTGGTTTGGAATGTTATACGTGAAATAAAGTAGCTTACATTTTGTATATTTGAACAGTCAGATATTGCAAAAATATGCGTTTCTGCTGGCGAAATGTATTCCACTATATAATTGTATGTGTTAGAATGAATGGAATGGAATCCCTTTGGTCTTGTTGTAACTCTGACAAATCGACTGCCCGCGCCTCCGATTCTGTCAACTGACAGACATTGTGCGCGTTACAAACTGGGGCTTATTTGTATTGTATTGAAGATATGCACGAAAAACGATTTTACATTTTTGTTCCCAGTGACCTTGGCCTTTGACCTTTGAACCTCAAATTTCTTCTCCTAGTTATTCATGTTCAGGGTCGTATCTTTACAAAATCTGACAGTTTCATGGATTTTCGATTTCCAGTAAATTGTAGCCACGGGACGGATAGATAGACGGACAGATAGACGGACGGACGGACAGACAGGGTGCAACGCTTAATGCGGCGTCCTAGGAGGGCGGCATTGTAAAGTAGCATTACGTTTTGTATATTAATTTTGATGAGTGAAGTTAACAAATTGTTTTGTGTTGTAGATGAATTTGCTGTTTCTGTGTAACATTCTTCGCATTCTTGTCTTCAAGCTTCACTCACACCCGAACGAACCAAGCAACTTCAGGTAAATTATGATTCCACTCAGCTGACTTTGAGTAGCCAGGCGTCTGCATAATACGTGGCTATAGTCATGGCTATCTGCAGTCAAGATAGTGTTGTAGTCTGTTCTGTCTGACGCCACGCTACGTGACGCTACTATGAACTATCCGTCCTCAAGCAGTGTGTTCCAGGTCTAGGCGCCTATCATATTATGTTAATTATTATGTTATATTATATTATGTTGTCGACTGTAGGCGCGGTATCCGTGCAGCGTTCATGCTGATTCCACTGTTCGGTCTTCAGATGATTCTGACCGTTCACCGCCCTCGCTCGTCCACTCAAACCGCCGAGGAGTTACATGAGTTCATCTTCATGCTCATCGTCGGATCACAGGTTCTCGACCAATCACGGCATACATTGTAGTGACGTGTAGAATTTAACCCTTTGATGTCCACTACAGATACAGCGACTCGGTACAGCTATAAAGTATCCTGTGCCAGACTTGGTTAAGTCATTTATAATTTTTGACATTCGGGCACTCTGACGCTCACGGCTGGTAACACGTCTACCTGCCCCGTACATTGTGGTATCTAGTCTAATGTCAGCGCTAGACTAGACCTGAAGGCCCGCTCTTTGTTTACAATGCTGTCCTAGTGTTCTGTATCGTCGAATTTATGTCAAAAATCGCACAAACGAGGCATTCTTTAATTGCTCATAATTTGCAGCAGTCATTCTATAATGATGTTTATTCGTCATCAAAACGGCTTTGTGTTATAGGCTATAGGGGGCCTACGTTAGTTTAATCGCCATAAACTGGCTCGTGTAAGAATTAGTATTTCAAGTAAATAACCAAGAACGGGTACGCTGACGCAAAGGTAAGCGCGCTACGGCAGGGCCTATTTGAAGGCCACTAGCAAAGCAATTTGCAGCAAATCAACGTTATGCGATTTCCTATTGATGGTTAATAGTAACCGTATAGCCGTGTTACTTACAATACTTACCGCTTGCGAGTTGCGAGATATTTTTGCGTAAAGAGGTTGAAAATCGCTCATGTATTTTGATTGTAGAAGGAACGCCCGGCAACATCAATGTAATTTATACATCCAGGGCGGGATTAACCATTAGGCTAGCAAGGCTTAAGCCTTAGGCCAACGAAAAAAAATCGGCCATCAAAAATGCCAAAGTTACGTTTTTAATAGGCACTGCAGTACAGCTAAGATCTATTTTTTTGTGTATTCGTACTCTAGAACATAAAAATTTGTGTATCGATTGACAAAAAGGCTTCAGCTTCGCTTCTGGGGACTTCGTCCACCAGAACCCCTACCGGGGCATCGCCTTGGACCCCACTTGGAGACTCAGCCCTACAGGTATGTATGTAGCCTTAGGCCCCAACAACCCCTGTGTACATCGCTGAAAAGTACTTTAGTGGGGCTACAATTCTGTCGGTGACATTTGGGCTATTTTCATTCGTTTAGACGTTGTTGGCTCCCAAATCTGCGAAATCATGCTAAATTCCACAAAATCGACTTATCGACTTCAAGATATTCAAAGATCATCGATCCCAACCTTGGTGCCAGTTGAAAGCGCACATGCAACTTCCTATTAGTCATTAGACATATCTCGTACCGTTTTCGAGATTTTGACGCAGCTATAAAATAGTTTTTCTCCACCTCCCTTGTTTGACGGCCCCGTTCTGCGGGAACCCTTTAGAATTTCTTGACGAGACTTACCCCACAAAAATTAGAGGGATGGAGCTACTGTGCTGTAAAAATTGCACAATCGTAACTTCAACCGTTTTGACTGATCAACCCGTGTGACAGACAGATGGACAGACAGACAGACAGACGGACGGGCGATAGCATATCGGGCTAAGCATATATGCTGTCGCGCGCTAAAATATGTTTCGAGTACAAGAACTTCCTTAAAGGTTCCGGGGTATGAGTTGTTGGAGCTTCTTAAAGATATCAGCAAAATATAGTAAAATTTACACAGTTAGGCTATACACAATAATAATAAACATTTCAAGTAAACACTGAGCAGCGCTGAACTGAAGTCAATTACTAAAGCGTTTGGCGTTTGAAATTGAAGTGTGTACGTGACCGCTGCTAAGTGTCATTGACTGCAGTAGTCATTAGCACATCCTTACAGCAGTAAACACTTATCTCCGCCGTGACAACGGAGCACTACGGGGGCGTTCTGCTCATGTGTCAAGGCTATAACAAAGCTTTCTATATTGTGTTCGTTGTCGTTGTTTTGTAGTAGTAGTCAGTTGTTATTGTTGTTGTTGTTGTTGTTGTTACAGGGAGCAGTGGTGGCTCTTATCTACTGCTTTTTCAACGGAGAGGTAACGGCGATGATTCTAGCACGTCTCGCGCGCCTGTAGTAATAGGGCAGTCTTTGTCTTTTTCCTATACACGTTATCACGGTGTCAAATGAGGTCAGGTCAGCTGCGGTAAACAAACCGTTGGGTGTGGAATTTAATGTAATAAAGGTCGTCTGTATTCACTTTTTCGTATGATTAGTATTAGAACCGAAGTCTAACCAAAGCCAATCAATACCGAAAATCTTCCGAGACGTTTTTAACTACAGACAAATATTTGTTTACCGCTCGTGACCTATTAGGCAAACGCTCGTAGCCTCTAATCTTACTATTTTTAGCACAGCGACATATCTTGTATTGTTACACTGACGTCAGAGTAGCAAGGTTATCCGTTTCGTGCCGTGGAAATCTCTTTTCCATTGAAACCGCACGTATCGAGGTTTGCGACATTAAATTCCAGCGTGAACCAACGTGATGGGGCACTGTATAGCCTAATGGTGCTGACATGCAGTTAAGAATCTCCCCAGTCACTGGCTGGTGCGGGTACGTGTACAGGTGTTTGTTGGACGGTATGGTACTACAGGTGTTGTCGAGACTGACGTCGCCGCTGTCGTGCGTGGCGCTGACATCACGCCGCGGACCGGGACGCCGCGACGTCTACGTCACGACCCAGCTCCACCTCGGCGAGATCCCTCTTCTTTCACGACGACCCAGCCCTGCCGCCAGCGACCTGGACGAGCAGCCACATCAGCGCGGCGGTACCACCGGAACACTCGACCACGGTCACGGTCAGCATCTCATGCCGCAGAAGCTGCCACTACACCGCCAGCAGCCGTACCTCGTCTACGACGCGCCCGACGACTGTGCGACGTCCAAGGACTTGGCTGCCACGGCGTCAGCGTGCAGCTGGCTGTCCATCTACGACGATCAGCAGTCTCCAGTCGACCCTGCTGCTGATGTCGATGATAAGGATGATGATGATGGTACACATTGATAGGGTCTAACTCGTTGACAAGCCACGTAAGTGTTGGTGGTGGCCTGGCTTAGCGGTAGCGCGTTGGTCTCGATCAACGTAATTACTACTGTACGTCGGGCCCGGTTAGTACTTGGATGGGTGACCGTCTGTGGGCGGGTAAACCGTCGTGGTATAACCATCCACCTAGGTCAACTCAGCCTTCCATCTTTCTGGGGTAGGTTGATCTCTATAGTACCAGCATGTCTTTCTTAACTCATTGACAAACCACAAAAGCCGTCTTCCACAAACTACTGTTGATTCACCGACCACACGGGATAAGGCTGGGTTCGCACTGACACGTGCGAGTCCGTAGTCCTGTACGGGTTATAGACCATAGTAAACACGAGAATGCATGCATTCCAATAGTAGTTGTTCGCAATAATACGGATTCTGTACGAGTAAGAGTTACCTTGAAATACGAACAGTTTTTGTGTACAGTTCCTCTTTCTTTCGCCATGAAAACAGCAAAAACGGACGGCAGAATGTTTTGATGGCAATTGGGCGCACGCAACTTAACGTTCACGTAACGTAACACTGTTTTCAATACATTGGCTTTGCAATGCTTGCTAACCCGAGAGAAACCCTTACTCGTAGGCTACTCGTATCAATGTGAACACAGCCATTGCCGGGCTCCATGGAGACAGTTGTGTGAGATATACCGCCGCATTGGCTCCCGTCTCATCTTCTCGGCATTCAACGACGATTATCTTTTCAACAAGCCGATGCCGCCTCGCGAATGGGTTTACGGTTACCTATTTTTCACAAGCCACGCCCACTGCTGAGGCACAAGCTACTAACATCTTCGGATAGACCATAGACATCATGAATATTCATGATGTCTATGGGATAGACTCTGGTCATGACAGTTGCACCGTCTGTCTTGACGCTCGTGAACTGATGATTGTTGTGTTCCGGTGATCGTCGTCTCGTGTTTTTATTGCTTCGTGAACGTGACGTAATAATGTCAGCATGTGATAACTATATAAAGCAAGAAGCACGGCTACCGCTGTGGTAGCTGCAGCGTTACGATACTTGCATTTAACCTCGGCGAATATTTTTTATTACAAAAATGCGTTCTGTAAATCACCACGAGTTTATAGGCTATGTAAGAAGTATAGAAGCTGCGGAAAGGTTTCGCCGTTTGGCCAGGCTACGCACGAGTTACAGACGGACAGACGAAGTTGCTGTGACAATATCCCAAAATGTAACATAACGTACCGCTCAACTAAAGAGTGCGTGAGTTGATCTTAATAAAACTCAATACAAACGAACTGCTATAAACTCTCGTGTTAAATTGATCCGGATGTGAACCTTATGTGGATTGCTTGGCCGTGGCGACAAGTCGTTCGTTATGTTATGTATTGGCTTTGTTTATTTGCGGGTAAATTATCACGTTTATCACGAACGCGTAATTGCGTTTGTGATAATCGGCGTTTACGTTAGTCTAAGTTTGATTAATGTTACCGTTTCTAAATAGTTAGTCAGCCCAAATGGTCAGCCGTTATCATGTACATTATATTTATTATTTGTATATTTAGCATTTTTGTCGTTTTTACGCTAATTTGAGTTACACATCACAATCATGTCCGTGGATAGTTTTTATCACTCCCTGCACGGCAGCAACGTCATTCAAGTTTTTTGTCTCCGTTACGTAACTTGGACATGGTCACCCTGTCGGGGCCTCAAGGCGGGACTTAAAACTGTGAAGAATTACTGAGCGTTTAAGGCCGGTTCACACAACCCGTACGTACGGCTCGTACGTATGGGGCGAGTGCACAGGCCTTTAGTGTTCTCGTCACGGTTGACTGGCGATGTTATAAACATAACTCGCCGAGTCATGTTTATGAATAATATACGGCACAGTTGGCGATGCCGCCAGGGGACAGTGGTGGACTTTGTTCTCGCTGTGTTAGGCAATACACTGACGTTGGTGATCGTTATAAATATGTGCCGTGTGCGGCTAGCTATATTTTTTGACGCTGCGTCTGCGGCCCATAGCGTGTAGAATGTGGTATATGTAGCCGTCCAAAACGAATCCTGCCGTTCGAGCCTGTGACTCAGTGTTGATAGAGTACATGTATAACCTATGTTGTGTTGGCGCAGACGTTAAACCATGCTCAATCAACCGACTCGCTGACACATATTACTTTTGGGTTCCACGGGCACGAGTTCAACTCCGCGCTGCGACTAAGTTTTGTTCATATTTTAACAACCGGTAACACAAGCAGTTGGTTTATGACTAAAATGTATTTCACGTACTTTATCATGTACTTTGTTGCTTTTTCAGTGTATTTACCGCCCATGTGCCGCAGACGCAGCGTCAAAAAATATTGCGTGCGGTTGATTGATTGAGCATGGTTTTACGTCTGCACCAACACAATATAGGTTATACGGCCGACAGTTTTTTTGCGTGCGGCTAACTTGCTCGCCCGAACGACGGTCAATAAAAATGTAAACTTCGCAACGTCATCAGATACGCCTTTCAGATTTTTATCACCAAAAACTTGCTCCAAAGTTGACTGAACCGTGAGACACGCGATCCGCTCATCGATATGCTTCACCTTACCTGTGGAATCAGCTCCCTTCTTCATTCCGTCAACCTCATTCTGTTCACTGTCCTCCTAGTTCACGTCATCCTGCACGCATCACCCCATCACAGTCACCACCTTCACTGTCACCATCTATCACTCCCTCCTTAGCCTTCCACCCCAGACTTAAAACCAATCCGTTTAACAAATCCTTTCCTCCGTATAGTCAGTCATTTGGACTGCCTTCGCGGATGTTTGGGGGTGAGTGAGTGAGCAGTGTTTTACGTCCCCACCAACACAGTATAGGTTATACGGGAGACGGTTTTTACAGGTCAAATGACCCAACCAACAGTATCAAAGTACTGAAGGAGATGCTATAAAAGAGAAAGAAAACAACGAAAACAACTAAATACAGATATACATAGACAATAATGCACACACAAAACGATATACACAAAATAAGCACAGCAAGTCCCCTAGT
>Ga0056114_1001756_pt1 | contig 10315 bp, 4 predicted proteins | sample WorMetHERISLAND1_FD_77005 | JGI IMG/M metagenome (GOLD analysis project Ga0056114, IMG submission 77005) | Marine gutless worms symbiont microbial communities from Max Planck institute for Marine Microbiology, Germany - Olavius loisae HERON... ... | reverse complement strand
CTGTTGCACTGCAACAGTGCTAGAACACAATGACATCAACATCGATGACTAACCACCAAACAAACGAAATACGTTAAACAACATTAAACAACAGACTTACAGCAAACTCCTAACAAGCACGGCTAGAATGAATATTATGTTTCAATAAACATACAGTTCGGATTGGATATTATAATATTATAAAATTAAATTTAATTAATTAGTTATCTAAACATTTGATTGTTAAGCATTTGATTGCCCAACAATAATGAATAAGAGGTTGAACACTTTGTTTTCCTTGTTTTTTGCCGACAGCTATCTGTAAGTAAGCTAGCACTATTCTGCTATGTCTCACGGTAGTCAGTTTGTTAGTAAGTTGCAAGTCAGTAAGTAAGTAAGTAAGTTGCATTTATTGAATCGCGTGTCGATCGCACACAGATGAACAGTAAGCAATACAAAAAAATAAAATACACGAATAATACACGAAAAAGTACGTAGAATGTCAATATATAAAGTCACGAAACAGTGGTTAAATCATAGTAAATAAGCATCTGTAGCCTAGGTGGTAGGAGACTACGAAGCGTGTGGATGGGATTATATTTGCATGACTGCCCTAGATAACTGTTCATCAGCCTCCTCACAAAGGACAGTTATTGTGAAATCCCTCCCCATGCAGTATGACACCGGCCACTTGCTGGAGACATGACAGGGCCAATGTCGGCGTATAATACATAGGAACGTAGTCATTGCGAAACAAAGTCGACCACTGTCCCCTAGCCGACTCGCCAATAATTGTGCCGTAAAATACTCAAATCTTCGGTCGTTGTAAACAGGACTCAGCGAATAACGATGTTAGTCAACTGGTAATTTGAATGCGTGAAAGACAAGAAGCTTAGTATTTCATCACATTTCTGTACCGCACCGGGATATGAGGCTCCCGTTACTGAAGAATTCGTCGGAATTTTGTACAGGCGTTTCTTTCTGAGGAAATTAAAAGGCGAAAGGATTTCGACGACATAGCCTAATTAGCAGATTTCACACAACATTGGAGTGCTTCAGACAGACAATCAGCAGGAAAGTTACGTGACTACTCACATGTTTGACAGTATTTGCCAGTAGGCCCTATAGTCTGTTTCGCATGCGCACGTGTAAGAATTTTTCGAAAAATCTTCCCTACACGTTCCTCCGTTTCTGCAATTGGTATGTCCGTAGCACTTGAGTTCTGTAACATATCCGTATTTCAGTTTTTAGCGCGCTACAGCATAGCATATGCTTAGCGCGCTATAGGCGTATGCTATCGCTCGTCCGTCTGTCCGTCACACGGGTGGATCAGTCAAAAATGGTTGAAGTTAATTTTATGAAATTTTCAACATACGGTTGCCCATACCTCTAGTTTTGCAGGGTAAGTTTCAGCCCGAAATTCGAATGGGTTCCCCCGAGCGGAAGCGTCAAAAAGGAAGGAGGGGTAAATCAGCCATTTTCAAGCTTTAAGCGTCAATATCTCGAAAACGGTAGGAGATACGGCCAAAGTTACTAATAATCACTAATAGGAACTTGCATATGCGCTTTCGATTGACACCGAGATTGATGACATTGAATGACTTTAAACTGCAATAAGTTCGAATTCTCGCAGAATTTCGCGAGATTTCCGCAGATTTGGGAGCTAACAACAGCTAAACCAGAAACGAATGAAGATTCACCCGTATTCTAAGCGATGGAATTGTGGCCGTTTAAATGTATTTTTCAGCAATTTATACACTACGTTGGTATCGTAGTGCGTTCTTCCGCTAGGGGGCGTCAAACAAAGGTGGGGAAACAAGCTATTTTCGAGCAAAATGCGTCAATATCTCGAAAACGGTAGGAGATATGGTCAAAGTCACTATTAATCACTAATATGAAGTCGCATATGCGTTTTCGATGGGCACCAAGATGGATGACCTTGAAATGTTATAAGTTCGAATTTTCGGAGAATTTCGCGGGATTTCGCAGATTTGGGAGGCCAGGCAACAACTGTTAAACGAATGAAGGTAGACTAGACCCGTATTGTCAGCGACAGCGTTGTAACCCGTTGATTGTATACTTTTCAATATTATGTTCCTTGCGTAGATTTGCCGTAGATTTGTTCGCTAGGGGCCTTCATATACGCACTGCTGTCGCATGCTTACCTTGGCGTTAGCTAGGCTTTCTTATACTCTATTAGCGTACATTCCTAAGCGTTCAATATGGCCTGATAAATAACTTCGAAACGAATTAGAAAGTCATCGCTAGGACTCGGCGAATAATGCACTTCAATCAATCAATCAATCAATATTTTTTAGAGTGGCTTAAGTAGTAAAAACCACTGCTAAGACCACTGTAAATAGTGTACAGCTAGTGTCCAGGAAAATTAGTTAATGTCCAGGAGGTAGCCGGGAAATGATTTTGAAAAAAGGTGAGTTTTCAGTCGCTGGCGGAATGTGGTCAACGATTCAGCGGACGTCACGTCAGCCGGTAGATCATTCCAGATTTGTGGGCCGACCACCGGGAAAGCTCGGTTGGCAACAGTTGACAGCCTGACCGACGGCACCAACATACGGTTGGTGTCGGTAGAACGAATAGATCGACGGCCAGGCAGGTCGGCAACGCGGTTGAGCGGACCAAGGTATTGTGGCGCGAGTCCGTGCAAGACTTTGTACATCAGTATTACGGAAATCTTAGAACTGAACTCACTCTGGCACACACAGCCAGTGAAGACAGACCAACGCACTTAGCGATGTTAGTCAAGTGTGAGTGCGAGAAAGTCAAGAAGTCTAGTAATTCTTCACATTTCTGTACCGCACCAGGATTTAAGGCTCCCGTCACGGAAGACTACGTCGAATTTTCTACCGGCGTTTCTTTCTGAGGAAATTAGGATTTCGACGGCATAGCCTAATTAGCAGATTTCACACAATATTGAAGTGTTTCAGACAGACAGTCTGGTATGCAGCAGGAAAGTTACGTGACTATTATACTCACCACTTTCACAGTTTTTGCCAGTATAGCCTGTATCGCATGTGCACGTGTAAGAATTTTTCGAAAAATCTTCATTACATGTTCCTCCGTTTCTGCAGTTGGTTTTTCCGTAGCACTTGAGTTCTGTAACATATCCGTATTTCAATTCTACTCTATTAGCGTGCAGTAAAATACAGTCGAAGGATTCACTGTGGCCTGATTTAACTTCATTACTTCAAAACGAATTAGGAAGTAAACAGGACTCAGCGAATAATGTAGTACGATACGATACGATAGCAGAGTTTCACATGGACTCGAAAGCTGAGTGTATTCAGCTTAATCTAGCACACGTAGCCAGGAAAAAAGAAGAAACTAAAACAAACAAACGCCAGTGACCACTTAATTCAGCACAGGTACAAGATCCGTGAAGTCAGTCCGGAAGGAATAAGAATGACTATTGTGGAAAGGATTTGTGAAACAAATTAGTAAGAGTCCGAGGGAGTGACAGATTGTGAGAGCGAAGATGGTGACTGTGATTAGGTGATATGCGCAGGATGAGGTGAACCAGGAGGAGAGTGAACAGAATGAGATTGACGGAATGAAGCGATGGTACTGGCTGTTTTAGAATCAAGGTACAGTAAGAACTGATACAGCGGAGCTCACATATGAGAATAGCAGGACTTAGAAAGTGATAAGATCTGAACAGAGAGCGTAAGATGTTCATCAAAAATAAAACCAAGATTGCGTGCAGAATGAGTGGTATTGAGTAAAGAGTTGTCTATTTTAGAAAGTTGCTGTTTGAGACCAATAATGAGAAATTCAGTCTTAGAAAGAATTAAGAGTGAGAAGATACGCGGACATCCAGGAGGAAATCTGCTGCAGAGCGGTCTGGAGGTGGGCAATACTTGAGTCAAAGTTGCGAGGATTTACCGAGAAAAAGAGTTGAGTATCATCTGCGTAAAGGTGATGGTTAAGAGAAAGTGAGGAGATGAGAGTGCTGAGTGGGGTGGTAGACTATACATGACGAAAAGTAGAGGACCGAGAACAGAGCCCTGAGAAACACCAGAAGAGAAGTCTTTATCACATTTAATGCGGAAAGAACGGGATGTTAGGTAATCCACTTAAAGACAGAGCCGTGAATTCCAAACCAAGATGAAAGGCGGGTGATTAGGATGTTGTGATCGATGGTGTCAAAAGCTGCAGACAGATCAAGGAGGCAAAGACATGACAACTTCTGTGATCCGATGGCATTGATGAGACGATCATGGATATACAGCAGAGCTGTTTCAGTGGAGTGATGCTTGCAGCAGGCAGACTGGTTGGGATTGATAAGACCATTGGAAACAAGGTGATCAGTAAGTCGACATTTTACAACACGTTCGATTATTTTGCATATGAGAGACAGGTTGGAGATTGGCTGGTATAGTTGGAAAATTGGTCTTTGTCTGGATGCATACCTAAAAGAGTGGTTACTGGGTGGTGATTTGTATTGAGCACGATGCAGATGGTCGAAGTAGGGTGACAGTAGATGAGGAGCGGGTTCTACATGTAGACTGAACAGAGATCACATTGTGTAGGTAGTCAGGTTGGCTGATTGTGAGAACTTTATAGGCGTGTGAGGAGTTTATATTCAATTCGTTCATTAATCTTGAGCCACTGCAGAGACCTGAGAATGGGTGTGATATAAGAAAATTTAGGAGCGTTAGCCTACCGCGGTAGCCTACGTGCAAGACAGTTCTGAATCTGCTGGAGGCGATTTATTTATTTGAGACAGAGTTACAGTAGTCAAGTTTAGAGTGGACAATAGAGGCGTAGCAGCGATGATAGTCAAGTGTGACTGCGAGAAAGACAAGAAGTCTAGTAATTCTTTACATTTCTGTACCGCACCGGGATTTAAGGCTCCCGTTACGGAAGTCTACGTCTGTCTACGTCGGAATTTTGTACAGGAGTTTCTTTGTGAGGAAATTAGGAGGCGAAAGGATTTCGATGATACATTTAGCAGATTTCAGACAACAGCGGAGTGTTTCACTCAGACAGACAGTCTGGTATGCAGCAAGAACGTTACGTGACTATGCTCACCAGTTTCACAGTATTTGCCAGTATAGCCTTTGTCGCATGCGCACGTGAAAGATTTTTTCGGAAAATCTTCCTTACATATTCCTCCGTTTCTGCAGTCGGTATTTCCGAGGCACTTGAGTTCTGTAACATATCCGTATTTCAGTATTATGCAGCGGTTCCATATACTGTGATCAGGAGGGTGATCCCCGCGGCAATCGCCACGGTACGATGGCAATCACCGTCGTGATCACGCTCTGAGGGGCCACAGACACTGTTACTCTATTAGTGTACATTAAAAAACACAATCTAAGCGTTTATTATGGCCTGATAAATAACTTCGAAACGAATTAGAAAGTAAACAGGACTCGGGGAATAACGATGTTAGTCAAGTGTGAGTGCGATAAAGACAAGAAGTCTAGTAGGCCTAATTCTTCACATTTTATGTCCCGCAAACAGGATTTAAAGCTCCCGTTACGGAAGACTACGTCGGGATTTTGTACCGGCGTTTCTTTCTAAGGATATTAGAAGGCGAAAGGATTTTGACAACATAACGTATTTAGCAAATTTCACACAACAGTGTTTCAGGCAGACAGTCGGGCATGCAGCAGGAAAGTTATACGTAACGTGACTGTATACTTACTAAGTTGACAGTGTCTGCCAGTATAGCCTGTATCGCATGAGCACGTGTAAGACTTTTTCGGAAAATCTTCCTTACATGTTCCTCCGTTCAAACAGTTGTAATTTCTGTAGCACCTGAGTACTGCAACATACGTGTATTTCAGTATTAGGCCTACTCCAAATTAACATACCTTAAAATAATAGTCTACATGGTTAAAAATGAATATGGCCTAATTATACTGGTAGGCCCCGCCTACACGATCTGTCAATATTACCTGGGGTAAACAAACTGCTGAAGTAATTCAAGTGATGCGTTCCTTTTATGTTGTCGTTGATTATCTTATGAATTTGTGCAAGGCTCATACAGGACTGGAGTCACCCAGCTGGCCGACCACGGACGTAAAAGCCATTCAATTTTGTTACTAAGCATGCAATGCATATATCAAACTTAAACTGCTGAAACAGGGATACGGCAGAATTTACATATACTTAATAAACTGCTGCCTTGTACAATACATCACGTAATAAAGACAATGTCAGTCAATAATAGCACAAGCCATTAAAAGTACAGCTAGGTACTGGAGCCCTGCTTGGATAGTGGAGCTCTTACTACAAGTGGCCGAGCCAAAATCATAGGTGGGGGAGCTAGGCTCCAGCCCAATTTAACGCCTGTAGTGCACTCACTCACTGCTGCACGTAACCGGCTGTGGGTCGTAGCACCCTCCATGTTGACCGGTCGTCGGCGACAGTCCATGCGTCAGCAGCAGTGAGTCCGGTATCCCGCACGATCTGACTAATCCATGAGGTCCGTTACTATGGACTGCAATCTCACTACACTTCATGGGTCGTCCGCTGACCCATTGCCTGCTCTGCAGTACATTCTACTCTCTGGCCTCCTGAACGAACATGATAAGGATTTCCTTTAAGCGTGCATGATCACGTTTATCAAACGCACTTATTATTGAATCAGGAAACAGCTTCAGGCCTTCACAGGTATGCCAGTAAAGCAGCGATTAGAACCGCGATTCGAATTCGACTAATAATAATATAATTTATTGATACCCGCCAAGAATATTCGACCTTAATGACCTTAATAATTTATTAATCATTGGAAGTACGTATAGGAATCAAGCCTGTGATGATGTACAGAATAGTCAATGGACTGATCGCAATACCGGCATCACTGTACCTGACTCCAAACACTCAGAATACAAGAGGACACGGTTGTAAGTTCCGAGTTCCACCTGCGTGTGTCGATGCTTATACTACAGTTTCTTCCCTACTACTATTCGGATTTGGAACCAGTTGCCGGCTGACGTCGTTATGTCCCCTTCCATCGAGGCATTCAAGTCTCGATTGACAGGCATTTCGGCGACTCAGACGTCAATTTAGAGACATTCATCCTGTTATTTTCTGCACACTCCAGCACGTTTTTATCTGCCTGAGAAACTTGGATTTGTCGGTTGCTGCTGGCACTTCATGCACATCTGCCATGCACGACATTATTACTCAACTCTGAGGAATGTGCATCGGAGAAACGAAGAAGAAAATGTGGCACATTTGGAGAAACAACAACACATGGTCTTGAAGACACATAGCAACTGCATCTTACAGAGCTTTAAGAAGGAGAAAGAACTATTTACCTTTAGTTAGGTTGTTGCAGACATGTGCCAAACAGAACCACCAATCCACCATGTATTCTGAATGGCTCGCCTACGCCTTGTAAAGAATTTAACAATGATCATTCAACCCCAAATTAATTTCTGCTGTTTTCGCTTAGTGATTACTTATATCGCCGTTACACGTTGAAAGTTTTTTTCACTTATTAAAAAGAGAATAAATGGACGTGTCCACTTACCAGTTTCACACTGATCGCCTTTAGTCCCACCGTCACATACGCAGCCTCCTGCATCGACCCTGTATGTTCCGTAATTGTAGCATGCTGTAAAAGTGAAAAATTAACATGCTTTTAATGAAACCTCATTTAACTTACAGGTTATGCAGTGATACACATAACGCCACACACACACTGAAATACAATAGTTTTTTTTATCTGTATAAGCATAGCACTCATGGGTGTCGATCGCAGGGTTAACAGGGGACATAGACATTAAAAATTTCTATGTAATGTAATGTAATAGGGACATGTCCCCTTGATTTTGCCGCCGATACTAGACTCTATACGCACACGTGTAAACTTTTAGTCTGGTTATCTGTCATGTTCCAATCAGTGTTGTCCACGGTGGAGGAGGTTTTTGTAACTGCAGTACGAGTTCCCCAAATTGGCATTCTGTTTATTTGTCTATGGACCCCACTTGTTTGTTTTGCTAGGGGCACATGACGAAGAATGAATGCCAATACTCGGCTCTGGAACGGCTTTCACGGCACAAAAACATTTTCTAACATTGATCGATCGCCTGTGCCATTGGTCTACGGTGGCGCCAACAACTGATCGTCCAACAGCGCAACACGATCCATCGATAGCGCAAATCAGTCGATCGCGGGCACGATATACACTAAACAAGAAAGCCTATAGCTAACGCTAGTTAACGTCAATCACAACCCACAGCATCTACTCCACTACCTCCTACCACCACCGTCAGCTGCTTCTCAAAGCTACGACCTCAGGCAGACAGCTCATAACAGATCACTACCGGACCGTGCTGGATATCTCGTAGATTCGAACTTTATGTCGCGAATTATATTTAAAGACATGTACTGAACCATACGCCATGTCAATCAGTCTGTCCGCCTAACTATCGCTAAATTTGCAGTAATTCACTGGTCTTTCACCGCTGTATAACACCGTTATAATTATGTAAACCAAATAGGCCATTGTTACGGTAGACGGTAGGTACTACAACATTATACGATACGATACGATTGGATTTTATTAACTTTTACAGTATCTAGAGCTTATTTGTTTCCAATTGTTTCTACTTTTATATATACATTGTAGCTGTAACTGCAGTCTGACAGTTACTGTAATAAAGATTGATTGAGTTGAGTTGAGTTGAGCTAAGGTCAACGCGCGACAGCAGTGCGTGTATGAAGTCTCCTAGAGAAGAAATCTACTGCAAATCAACGCAAAGCACCTGGTACATAGTGTTGAAAAGTAGGTCTACATTCAGTTGGTTAAAACGCTGTCTCTGACAATACGGCTGTATCTTCATTCGTTTAGCTGTTGATGCCTGCCAAATCTGCGAAATCACGTGAATAAATTCGAACTTATAGGCAGCAGTTCAAGGTCATCGATCTTGGTGCCAATCGAAAGCGCTTATGCAACTTCCTATTAGTTATTAGGCTACAATTCGTAATCCGTCGCTGAAAATACGGATCTAAGCTAATACTTCATTCGTTTAGCCGTTGTTGACCCCCAAATCTGCGAAATCGCGCGAAATTCCGAGAGAATTCGAACTTATAGCAGGTCGAGGTCATCCAAGGTCATCGATTTTGGTGCCAACCGAAAGTGCATATACAACTTCCTATTAGTCATTTGGACACATCTCCTGCCATTTTCGAGATATTGCAATAGCTTGTTTACCCTACCCCACCCTTGTTTGACGCACGCTAGCGGAATAATGTCCCGCGATATCAACGTAATCTATAAATCAGTGAAAAGTGCATTTAATGGACTACAACTACGTTTTTGATTATTTGACATTATGGTCTATCGTCATTCGTTTAGCAGTTGTTGCCTCCCAAATCTGCAAAATCCCGCGAAAGTCCGAGATAATTCGAACTTACAGCAGGTGAAGGTCATCCAAGGTCATCGATCTTGGCGCCAGTCAAAAGCGAGTAGGGCCTATACGTAACTTCCTATTAGTCATTAATAGTAACTATGGATATATCGCCTACATTTTCCGAGATATTGACGCTTTGCTAGTAAATGGCTGGTTTCTCGAACCCTCCCTTGTTTGACTCCCAAGCTCAGGGGAACCCGTTAGAATTTCTGGATGAAACTTATCCCACAAAAGCTGAAGGGACGAAGCTACCACATGGTGAAAATTGCACAATCCTAACTTCCTCCGTTTTGACCGATATACACGTGTGACAGACGGACGGACGGACGGACGGGCGATAGCATGTATAGCGCGATAAGCATACAATTATGCTATATGAACAAAAAGAGAAAAACGTTTTTTATACAGGGTGGGCCAAATTAAGTGACACCACTTTACATTTTTGCTTGTAAAAATTAATGCATAAACGAAATTTTATGATTTTTGGCACAAATAAACTACATAAAGCAACAAATGGTATGCTGCTAATTTTATGTTAATGAATTGGTAACATGCTAGGGGACGCCACGTGTATCGTCACGTGTACTTCTCAAACCTGGCTCGGAATTTTCAGAGAAAGTCGTACGTACGACCTTGACCAATAAAACTGTCAGTTGGTAACTTGGTAATCCAAGATAATCCTCTTTTCTGATGAGTCGATTGAGGCTCGATTTGGACCAACTTTAGCCCACAAATTCTCTCAGAAAGCCGCGTGAGCTCCAACTTTTCCACTCGTAACATCTTTATCACAATCTCGTGAGATTTTTCCCATCGCAGTGTATGGCATTGAACAGCGTTATTTTTAACAACAAAACCAGGTAAAACAGGTAGCTATTTGCAAAAAAAGTAAAGTGCTGATAAATACTACCAAATAGCAAAACCAGACGAATTTTTGTTTACTATAAAAT
>Ga0056114_1001755_pt1 | contig 10317 bp, 3 predicted proteins | sample WorMetHERISLAND1_FD_77005 | JGI IMG/M metagenome (GOLD analysis project Ga0056114, IMG submission 77005) | Marine gutless worms symbiont microbial communities from Max Planck institute for Marine Microbiology, Germany - Olavius loisae HERON... ... | reverse complement strand
TAAGTCCCGCATTGGACACAACGCGAATTGTAATAATAGTGTGCAGTAAGCAAGTAAGTAAGTAAGTAAGTCTTAGTAGTACATGTTCTTCTGCTTCTTCAGACATACTGTATTTACGCATACTCGGTACATCCACTGACTGACTGCATTCGACCGACTGATATTGCTCCAGCAAAGTGCCAGCGGACTCGGTATCGATCAGAATTTACAGCGGCATCGCGCGGTTTCCCTGCGACAGCATGGCTTTCTTGTCATATAGGCCGCCACAAGCCGCTCAGCAGCAGAACGAATATTATTCCCGTCATCGCTTAAGCACTCCCACTAAACAGAAAATTGCTTCGCAACATTTGAATAGGCCAACATGCATCGGCTAAGTTCAGTTATTAGGGTGTCGATGATGACAAGAAACGTATCTTGACGAAACTTGTCACGTGACGATCGCACTTTTCTGACTTTAACTACTGACGGGCTGAAAAAAATGTTCTCTATACTTCCGGACTCTGGAGGCCCACCTGAGGCCTGAGGCCCGTGGCATTTGCCACATCTGCCAAAAGGTTAATCCGGCACTGTTTTTGATATAATACGTTACATTATCGCGCTATTCAGTAAAATACGGTGCCCGAGATGTTGGTCATGTACATGTAGGCTAATGTTTCAGAAAGTTTTCTTAGGCCTAGGCCCTATATACATGTAATACACGTAGCCTGCTAAAATAAAAGAGTGAAAGACCAACTCGTATTTCCAGACGGAGCGATCAAAAAAACAAATGCATAAAACTCGTCAAGTCTTAGCAGGCCAAAGGTTAACTTTGATTAGAAACGAGATAACATGATTTGTCGCAGAGGTTTGCTCTGCTGCAGCTTGTGCACCGCATGTCACCGACGTCATCGCTGTAACTTGTTGCGACGAGTCCGTAAGCCACTTGGCGAGCGTGGAGGACGTCCAGCGCCACGCCGACTTAACTCTTTGACGCCCACTGTTGCCATGGGTACAGCTGTAAGGCATCCTGTGCCAGACCGGGTTAAACCGTCATTTGTAATTTTTGAAATCCGGGCATTCTGACGCTTGGGACTGATCGTCAAAGTGCCCGGATGTCAAAAATTACAAATGACGGCTTTATAGCTGTACCCATATGGCAATTGGCAACAGTGGTCGTCAGAGGGTTAACGTGTACTGAGAACCTCCAGAAGTGATCATGTTCAGCGTTCAACAGTGACAGACCTCGCGTCACGGCGGGTGTGGAGATCTGCGGCTGTCCACACGTCCTGTTGAGGCGATACTGAGTGATGTTTGCAACTGATGTTAATGTGTTCCGTGGTGCCAGGTTGACGACGTCTTTGTGGACCCAACACTGTAGGTGATGGTCAGCAGCAGTGATGTTGACGCCGAAGTCAACAGCGACACAGCCGTTAGTCTGTATACAGTAGTTCTGACAGGCCGCCACCGTCTTGTAGGCGGGTTCCAGCAATGATCTGGTCGATAACTGATTCTTGAACACCTTCCACTGCACACAACCTGCACAGTATACATGTACACAATGAAAAACTACGTACCGGTATATTGTCAGTCAAACAGCCAGCAACTGCATTTAACAGTATGCAGTTAAAGACATGTAACTCGACGCCCGGGGCATGCGCCCCCGCCCGATGGACGGCTGCGAACAAATAATGTGATAGGGTCAAAAGTCGAACAAGAAGCCAAGCTGTTGCTAGGATAGCCGACCCTACTGCATCACAGAAGACTATCTAGTAATTAGCGATTGTTTCTAAATAGCATCTCCAGCAGCTGCTGTTTACGATATTGGGCTATAAGCGTACTGGGGTCACGATTTTGACCCTTTGGGGTCATGTGACACAATCGGTCACGTGACCATTCGATTCCCCAGTGGGCCATTTCCTATTGGTGGTCCTTCGGAATCAAGCCTGTTTCCGAGATATTCAATGGCGAATGTGACGCATTCACATGACCTTAAACGACCTCTAAATAAAGGTCAAGGTCATTCATTTTGGTACCAATCGATTCAACAAATACGACTCCTATAGGCTGCTAATAGTAACTTTTGCTCTAGGACGCATCGTTTAGTCACAATACATAGGCCTACCTTACAGACGACAGAAAGACGTTAATATGGTCGGCAAAAAACGGAATGATGAAATATTGCGATTTTTAGACGTCGCGCTTTCATTGTTAGCAAGAATACGGTTTTATTCCGGAATTTAGATTTGAGAGTGGGATAATACCAATATAGGCTGTAACGCATGTTGTCGATACAATGAACATTGAAGTTTGAACAGAGAGGGCCTAGTAAAAATCTCAGTTGCGCTGCAGCGCATGTCGCTACGCTACTGAAAACTAATGTAGACCTATTTCAGCATTGCTAGACTGACCTGCAAATAGGAATAAGCGAAAGATTTAAGACATGTACGTTGATATCCGACATACCTAGCGCACTGCAATGAAGTTGTCTGTGTACGAAGAGAACTGCAGTCACCAGACACGTGATAGCAAGTTGCCTCATCGTAATCACACAATACATATCAGTCTCAATTTATTGAATGATACATTTAAGTCGGTATATAAACGTCCGTGTAGCTTGCTCATGGCAGTGAAATACCTGTACGTATTAGTTCGACGAAGTCGCAGAGCTCGGTTGAAAAGGCCTGTGAGTCATGCTTGGGTGTGTGTGTCAGAATAACAGTAGGCCTACTGTCGTATGCCGCCGCAGGCTGAACATTTCGCGCCTATTATTCGCCCCTATAATTAGAACGGCAGCCACTCATGCATGGTGCAGAGCTCTGAATAGCTATATTAAAGCTGCTGCTTTAGGAGTAGTGCGGCCTATAACTTCTATTGCATTGCAAAATCATGTACGGCTTTGGTTAGCCAGGCCACGCAGCGCAGAAACCAGGTAGTACAAGTTCAGCTATCACTGAACGCATCACCTCATCACAGTCCCCGTGTAGGCCTAGGCTGTACGTATAGGCTATGCAAGCGTCGCGCGGTTTCGCTACTACATCACAACCTCTGATTGATTTAGCATTTGTCAAACCTATATCAGGGCATATATACACCGAATTTCAAATTACCCGTTTCGCTTCCCCCTTCTCCATCGTCCACTCCAAACTTACAATCAATAATGTAGGCCAACTACAATCTTCTGAAACCTCAAATAAATCGCTTTCAAAAGATTCAGAACTCTATTGCATGTACTGTGATCAAATCTCCTATATTTTCTCATATTGACGCCCATTCTCAGGTCTCTGTTCTGAACTAAGATTAACGCGCTCATTGAATACGAACTCCTCTCACTCATCTGTAAGGTTCTCATAACCAACCACTTTACTACACAAGTTGATTTCTGTTCAGTATATATAGAGCCCGCTCCTCCTCTGTTGTTACCCATACTCGACCTCTACAATTTCCTCATTACAAATCACCAACCGCTCTTTTCGACATCGCCTTCCTTACCTGTGGAATCAGCTCCCTTCTTCGGTGGATCAACCCCATTTTGTTCACTCCTCCTGATTCATCTCATCTTAATTGCGCGCATCACCTCATCACAGTCCCTGTATACAACACAACAGAAATGGCATACACAAATCTTAGTTAAATTGATTACTGATTAGTACTATTATCAATGGTATAAATTTCCTGCCATGATTTTTTGTAAGCTCCGACAGCTCTGAACAATTTTAACAACACATTCTTTTGACTATAAACGGACAAAATACAATCAGGCCTAATGGGTTTTCACAAAAATTACACCGCGAATCGGTACGTAAAAAACTTGACAACTCTAATCTGATCAGAAGATAGGAGCGGAGCAGTGTAGGCCTATATCAGACATCTTTCACACGAATCGCGTGGTAAAACCGTAGTCACACAGACACACACGGCGACACGATCACACAGCGACAATCACGACCTTAGTCTGATCGTGGCAAATATTACTGCGTTTATGAGTTTACCCGAGAAGCCTACGTGTATACTGCTGATTCATATCATTCATTGTTATACACGGTGTCTCAAAAAACGCACCAACTTTGAAACGGTATAGCTCGAAATTATACGGGTGGATTTTTATATTGGTAGAAATATTCAAGAGAGTCTGGAATAGTGAGCTAGCATGTTTAAGTTTTCATGTTTATCAACCTGTTTGTCTTTCAAACCGGGCATCTCGAATGAACTTGACCTGCTGTAAGTTCGAATTCTCACGGAATTTCAGATTTCGCAGATTTGGGAGCCAACAACGGCTAAACGAATGAAGATAGTCCCATATTGCCAACGACGGACTTGTAGCCAATTAAATGTACTTTTCAGCGGTTATAGATAACGTTGATATCGCAGGGTGTTCCTCCGTTAGGGGCGTCAAACGTTTTGACACCAATATCGATGACCTTGGATAACCTCGAACTGCTATCAATTCGAATTTTCCGTTTTCGGAGTATATCTCAGATTTTGGAGGCAATAACAGCTGAATGAATGCAGATAGACCAGTGTTGTCAGCGGCAGCGTTTTAACCCACTGAATGTAGGCCTACTTTTCATTATGTTCCTTGCGTTCAATTTGCCGTAGATTTCTTCGCTAGAGGCCTTCATATACGCATTCCTGTCGCGCTAGCTACTTGCTTTTTCTCGATTTACTCTGTTTCTTGTAAAAACCAGCTGGAGCGTTTTTGCTCTCAGCCGACGACATATTTGTCTCATGTTAGTTCGCCATTGTAAGTAACTATGCATCATATTTTGTCCAGTTTCCGAGATGCACATGTTTGCAAAACAGGCGAAACGTAACGTAGAATGACTTTGAAAACGTTTCAATCGTAATAAAACAACAGATGTCAGACGACAGGCATAACTTCTGATCGGTAGTATAGTTTAGTAAGCTATGTATACAGTATAATGTACTGTATTATGATGTATACAGTAGAAAGGCACAGGCAATATATGAGGTTTAAGGTAGCTAGTCTCTTCAAGGTCAATTAAGGTCATTGATGGCTACATAGTGCCATGGTTCAATAGAGAAAATACGAGTTCCTGTTAACGTTCATTAGTAAGTATGCCTGTATCATGTGCCATTTTCTAGTAAAATGACTGAAAATCTGTAATTTTAAAACGCCACACATGTATTTAACGTGCCATTGTTGAATGATCGTGACGGTGTCTAGTTCTGAGAGAACTAGAATAATGATGTTACCATGCGACAAAAGAATTTCAACAGTATTTGTTTAGTTGTTCTGATAGAACATAAAAAAGGTTAAAGCAGACTGCAGTGATAAGTTCTTAATGGAAATCCATCTCAGAACTACGGGGTGTCGCTTGCCATATGGGATCACACAGTATTACCTGCTACCCGACACAAGCGAACACACCCCACCTTAACCCCAGCCAGTGAAGGCAATGTTCTTGTGCCCTGTAATTCAAGACATTCGCAAAATGAACAATATCGCAGAAGCACAGAGCACATATAATTTGAATACTACTCATTATTACGTATTGGCACTGATAACCTGCAGCTGGCCCAACACTAAGCAGCATGAAAATAAAAAAGTAAATATATTTACACATAAAATCGCAAATATAACTGCAGCTAAATCTAAAGTTTTTTTCACAGTAGTTGTACAAATTACCTAACAGCTATGTACACATGTAAAGCAGCGGCAGTGCAAGCAATGTCACATTCAACTGCTATGCTATGGTGACAATGTTTTGAGGAAATTGGTCCAATAACATAATGCCTTTGTCACAGTTGACATCCAACTCATCGATAAAGCCAAACCAGTAGATCACCAGTCCACAGCCGAACCTAACCTCAACACAGTGACAGACAAAACACATTTTAATCCAAAAAAACTTGAATGATGAATTTACTGAGGTAGTTACATAAAATATTGAATACTGAAAATACACGTTATATGTTAACAGTCATCATATTTATTTGATAAAAGCCAGAAGCCAAAAAGTCTTTCAACAGAGGACAACAAAGGCTCCTTAAACACGCCATCATGTATTGTGGAGGGTGTAACTGACTAGTATTTATCACTGGGCTGTGGTTAATTTTGGAGATCAATTTTGGTTGATCAGCCAACCCTCGCAGAGACTGCGGGTGTGAAAATGTGTGCTCTTGAGCCCGCCTTCCCTATGAATGGCGGGTAGGGTAGCAGACCCTGACTGGTCTTCCTGCAACATCTTGTAGCTATGTATATGGTTTGTGTAAGGAAATAAAGGGTATTGCAAAATAAGATTATTAAAGCCATACTCCCTTGACAGGGAGATGGGGCTGACTCTTGGAAATCGTCTAGCCATGTTATGGTCATCTTGCAAAAATTTGGCTGCTCATGGACTAAGAGTTATTGTATTGACATCACAGGCCACTGTCAGTTGCCATGTCTCGTTGGGTCAGTGGTGAGTTACCTAAAAGTTCAACTAATCATAACTACCAACTAATTATATCTACTAACATGCCAAATTTTATTGAAATCAATGTAGAACTTTTTCAGCTGTCCTACAGAGAAACAGACAAGCACAGGTGCGAACCAAAAACACAATGATCAACAATGAAGTTATCATGATAACAACTAGTATAATTCATACACCACACACATACAAAACACTGGCAGGTAATGTATCAGTGGATGCAAATACAATAAATTTTTTGCATACATAAGGAAATGGGTTCATTTGAGTAGGGTTTAAAAGTTCCACTAGGCACAATATAGGTCATTTTGGAGACGATCTTCCCAGCCAATGTCTTGACTGGTGCAAAACATCCAGCCTTCTCATTCAATCAATCACTTGACTGATATTGACAAAACTAAACATGACTAAATTACAACCAACAATAACACGAAACTACCAACATATGCACAAACTGAACCAAATGAAACTAAAGCCTGGTTTGAAGGTCTATTCTGCCATCCAGCCAACATTGGCATACGTAATGGCTGCAGTCAACTATGAACTGACATTTACTCATATCTGCACCATGTCAACGAGTTTCTTCACAGTCACAGACCTGTTCAAGTAGCTCCAGAACTGGTCCTTCAAGTACCCAGAGTGACTCTCCTCGTCACCAAATGAAGCTTTGCTCTCGATCCAGTTCACAATGTAACCATTAACAGCTGACACACGTTACCACATCAGCTCACAGCATCACTAACGTAGCGTCTAACAGATGTAAACCATCTTGGCTTTCACATTATACGAACAAGGACTTCTGGGGTGAATATCAATTTGTGACAAAATGATGTGGATCGCAATGAGCATTAACCCTTTAAAGCCTACTGTTGCCATATGGGTACAGCTATAAAGCATCCTGTGCCAGACCGGGTTAAGCCGTCATTTGTAATTTTTGACATCCGGACACTCTGACGCTCAGGACAGCTGTACACATATGGCAACAGTAGGCTTTAAAGGGTTAAGCAGACTGCATTGGTTTTGTTATACCATCAGCTGAACTTCAATTTAAACTTATCACGAAAGTCACAAGATCAGATCACACCTTGACTGACAGGTGACGGTGGCAACGCCCACTAAATCTGAAGCGTCAACGTTCTCAAAACTCACGAGATATTTCTATTATGTGATATAAACATCACATACCACACATCTACAGGCACCTTCAGGCTTCTGCTATGTATATCTCATAGATATACAACGAGAAACCTCAGTACAACATTAAAATATACCACAGTAGAAAACTCGTCAACATGGTTGATAACGTAACGTAAAACAAAGGAGAAGACATGTATGTGTTTCTGTTACTTATCAATCATATGACAAATGAAAACAGAGAGTGACGTTTAGATTCACAGAGTGAATATTTCACAGTGCTATTGATACATGGTAATGAAATAGTCACTGGATAGAGGCCAGTTACAGAAGATAGTTGGAACTTACCGACAGGAACCTGAAGAACACAGTCAGGTGTCTTATCATAACCTTTGCCTCGTAGCTGAGTCTCATCTAACAACAAAATGCACCACTGACATCAAACGGACACAGCCAAACAGCTTATTGTTGCCGCCAGTAGCATGTGACTCTAGTGAGTGATTAACAGTTTTGTAAGGACACACGAACACACAAAAAGCCATAGTTGCAGCAGCCTCATCCACCCAGCAGTTAGTATTGAGGCTGTCATGTCATAACCTAAGATTATGTATAATGCATCTCAGTTGACGCTCAATGAAGAAGTGGTCATCTTTAGCAGATGAACACGCGTAATGTCACTGACCAGTAGTTAGCATGCTGAAGCACTGGTGACAACCTTGCAAGTTGCTTCTGTATTTTTACTAACCGTTTTACTGCCTTACACAAAGTGAAATAAACCAATCTCAGTTACACAGCAGACACCGCCACTATTATTGTGTATCACAGACATAAAGATAAGATAAACGTTGTTGTAGTTATTGATGCCAGTTTGGAAGCCACAGCTGCGTATCTGGCTAGTGGTTAAACAGAGGCGAGTAGCATCTTCCATTTCTATCACCCAGACTGACAGCATTAGGCAAGGGATGCTGTAAGTCCGTCACAGTAGCCAGATCTACAGCACTGCCAGTGATGCTTATTAGCTGCATGTAAACCATGTCAGTTTATCAGTCCACACTAACAATGATGCCACAGTAAACACAAAGATATGCTAGATAGAGTGGTTCTGGTTCTTGACAAACTAAACAGCAACAAAATGCTTGACAATCACAATCAGTTGAAGCCCAACGTGGCAACCGGTGAACACAGCAAGTAGTTTCATCAACCACAATGTCCTGTAGCTCACGTGCTGGGATAGGTTCCTGGAAATCACAGGCCTTCTAGTGCCAGATTCCAGTTTACCAGCATGGACTGTATGTCATGATGCTAGTCTGACTGGTGGCATTATAATCCTTTAAATCATTCGAGTTAGCAAGCCATCACCAAAACTGGTGGCCTCCCCAATGAAAGGGGCATGATAATCAGTTGACTTTGAATGGCATGAGATAAATTAATGTGTCAATTAGTTTGTCCAGAAAATATATCAAGAAATGACTGATCTCACCGAGATAGGCAAGACCTGCCTCGTCAAGATGTCGCTTTAGACTAAATTCGTATTCATGACCTAATGAGCTGGAACGAAGAAGTCAAGGCAAATCCACCGAACATTTCTTGATTTGAAAGATAACATTACCACAAATCTTGCTATAACAAATTACTGCAGTTCTGTGAAGACAGAAATCTCTCGGCACTCGAATAATGACGAAAAAGATACTGTTTGATAGAGTCGACAACTGGACCATAGACGTCATCAGCTGCAAGGCACTGTCACAATACACACATCTCATACAGCAACATGTACTACATCACGCGGTAACGGTGAATAGATTAGATTTTCGTTAGGTTGAAAGTAGTACAAATGCAAACGTTCTTTTTATCAAACCAAACAATTTTTTGCCTCAAATTCAGTCCATGCCAGAGACCATCATCAATGAAAAAACTGTTAATCCTTCTTCGGTGCATTTGATGTATTTAACTTTATGCGCTATATAAATTCGAGACTTACTTACTTACTTAATTCCGGTTCATGGCACAGTAAGTAACAGCTGTGCCTACAAACTGAAAAAATTAACTGAGTTGTCATAGATACCACGTCAATCTCGACTGCCAGCGTAACATCGTCAATCAAACTTGTGTCTCGCAGCAGTTCAGACACAACGCACTTTGGTGCTGCAATATATGAAACCAGCAGTGTCTACACATCAGTGTCAATACAACTGCCATCAGAAAAACTGTGTTTGGAGAGACACACATTAAGTGAAAAGATCTGTAGAGAGACACTCAAGGTAAAGTCGCTATACACCTGTGTGCCAATGTCAATGTACTACAATGTAATGTCAACCAAAGAATGACAACAGTTTGAGACACAGAAGGTATTCAACAGCTTAGCATACAGAAATGGCAGGTTAATGACTTCAGTCACTTGTGAGCTAACTTCATTTGATAATTAGTATGTACAGGAGAATCTTCACCTGCTTTAAACAAAATCTTACTGAATAAACCACACAGATTTATTGGTTAACAATGTCAAGGCAATACACCACAACAAGTGTGACAGTGTAGTGAATGAAACTGACGTGGATGGCCATCATATCGGCTGTATGCCAGATGACGGTCAAGTATTAGTCTAGCCATCAACGACGGTGACAGGTCAACCTACAAAATAGACAGAATAGATACAAGAAAGCCGTGCTGTCGCAGGGAATCCGCGCGATGCCGCTGTAATTTTCGATCCATAGATCAAGACATGATAAATAAGGATCAGTGGCGAACAGACTTTAAGTTAAGTTACGTT
>Ga0056114_1001754_pt1 | contig 10318 bp, 5 predicted proteins | sample WorMetHERISLAND1_FD_77005 | JGI IMG/M metagenome (GOLD analysis project Ga0056114, IMG submission 77005) | Marine gutless worms symbiont microbial communities from Max Planck institute for Marine Microbiology, Germany - Olavius loisae HERON... ... | reverse complement strand
CGAGAAGCTTGTCAACAGACTGCCACATCTCTCTTGGCTTGTGCCGTTGGTCAGCTATGAGCGAAGACCAAAACGTACGACGTTTTCCGCTAACCAGTCGACGATAGCCACGTCGTTGGGCGTCCATAGACGCGACCGAACAGGGCATTTACCGCAAAAATTCACCGTCCAAAAGCCTGTTATATAGGCCACGGCTGCCGCAGCTGGAGCCGCTACTGATGCTGCGAGCGAGCGGGATGCCGTGGGTCTATGCGTTTTCAAGGTGCCAGAATGAGGCGGGCGATGACGCAACACGTGGGATGTGAGGGAGCGTGGGCGAGAACAGTGAGACATGATACTATAGCCTATGTCACGCCGTGGTTGCCACTTTTTAGTCAAAGAATACAACGTCCCCGGCATCTTTCTGGACTGGCCGTACTGGCCGGTTGTTGATTTAACCGGAAATAGCGCCATTCGATCCGCCAACCCCGAAAACCCTACCCGTCGGTGGCACTGAAATTCCGCACTGAAAATGTAGAAAATTTAGGTAAACGTTGTCAATTATCGGCGCCATAGAAAAAGAAGTGAAGAAGCATATGTATTTCGACAACAGCAATATCAAACTAGATGGCGCTTGTGATTGTGAGAGTGCATATCTCCGCTAAAAATGTTGGTGGTCACGTGACCATGGCCACGCCCCCTTTCCCCCAAAATTCAACGTCTCATACCCGGTACTGTCGTTGGGATAACAGTGTCAAATTTGAAGTCCATAGCTTTAACCGTTTAGAGCTATTAGCATTTAACGCCCTAATTGTCCGATTGACCGATTCGCTGTCACACAGACAGACGCACAATCCGATGAAAACTCAATCTCCGCCATTCACTTCGTTTACTCGGCGGAGATGTTAAGCGAGGCTACCAGATAGGGCACGGCAATCGCCCATCATGCTGGACACCCATCCAGCGCCTCGGATAACAATGACAGTTTACTACAGTACAGAGACAAACGCGGTGATGACGTCGAAGATGTAACGGGAGGAGAGCACGTGTGACGTCACGCGCCTACACAACAGTTATACACACTAGCGCATCAGATGACATAAACAAGTCGTGTTAATAGATGACAGACAGACGGCTCCACTCCACTGGCCAATCTCTGATCGTCACACCACTGTTGACGTAGCGACTGGCGACCATCATTTTTCACTGTTAGTGTTACATATTAATAAAATGTAACAAAAAACTTACCAGTTTAAAACTCATTGTAAGGACGATGTGATGATTGATATCACTCCACTAAAACAGCAAAAATCTTTTAGGTAACCCTAGATGTAGCTATCCATAAGCTGCTAGTAATTTAGATCTAGTTGGTTATACCCTTAGTGGCACCAGATATTAGGCCTACTGCGACGTACTGATGCATTGCTGTGTGTAGGTGTGTGGTTCGGTCAGCCACTGTAGCACACGCACTATACATGTCCGCCTTTGGAAAACGCATTGGGCTAATACATGATACAGGCCTCAGCGTGTCACGTGCCATCCTACCGCGTGGTGAAGACGAAATGAAGAATTAGGCAGCCTACTGCAAAAGCAAAACAAGTTGAGAGGCAAAATAATGGGGACTGTGGTGTGGTAGTTCAGCAGGAGCTGAAACAGTTCCTAAAGCCAGCTAAAAGTAAAATACACAAGAAATGTTTTAGATTGTGACTTACTAATTACTCCCCGCGCATTATTCCCCCAATTCTCCTGCATTAGTTCAAAGCTGCTCTCTTATTTCCTGCCTCGTCATACCGTAGATAGGACACGGTGTCCTACCCCACCTTCCTCGACACCCTCCCTTCCTAAATAAGTCTAGCTGCTCCAACTCCAATCTCACAGCCGCCATCTTGGACTTGATCTAACCGGAAATAGCGCCATTCGATTCGCCGACCCCGAAAAATCCATACCATAGAACCAAACATGAAGTGGAGAGGATGGCTTGTTGCGGAGATATCGTTATTCGAAATTTTTCTAAAGAGAGGTCGGTCGTCACCGACGTCGGTCGGTCGGTCGTCAATATATATATAGGCTTACTTTCACTGATGTCTTATAGTTCGTTAGGAACGTAGCGCGCGAGGAGTACAAAAGTATGTAGAGCTGCTGATTGGTGCACAACGGAACCGAAATGTAGCGAAGAGATAACAGTAACAACTGTATCGTCGGCGAACCGACAAACGATCAAAAGTTATATGGCGGAACGCAGATAAACACTTTTTTACGAAACACTGCCGAAAGTGGCGACCCACACAAGTGGCGGGAAACAAGCAAATCATTTGTGTGTGAGACATACTCAAGCGTGTGTCATGTGATCAGTCGAGCAAGGCGTGTGTGGTCAGGGCTGGGTACGGTACTCGTCCGGGTGTGATTTACGTCAACAAACACGCGAAAAATGCAGCGAGAAAGCACTGGCGGAAGTGAACGGAACGTAAACGAAAATGATTTACAATTCATTCTTTCACAACTTTTTAAATCACACTGCGTTAACGCATACTAGTCGTGGCCATTTGGACGTAGTTTGCAGACCGCACAGAACGAAGCGAAAAACAAAGCGCGCCGAGTCAATAACGCACTCTCAAGCAGAACCTTTCCAGCACTAGGCCTACTAGACTCAGTTTTCATTTTGTAAAAAAAATCCGCGCCGAAAGAAAGCGCGTTGGCGCCTATTCACATCGATGACACGGTTTCAGCGGCTGCGGGCAAGGCGAGGCGGGCATCTGGTCTGACTGGCACTGCTGCTGGTGTCGATTAACGGCAACAACAAAGAGCCGGAAGTTACGTCACCGGCTGAGTTGCCTTTTTACAGTTTACCCTTGCACAACGCAACTCAGCCATACCTTTCCGAATAAGTTCGGACCTGATGAGATTTATTTGCCAAAAACGTGTAGCAAATTTAGACGCGAACAGAGTGCAGTACAGCCGGTCAGCTGGTGTGAAGAGATACGACAGGACGCGCTGTAACATCTCTCATAAACAATAATCATAGGTGTCATGTGCCATGAAGATTGTGGCCCGAGAGTGCAGGTCCGAAGAACAGAGAACTGGGTGGGTTCTTGGGAAGGGGCAACCAGCCCACCAGTTAGGTGGTCTGAGGCAGAGCTGTAAACTCCCCAGTGGGGTCCGGGGCGTAGCCCTAGGTCCCAGAAAATTTCATGCACTTTAAGTATTCCAGTAGTATCCTCTGTAGCTACAAGCTTGCAAGCAGCTTGGGCCTTGTGGGCAGTAATGGTTCAACAGTTCATCCTGTGTACCTATACTGCATCATATTAGTCGACATGGCACAGATGGATCGAAGACGCAGTGCATTAGAGCTGTGCGATAACATTGAGCCGTGTAGGTGCGCGTCAGTAGTTTCCCTAGTCTTCGCAGCAAGTATTCCTCATGCGCCGTCCACACGCTGACGGGGATCACCTTGGCAGTCAGTCCCACTCGCTGTGTAGTGCGAACGTCCGTTGACATCGATCACATCACAGTCTCACGCTGGAGCAGAGAGTCACGACGTATTTTAAATGTCCGACCGTCCTCAGCATTAGGTCGAGTTAAGTTCGCATTTTCAACAATATGCACAATACAACAAGAAAGCCGCGCTGTCGCAAGGAAACTGTTGTCTACACAATCCCTATTCCACCTAACATTTCGGGATGATCACGTTGGAGCGGGTCAGTGCTTTTTTGCCACACAGCAGTGAAGACACTCGGCTAATTTTCGTATAATTATTAATTATTTTCAAAACATTCAAAAATATATGAACAGGGCACACCAACGGACTGACAAACAGACGGGCGGACGACTTACCATAGCATAACCGCGCTCTGGCGGGCATCGTGCGGCAATAAAACGCCACAAAACCGACCTTTGGTAAAGTAAGCCCTATGGAAACTGATGAGTTATTGTTCTGAAGTATGACGAGGAATTATTTGGTGTAATACACGTCTACATGGTCCACAAAACATACTTGTATGAATCGTTATGTTCTGCAGTTAGCATGACACATCGGTTCGTTCAGTTCGGTTCAGTTTTTCTACAGATTCGAGTTCGGTGCAAGTCTATCCAGTACGTCCATAATGATCAGTATAAGTCAGCCGTATTCAGTGCACTGCACGACAGTTCCAGTACAATGCCGATCATATTCCTAGTAGCACTAGTGCACGAAATACTCTTAACAATTCTTCGTGTATACTAGCGTTTTACTGACGTCGTAAGTCGTAACTCGTAGGCTACAGTTGTGCAGTCAATCGTCCTTCGGAACAGATTGTGTAACTGATAACAGTCCTCGCGCTAAACACGTGCAGTGTGTTTCGCGCCAAGAGACACGTTATTTTAGAATAATTATCGCTGAACTGGCCGCTGTGTAGCTTTTCCAATATAACCGTTTTATTGAACTGAACGAAACAAAAATTAAGTACAGTGTAAAAACATATAAAAACAGTGCGCCAATTCAAAGGACACACAGGACCTTGCATGGTCTCTAACGTGTGCCCTAATAATAAAAAATACCCGTGAGTCAGTAAATGATCCGGCCGCAGTAAATATGCGTATAATTCAGACTTCCTGGTGGGAAACATGCACATCATTTTAGACTAGACCGGTGAATACATCCTGCTTATGTCGGCCCTCTGGCGGACATACGCCGTAACAGTTAACTTCCTCATTCATGATTCACACACAAACTTACTCTATAGACTCATAACCGACTACCTACTTGGTTTGTTGCGGATGTCACGTGGTCCGTCGACGGTCACCTTTATTGCTTTCAGGTAAGTTGCTACCTGTGGCGGGTTGGTGTCGACTACGATTGTCAGGTTGAAGCTTTTACCTGACGACAGATACACGACACAAAGCAACACAACAAACGATGCAAAAAACTTGCTCGAGAATCATTAGACCGAATTCTTTATTTTAAAGTCAAAAAATGTATATGAATGTGCATGAAAAAGTATAAAGACGGTCTGTGAAGATTCTCCAAAGGCACGTGATGTCTTAACAAGATTTTGTCACACAATAATGTGTGTTTGCTGAGCTAAGCCGTAAATGTCAGTTGGCTTAACGTGACAGAACAGTGAAAGCGAAAAAAGAGCGACGATTTGCAAATCGGTAGGCCCATAGAAATGACGACTCTATATTGAGTCTATTCCGTGCGTGGGAATAGAAAGTGATGATATTCACACTTAATTCCAACTCAAGCGGGTGCCATGACAACGGGACGCTGCAGTAGCCAGTTGTCCTTGACTTGTTGGCTACAGCGAGGAAGGGAAGAGACACGGAGGGGGAGGAAGGCGCTGGGTGTCCCATCCCCTGAAGGATTGTCCTACTGATTATCATCAGGTAACGTGGCTGGTGTTTGCTGCACTGACTGAAGGATGAATGTCAAGCATCAGCAGCATCAGCAGCGCATCTAACTCGCTGTTGTATCAAGTCATCACTCGTACACATCACGTACAATCCCATCACAACGTTAACATTCAGACCGGCAGCTGACTGGATGCCATGTCAACTCACACATATTTATAATATTACTCACATAGTATACACATAGGCGTTTCGTGCATGTTTACTGTGTAAACTGAGTGGCTACAGTTTCTCCGAAACTGACTGGTCTACGGCTATACATTGTGTTTTAAAAAACATCACCTCCTTTACTTCCGCCATAACTCCATTGAACCCTGACTAATTTGGATAATATTTACCAGAAATATACCTCAGACAACAGCTAAGTGCTAACAAACTATATATTTTACTCAACTCGACCACCGTTGCAATATGGGTAAGGGCTGAGCACCAGAGTGTCCGGATGTCAAAAATTACAAATGACGGCTTAACCCTGTCTGGCACAGGATGCTTTATAGCTGTACCCAACAGTGGGCGTCAGACGGTTAACGATATAACATGGTGTGATATTATATACCTCGTCCGCTGCGTCCGATGAACCTGAGATCATTGAACTTCGCCATAGAGTTGTACATGACGGCCGTAGCATTGCGCACGTCTCCGCACAAGTTCTCGTCGTTGGCGGCAGTTAGTCGGACCGTCGTCCCGTCGGCCACCTGGCCGAGTGCCACCACGGTGAACGTGGTCGACAACGCCTTGTTACAGCGCCAGTGCGACGGCAGAGCAGAACACACCACGTTCGGACTCCCCGTACGGACCAGGTCACCCGGCCTCTGACTGACAAACGCGCTCAGTGCCCGCTCGCCGGCCAATATGTCCGACATTGGCGGACAGCAAACAAGATGGCCGCCGCCGACACACTTCCGATTTGCCGTGTCGCCGCCGTCGCTCGATCACGTCACGTGACTATATAGTCACGTGCTGTTGAGATGCATTATACATTTCCGCCGTCCCGTTTACCGGGTTGAATGTTGTACTTGAAATGCCATTCGATCTGCCGTGGCGCGAATGATAAATCCGCAAAGCCCGGATCACACAATATTGACTCAGGCGTAACTAACCGGGAAAAATCGGCGACGAAAATGGCAAAACTGGCGCTGCGTGTGTGGGGTCTGCGTGTGTGGCCACTAGGCTCCCGCAGTCAGTCGAACACGGACCCACGGACGACGCTGCCTACGTGAATGCCTCACGGAAGAGTGCTCTGTTGGCGACGCGAAGCCGCGTGAACGATAGCGTACGGTACATCTTGATTAGGCTGCAGCTCGCAGCGTCGAAAATTTCATCTCCTCCTGAACGAAATGCAGCCAACAACGACCTCGATAAACACGCACAAAAATTTGACAGTCGATTGCCGTTGATATGAAAATTATGTAGTAGTGTTAATAATTTAGTTTAAGTCAGCTAAGTTTTACTTCTGTTCTGTTTTTTGCCCAGTCTCCGACTTATTGTCACCATGTCACCAGTTATTGATAATGAATGAAGTTTCTCATAACGCATTGTAGAATTTAAGATAAGGAGCATACGAATGCATGTGTGGAATTTCTCCACAAAAATAGGCTCGTTTTGTGAAAGTGCAACGCAGTGTACGCCTGTGGCACCAGAAGTAGACGATCAAGTAAGTCTAAAAGTCGATGAGAAATTATCAATGAATACCAGCAAGAAAACCAACAATCGCAAACAGATCTCGCGTCCGCAAGTACAGTCAAATTTTTTGAGGTCAACTTTTGGTTATTGTTGCAAAGAAGCACCGACATAATAAGCTGGCTGGCCACTTGTCAGCAATCGCTAAACATTCCGCATCACCGATGACACGTGCTGTTCGCAGCAGCAGTCGTCATCGTCGTCGATTTATCACACTTCGATGACGTTGCGACATCACTAGAAGCTGTTGACCCTGTTCATCGCAGTCAATTGAACGCGGCGAGAAGCTCACTGTGTATTCATAATCATACTTGTATATCCCGGCTATATTTCAGCACCTGTTAGGAGTAACCCTGTCGCAACATCGAGTAACACCGTTTAGTTGTGATAAAACGAGAATGGTGGACAAGATGCGGCGAAAGAATTTCGACGATGCGTTTAGCCGTTTGGACACGAACAAACAGACGAACAGACGCGATTGCTGTATTGATGAATTATCGTGCGATGTCCACAGTAATATCCAACAAATCTTTGGCGCCATCTGGTCTGGTATTCATTGATGATTTCTCGTATAGTGAACTCGGTTTCAGTCCCGATTCGCCGTAACCCTAACCCTAACCGTAACCCGAAACCCTAACCCTAAACCCTAACCCTAATTTCGGCGAATCGGGAAGACTCCGTGAACTCGTGAATGTCCTCGTAATCCTACCTGCGATCATAACATAACGGGGGCCTCCACGCCTTAAATATAGGTTCTGGACCCCGATGTGAGCTTGTCAGAATGACAATCTCTAGAAACATCCATGCACTGTGCTTACCGACTCATAGCCATCGTCGAGGTTTCCGGCGCGATCTAACCTCCAGCAACAATTAGTATTTTAAAATGTTTGTGCGCAGTTAGTAGGTACACAGACGATGCACCGTGCGACCGCCTCTCAGCTGGCCACAGAGTACAAAACAGAGCTGCTAGGTGGCGCTTCTATCGCACACACGCAAGCTTATAACGGCCGTCACGGGTGCACCAAAATAGGTCCCTCCAAAACGATGCCTTTTGCTCCTTTCAATTTAACCGTTTGACGCCCACTGTTGCCATATGGTTACAGCTATAAAGCATCCTGTGTCAGACCTGTTTAAGACGTCATGTGTAATTTTTGACATCCGGGCACTCTGACACTCAGACCTGAGCGTGAGAGTGCCCGGATGTCAAAAATTACAAATGATGCTTTATAGCTGTATCCATATGGCAACAATGGGCGTCAAAAGGTTAAACGCCTTGAATATTATTTAACATTCTAAACACAGAACGAGAATTCTTTTTGTGAAATTTAGTTAAAATCGTAAAAAACATAAATAAATTAAATTTTTGAGCTGTACTTTTTATGCTTAGGACTACATGAATTATAAAAGGTGATTCGTGAATATTATTTTAATCATTCTGACAAATTTAAAAATCCATAATATCACATTCTACTTGTAGCAATGAACATTCAAAAGTTGAGTTTCTAAAAGAGATAGGCCTATAGCGCGTAACAGTTCTGGCTGTGACGTGGTTATAACTCAGGTAAGAGACATTGATGACTTGCGCATATAATCACTCATTATTTTGCATGACACATTCGCAGTAAATCATTTAGAATTTTTTTCACGTTACTTAATGACGCCACTAAAGACGTAATCGCAATTCAAAAGCAACCACTAAATCAACGTTTCCAATTATCGTCAGTACAGTAGTCAGCATCATCGACATTGCTCGCAGCGAGCGTGGGCAGAGTAAACTGTGGCGTCCTGCGTGTCCGACTATAATCTCTATTAACCCTCTGACGCCCACTGTTGCCATATGGGTACAGCTATAAAGCATCCTGTGCCAGACCGGGTTAAGCTGTCATTGGTAATTTTTGACATCCGGGCACTCTGACGCTCAGGGCTGAGCGTCAGAGTGCCCGGATGTCAAAAATTACAAATGACGGCTTAACCCGGTCTGGCACAGGATGCTTCTGGATGCTTTATAGTTGTACCCATATGGCAACAGTGGGCGTCAAAGGGTTAAGAGCGTGGGTCAGCAGTCTTTCGGTGCACGTCTGCATAGTGGCACCCAGTGGCGGTGGTCGCATGCAAATCACGAAAATGTTCCAGTCCCACACCTACACACACAGGTTCTCATATAAAAATCACGCGATTCATCGAATGTGTTGGCGTCGTCGGTCGGTTATTTTGGCGCACTCTGTATAGTCCGACCACCACCAGCTTAGATAGCCGTGTTGTCTACGTCGCCCAGTTAACAGTTCTCCAGCAAATGAGCGTTACTTGTTGGCCAACACAGCTCGGTTGATGACTCCCAGGAATATTTTAATAACTGTTCTTGGTCCGTCAGTATCAAGCTTACTATTAATACCGGCAAAACAAAAGAAATTGTTTTTATTAAAATCTTAATATTCCTCCTCCTTTGCCAGACAGGCTACATTACTGGGAATCGACCCCCACTCTCTCCACCTCCGTATATGTAAACAAGATGCTTATGCAAATAAATCAACGTCTTTACTTATTGTCACAGCTGAAGTTGCAAGGCTTGAACATTCAGGCACTACACACATTATTCACCGGTCTTATCACTTTTTTTCGCTTTTAGCATGTTTTTCGTTGCTTCTTTTATGTTTTAACTACTCATGTCACAGTGTGCGTATGTCACGCTAAATTTGAAAGGATACCTTCTTTACTTACTTACTTACTTAATTCTCCAGCAAGACACGGACCGCTGTTAATCCATCCGCAAAGCCGATTTATCCGTCTCCATTCAGTCCGCATTTTGTGATAGCCTAAATGTAATGCGTTTTAGAGCCGCTTTGACGTCAGCAACGATTTTGCTGATATACCGAGAATCAGTCAAGGATACAGGGTTGTCGGCATCAAGGCCAATCTCTCTTGTTCAGTTGATATATGGTTTCTGTGCATTTTCATTTCTTTTCTTGCTTATTATGCAGCCCTCCCTAAGGAGCCGCATTAAACGTTGCACCCCGTCTGTCCGTCTGTCCCGTACCTCCGATTTTCTCGAAATAGAAAAGCCGTATCCAATATGAGCGTGCACCACTACGAGTGCGTTGCGCTATGCTTCGTAAACATCCTCCAGAGAGCCCGGTCCTGAGCTGCCTCTCTAGCTTAAAGCAGAAGTAGAGTTGACGTCGTTGACCGAATTCCTGTTTGATGAACGTCGCATAGTCTCCATAGCTGAGGAAATACCCCGGTAACTCGCTAGGTAAACGCGGGGGTAGACAGACTG
>Ga0056114_1001753_pt1 | contig 10320 bp, 7 predicted proteins | sample WorMetHERISLAND1_FD_77005 | JGI IMG/M metagenome (GOLD analysis project Ga0056114, IMG submission 77005) | Marine gutless worms symbiont microbial communities from Max Planck institute for Marine Microbiology, Germany - Olavius loisae HERON... ... | reverse complement strand
GCATGACGTATTACCGTCCCCATTCGACATTTTGGGGGATGTCCCCTGCGGGATTTATGCCCCTGTCTAAACTAGACTTCAAAAATGTACCAAAAACATTAGTTTCTCTAGAGACTTGGTCCTCGAACTCTGTACTGGGTCAATGATGAACAAGAAATCTACATAAAGATTACACTGAGTACTGACAATCCAAAACACCCAAACAAGATACAAACGTGAAGTAAATGCCTTGACCCTTCCTCGTTAACGACCAGGAAGGTTATAGGCCTGTACCGCTAATCACTTGTTAACTAATAAGCATCATAAACAACGAAAAGTATGACATTAACAAAAAACAGTTAAAATATATGTCCGTAGCAATGCAAAAACTTAATTGCCAACGACAAAAATGACATGGTGGTAATGCGCCATGGTGGGAAATCCAACAAAGAAATCTACATACAAAGATTACATATACAACCTATATGCAAATTTAACTTCAAAACGGCATCTACTGTTGTATATGTATAAAAGCAAAATGTTAAATCACCACTAGGCTAAAATTAAGTGAGCAATTAATTCCAAGTGAAAACAAATCTGCAAAACTCTACACGAGATTCATGCTCAGCCGGCAAATGCAAGCTTTAGCTCGGTCGTTCCCTTCAAAATATCCCTCGCGAACACACTAAGCCTCTTCGATGTAGTTGGAAGGGATCATTCCATGCTGGCCGGTCCTCTCCACCGTACCCATCGCCCATCCTTCGTCAAGTATCTCCACATTGTAGATTATGTCGTTCTCTCTGATCGACACCTCATCACTGTCCTGAGCGTCGTAGTCGTACAGGGCTCGGTATTGGCCTTGCATTCCCTGAAACATGCACACACAAAATATTACACTCCTCACCACTCGTTCATTTCTGGCATGCACCAGTGGGAATGCATAGCACCAAACATAGTCCTCGTACACGATGACAAGTCACGTGGACAAAATCGACCATCGACCACACAGTCAACAGAATCGACCGCATGGTTCTGTCTCGGTTTTGCATAGCTGCACGAGTGATGGCATAGCGACGTGAGATATCAGGAGAACTTTTGAGCTGTTGAGCGGATATGCCAAGATGAGACAAATTCTTAAACTACTACAACCTCCTGTCCTTGATCTGTGATTGCTGATGGCTTGTCCTCCCTGCTGCGCAAAGCTTGGACTTTTGTCTTCTGCCAGTTCACCTCAAACCGAGAGATGCGGCCTCTGATGCCATCATCTCAAGTGCAGGTACGAGAAGTAAGCTCTGCAAGAAGTCTGTGTATTTCAAGCCAGCTACCTTTCCTCCAGACAGATTCAAGTCCATCTTTCACCCATCATGGGTTGAACACGGCAAACACCTGACTTGCCTTGGTTTTTGCCTCTGTCTAGACATAGTTGGCAAGGTACGAGGAAGTTTAGCTGTTTGTCTACAACTTCAATAAACATGCTACTACCATGTATCTGTAGAGTTTTCTGCAGGCTTGTTAATGAGGCCAGTGAATAAACAGCCATCACTGTGTAATTTGTTAGCAAATGTTAGTCAAAAACTTTTACTTCATTTTACTTGTCAGTTAGATGTAGAACATAAATCTGTCAAATTTCAAAATAAAATTTCAAACGGTTGCTGAGAAAACAGCGAAAAACTTGGGGCTGTTGTTTGAGGGCTACTTTATTTTGCCGCACCCTGTATAACAGCAAACAAGTGAGTCTTGAGACGGCTCTTGAACACTATCAGTGTCTCTGATGTCTCGACATGTGCCGGGTGGTTTTGCATACCAGGTATGATTCAACGTAAATATACTCACACCAGCTGGTGCAGGTGGAGCAGGAGGAGGAGGATGATATTGTCGATATTGTTGATCTGCAAACAACAACAAGTAAATACAGTGTGTCAAAAAAATCCCCCCCAGCGGTTTTCTGACATTTTTTCCCAAACAGTTGGGAATTTTTAACCAATTTTTACACACCTATTGTACGTTACTGTCTACGATAGGTTACCAATTTTTATTCAATTATCTCCAACTTTAACAAAGTTATGTGATGCCATACTAAGCGAGACCACCCATCGAATTTTTTACATTTTACTAGAACTTGACCTCTAAGTTTGCTTACTGAGCAAATGACGTTACTGTTGGCGTCATGTCATATTCAACATGTTTGTTGACATTATAAAAGCAGCAGATCTGGGATGACTTGACTTGACTTGCCACAGATAACGATCAACAAAGCTCTCAATGACTTGCGCGCGTTTCGGCCGATGGTGGACATATTGGGCATATTATGTGAACTAGGTACTCGCGCTTAATATGGCATAACTTCGTTAAACTTGGAGATAATTGAATAAATATTTGTAGTCTAGCGTAGATAGGAACGTATAATAGGCACGTAAAACAATGATTTAAAATTCTCAACCGTTTGTGAAAAAATGTCAGAAAAAAACAGGCTGCAGGGGGGGGATTTTTTGACTCACACTGTAGATCACTTATACGTACTCACAAAAAATGATCAATTACTAGCACGAACCGAACTCAGAGGTCAAACCTCTATGAATATAGAGGTTTGACCTCTGAGTTCGCCGCATTATTCGGGCAACAACCCTGGGCAAGTTGTTCACACCTAATGTGCCTCTGTTCACCAAGCAGTATAATTTGGTACCTTAGCGAGGGCTTTCATGCTAATGCGCCGTAATGTGGCAGCAGGCATAGGGTCCAATGAACAAGGGGAGTACTACAGAGCGGCTCTGCAGCGATCTGATCGCAAAGAGCCACGATATAAATGGCCTACTTTTTTAACAAGAAAGCCGTGCTATCGCAAAGATTAGCGTGCGATGCGCGCTATATAAGGGGATCGAATGAGCCATTGCGGAGATATGGCCATTCGAAATTATCTGCTGCCAACTTGGATTTGATGTAACCGGAAATAGCGCCATTTGATCCGCCGACCCTGAAAACCCTACCCTGAACCAAACATGAAGTGTATCGGATCACCCGTTGCAGAGATATGGCCATTTGCATATCTTGGGAGCATATAGTACCCCCATTTTGGGGGAAGGGGAGGTCGTAGGGGGTCAGCGATGGCACCATTCAAAAGAGCGATGGTGGTTTCCTATATAGGCTCTCCATTGTGACCGTTGCGGTATCTGTAACCATTCTGCCACAATTTGCGATCGAATGTCTCCAACGCTCAAATCAACAGGGGGGGTGGGTCATTTTGGACCCAAATTTCAGGGTGTTCCCCTTGGAGTAGACCCCCGATATTTGGGTTTGCAGAGAGCGAACATCCTAGGCCAACTAATGGTAAAATTATTTTGGAAGAATTCCAACCTATGTGATCACAAATCCGCCAACGTCACAGACACACGGACGGACAGACGACATGCGATCGCAAGACCGCGCTTGGCACTAAAGTGCATCGCGCGGTAAAATAAGTCCCAAACGAAAACAAACACAGAACAAATTCTGACTGATTACTCCTTATCAAGTCGTAGTGTATCCTAGCAATTTTTGTAACTACGTAAATAAAATTAAATATTCTTATAGAACTGTTGAGTTTCCCAAGAGCAGTGGCATGAAGTTGGATACGAAACCTCACTTCAAAAATGCCATTGACAGCATTTTCGCAGGTTCGAGACCTCAACAATCATGCAAGATTAAATTGCAACGTTGACAGTCGTCACATCATAGGTTGAAGCGGTGCAGTATGCATAGATTCGGAGAAAGCTACTGTGAAGTTAAACCACAATTTGCACCATATTAATTGCACAGTTATTACTTCTTTCGTAATGACTCAAAAATGACCACCAGTCTGTCAATATCTCCAATCCATATCTAGGTCGTATGCAGTACCAGTCGGAGCTTCACACCCCAGTGTCTTATGTTCCATTGATAGCTACCTAATTGGCTGAACATACGCAGGCAAAGAATTTCAGGGTTTCCATACCCCTCACAACAGGCAAGGTCCTAACAGCCTGCATGTTTGCAACATCCCCTACTTCAGTGCAAAAGCTGTTCGAACAAGAGCTACTAAATTTAGCAGGAGGATCCATCTGAGGTAAACTATGAATATGCATGACTTATAAATTCAGGTTGGCTCCATCCAACCCAATGCAACAGGTTTCACATGGCTGATGATGGGGATATGCACTCTATTGAGAGCCACACTGCGACTGTTCCGACTTTCAAAACTCTGTTCAACAGTCATGTACAAAAAGAAAGCCATTCTGTCGCAAGGAAAGCGTGCAATAGCATGTCATCTACCGCACCTCTAGTCAACCTTGTGGCTTCTGTATGGGTCGGTTTTGAATGGTATTTGCAAACAGTTATAAAGGTATGCTGAGATTCAAGTTTTTTTAGCAGAAAAGAATTAATGAAAACAAAAACATCTTGAACGGACATGGCAACAGTGCCACTTCTTTGCTGAACACTGTGTGGAAACTGACAGTTACTTAGTCTCTTGTGTCACTGATAAGAAAACCTGTAATTCAAAGCAACTATAATCTGACTAACTATCAAGCTAAGATTTAACGGAAGACCACAAGAATGACTGCTGCTTCAGTTTGGGCTGGTTATGGTTAGAATGTCTAAATATTTAACCCTTTGACGCCCACTGTTGCCATATGAGTACAGCTATAAAGCATCCTGTGCCAGACTGGGTTAAGCTGTCATTTGTAATTTTTGACACCTGGGCACTCTGACGCTCAGCCCTGAGCGTCAGAGTGTCCGGATGTCAAAAATTACAAATGACGTCTTAGACCGATCTGGCACAGGATGCTTTACATTATAGTGGTACCTATATGGAATACCACTGCACGTGATACTCACTGTCTTGTGGGTAAGAGAAAGCTTCCGGTGGAGGGCTACTGCGGCCTCCCATGACAGACGCCAGGTCTCTCGGTGAACTGCTCACGTAGTTCTCTGGGATGGCTGGAGCGGCTCCCACCACGTTCTCCCGGTAGTCCTTCTGGTACGCATTCTACACAGACACGGCAAGCACGTACATCTCACACTATCAACTAGAAAGCACTTTAGAATGTTTCATGCCTCTGGACACTGTTTAGATGAGAACTGGTTTCTGATAAACGGTTTTGCCAAGCAGCATATGATCGTGTTTGACGAATTCTACATAAGGAGTACAAGCAGAAGGGCCCTCAGCATAGAGCAAATCCCACACAACGGACCCTTTAAACTCCAGCCATTAGATGGGAAATGGACCGTACGGGTGGGTCTACCCCTAAAATTCATCGTATGCGTCTCTTGCATTTGTGGCGGAGAACCCGTGTGGCTGACCCCTCACCTGAGGGATCCACAGCCTGAAGGAGAGAGAGAGAAATGTTTGATTGACTCATTAACGTTGGCTCATTTCGTTGCATCAAATCTGATAGGAGTAACTGCTGTCACGCGCAAAATGGTTACAGCATGGAGATCATGTGTACGGAAAATTTGGGACTCCGGGTCTCTGCCCCATTGATGTGTTTTAAGTTATCTTTAGGGAGACAATACTGTACTTCTGAAATAATTGTCAACAAAAGCTAAGCCAGTAATGAGCTCAAAATTGACAAGCTACGTGACCTCGTTGCGCTTTGACCTTTTAGTCCCAAATTATGAACTGTAACTAGTTCACTGGTGGCTGTGAACTGTGAAGATTGTTCAATTTCAATAATTCTTAAAAACCTACATTACTTAACTCAAGTAATCACACTAAAAATTTCTGCAATGCCAGACAGAAGGACAGACGGATGAGTAGAATGCATTCTGCCTCCAAAGCCTTCAGAGACGACATAAGAACACTATCATAGATGATGCTGCAGGAAAATGCCATCGATAACATGTCTGTTTTGATATTTTGGCAAGTATCGATTACTCTGGACGCCAAGAACTGATTCATTTCATCACCAGAGCAGAAAGCGGAGCATATGACAATACAGTTCAACTGAATTGGAAACGTCACATACATGTGAATGTATAATATATATAATATATAATATATATACGGTAGATTCTCTAAATAAGTGCCGAGTCACAACTAACTGCCACTGTCTAACAGAGACGGGGGGAGGAAGAGAGTGGAGTCCGAGGTCAGCTTTCTAATAAATGCCAGGGTTATTTATTATAAAATTAACGGTAAACTATGGTAATTTGCGCAGCCGAAATTTCTTGCATGACATTTTACTATGCGAATCGACTCGTAGATGATAAGTTATTAAGTTGACGTATTAATTACCATGCTGTTAAGAGTGCTCAGCTGACGAAGACGTTCTCCTTCTGGCGTTGACGCTACTGTAGTTCCTTTCAGCTGCGGATAGTGTCTACGCAACATACATTACACACAGTGTAAATTTATGTATGTATTTTCTCCCATAATACCCGAAACAGTTAACCAGTTCATTACAATGTTTTCACAAAAAGAAGAAAAATGTCGATTCTTAGCATCTTAACATTCGTTTATTTGTTAAATGTTCTTTCTAGAAGCAACTTAATGCCATGTGATGTAAAATGCTGTAGGAACTGATCTGCTACATCTTGAAGTTCTTATAAGATTGTCTCCAATGCCTATTGCGCTAATCCAGACAATCTCATGTGTGGTTAAAAGCAACAACTGCAACTGTACATAAAACACATTCTGCTATTTGTGAACAGAAATTCTTTGAAAGTCAATGAAGATAATTTGAAGATACGGTAATGCATGCCTTGTTTGCGTACAGATGATCTGGATAATTTTGTAGTTTTATGTCCTGATTTTAACGATAATACTGACTTTAGTTTGACCAAAAACTTCATCAGTAAACGGAAATGTAGTTTAAGCAAAATGTTGTACAGCCATTATGTCACAAGTATTCATTTTCAACTTGCAAGATTGCCATTGTTATCTATTTGTCTGTACAAATAATATTTCTCAATAACTTAATGCGAAGTAAACTGGTCAAAATAAGATGAAGTGACTCACGCATTGCAGTATGGTTGCTTGTTGTAACCTTTGTACGTCCTCAGCGTCAGCGTCATGCCGCAGTCATTGCATTTGAAACAGTGCTTATGCCACGACTACACAAACATTGTCACCATTCTCATACAGTCAAAGCAATGTTATAACACTCAAATAAAATCAGTTCATGTTGTACAGGGTGGGCTAAAATAATGTCCCATAAAACCAGGTCTAAGAGACCCTGTATATCTCGACACCTGGCATCACAGTAGCATCTTAGGCAGTCTTATTCTAGGTCGGAAGCACTTGATGAAGATACGCACAGCAGGTGCAAATGAAAACTGGAATGATAAGTATGTTTGGAACATTCAGACAACCCCAATGAACATCTATTTCCTATATGCATTAAAAAAACATGTCATGGATTGGTATACTGAAAAATCAAACTGACATGTCCAAGTTTTAGTGTTAAGCTGCTGGCTCCTTGCAATCTAAGTGGCCCACTGTGGCAACCAACGACAGCGGAAAGATAGCTGAATAAGCCAAAATTGTTGGTTAACTAACATTAACCCTAACCTTATCTGCTAACTCTATTACGACCACATGCCTAACCCTAACCGACCCAAGAGTGAAGTAAGGTACAAATAAAATGCCATCATTTGGAACATGCATTTGCTGTTGATTCAGAAACCCTACATGATAAAGTAATGTGTAATGAAAATCACATTGCTGCCATTTGCACCAGGCAAATTGATGTACGTGTGTATATTTGCAACGCTGTTAATGTTGTTTGATTTGAATATCACACTGTTCATTAGATTTCTATTTCTGGTAATGCTGCAGCTCGTCTGTAAAACTAAGCTGGCTACACAGTTTTTGGTGCACTGTGTCATGGTGAATCTGTGTCATATCGTAGAATCAGTTTAATGTAGGCCATCGATGGAACAACAAATGCGCCACACAACGTCATGCTGTAAACTAGTCGTTAATTTCACGACTGTGGAACCACGTGCACCTCTCCAGCTGCATGACTAACGAGACATTAGACCACACTTGGAGTACTGCATCCAGGCATGGTCACCACACCTGAAGAAAGACATCGAATGCCTTGAACGTATCCAACGTTGGGCTATGAAACTGGTAAACGGGTTAAGGAAGAAGACATATCAGGAAAGATTGAAGGTCTTGGGAATTTATCCACTGCATCAGAGAAGACTTCGAGGGGACCTAATTGAAACGTATAAGATACCTATAGGGAAGGAATGTGTCAATAGCCAGTTGTTTTTCCAGATGGTTCCAAAAGTAAACAATCTCAGAGGACATTCTATGAAAGTTTACGTCCCAAGATGTATCATTAGAACCATCCAGAAAATGTTCTTCAGTGTCCGAGTCTATAATACTTGGAACTCGTTGCCACAGCACGTGATTAAAGCACAGTCAACGAATTCATTCAAGAACAGACTCGACAAATACTAGTCAGATATGGGCGCATGAAAGCTTCAGCTGCTGAGCCCATCAACATCAACTATCAAATATAAGTATCAGAGACTGATGAACTGACGAATCTGCTCAACTGTATGTCAACTGTATATCTGTGTAATCTAGTAGTGTTAGTACTCCAGTTTTAACTGAATAGGCAGAAAATGTTGAATTTCATACAACGTGATCAGGTATCAAGACTACATCCGATTGACGGGGGACCGGATTGAATGGAATGGAACTTTAGCAGTATTTTGGAGATAGTGTAAAAGATATATTGCATACTACTTTCCATGCCTTACTGTTCGTCACACCGCTCCGTCTCGGGTCTGCCTAAAAAACGAAATTCACGAAATCCATTAACTGTCAGGAAATCCACAAACTAATATTAATTAGCGAAATCCACGGCATTCGGAGACTAAGAATGGACACTGGATTGGACAAGCACTAACAACTTGTTCCTTACTTTGATACTGTTGGTTGGGTCTTCTGACATGTGAAAATCGTCTCCTATATAACCTGTAGGGGCCTACTGTGCTGGCGGGGACGTAAAACACTACTCAATCCAATCCAAAAGGCACTAACAACAACTGAAATACATCTAACAGGCTGTAGACCGATAGATTGTAACACTACTGTATACTGCAGTCAGAACTCATGTTTAAACACTGTAGGCCTACATTCTGTTCATAGACGGTTTTTTTAGCCTGGCAGAGTTGATTTCAAAGCAGTGCCGCCGACGGAGCGGTCTAAATGCAGGCGATGCTGCCGCACGCTGGTAACCGTCGTGACACACTAATGAAGTGGCCTCGAGCCCTCGCCGGTTATTCGACACTGTACTACGAGAAGCTCTCGCCAGTGACGTCACAAGGTCAAATATGTCCACTGGAAAGTAAAAATTTAAACGTTCAAAATTCTCTAGCATAATTGGATTATTTAAAAGTCAGCCATAGATAGTTTTATCTCATTCGTCATTGCATCATTCATTTTATTCGTGAAGAAGTACAGCCAGAACAGCATGACAGCAGTAGATGACGGACGAGTGAGTTTCATGAGTCGTGACAGTCGTCGAATGCCGTGGGTTCGCTAATTAGTTTTGGCTATATAAAGATGGATTTCGTAGTAGGTGAGTAGATTTCGTGGATTTCGCTCTTTAGGTAGTGGATTTCGCTAATTAGACAGTGGATTTCGTGACAGTGACTGGATTTCGTGGATTTCGTGAATTTCGCTTTTTAGGCAGACCGCCGTTTCAACACTGCTCCAAATGGAAGATTTGCTGTCAACTGACTGTGACGCATAAACCAGCGATATAACTCAAGCAGTTGTACCACCTTCTCAAGACATTTAAGCTCTTCCGCTTTGTAAACAGTCCTGCTGCACTTTGCGCACTGGGCCGACATATTGTAGACTTTATTTCAACAAAATTACAAACGCGGAAGTAACTTCGACAACAGACACCCAGAGAACACGCCCACTGAGGACCAAGGCCTATGGAGAATAGGCCTTGCTGAGGACACGCCCATCCTGCCGGCTAAAAATAGTTCAGTGAGGTTAATGTTTTGAAAATTCTACGAAAATACAAGGACACTTTTAAAAAACAGCGGCGTGCAATGCAGCGTGCAAGGCCACCGGGAATTCCCGTCTTAAAACTACAAAATTCACCCGCCAACCAAAAAATTCACAAAAATGCTTTTTAGCCGACCGTACTAACGGTCGCGCTTATGCTACAATGTTGCGTCTGTCTGTCGTCTGTCTGTCGTCTGTCTGTGACGTTATGTATTGTGGCTAAACGATGCGTCCTAGAGCAAAAGTTACTATTGACAGCCTATAGGAAGTCGTATATGAGAAATCGATTGGTACCAAAATGAATGACCTTGACCTTTGTTTAGAGGTCGTATCAAGGTCACGTCAACCGT
>Ga0056114_1001752_pt1 | contig 10322 bp, 5 predicted proteins | sample WorMetHERISLAND1_FD_77005 | JGI IMG/M metagenome (GOLD analysis project Ga0056114, IMG submission 77005) | Marine gutless worms symbiont microbial communities from Max Planck institute for Marine Microbiology, Germany - Olavius loisae HERON... ... | reverse complement strand
GTTATGTAATCGACAGTGAGGTAACGAGATAGATGCATGACTGGGTGTTGTGTGATTTCTACTTATTTATTTATCTCGTGTATACATTATTTTATGACGATAGTAGGCCGTGTCATGTCATTATATATACGTTAATAGGTTCAGTTTGCCGAACTGATTCTAGACAGTTTGGTGTATTCATTTCACTAAGCGTCAGTCAGGCGAACTGTTATGCGAAAATTACTAACATCACTTCGTGGAAGTTGATAGTAGAGTCTGTTATATGTAGATTATGCGGTAATTACTATAATGCAGCCAGCCAGCCGGAGGCAACCGAGCGCTGTGATTGGATGACATGCGTCACGTGACAAACTAGGTCACAGCCGGCTGCATTTTAGAATGAAAGTACTATTTTGCAGCTAGTGATGTGGAGAGCGTACTGTGTTGTAGCGGTAATTACTACATTGCAGCCGGCCGAAAATGACACGATGCCGGTTTTACTGGTTTTCGCCGATGTGCAATAATTGCTATAAGCTACCTGCTGTACAGTGTACTGCAGATTTTACAATTTAAATTAAATTAAATTTGAATTAAATCAAAATTAGTGATTTTCATCACATCCGTGTGTTTTTGTTTGTTGTTTAAATTTATATCTCTTTGCATAAGCTTCAAATATTTTACGAAGAGAAGGAGAATAAATGTTAGATCCCATAACGTAATTGATCGGTATTACGTATTTGAAGAACATTTGAGAAAGTTGCATGCTATTCGCTGTGTGATAATGATTTCATCGGAGATTAAGACTGAGACTACAGCATGCTGGAGGAAAGGACTACAGTTACAATGGTAGACGAATCAATCAATATTCCTTTATTAATGGCATACCATAGCAACAACTGCACAGTACACAATAATGCCTTGATTTTTACAATTAAAACCTGAAACTTGAGTTCGAAATGGTGACGATATTGCATCAGATTACAAACATCATTGAGCCTTGGATGAACGGTAGAAACACTGGCAGGAATTTATGCAGCAGCAGTGAAGGTCTGCATAAACGACATCGTGCATGCTCTGACAATGCGCAGTGCGAGTGCGGTCCGGCTGCGTTATAGCATGTCGCCGCCGGCTGCATTTTAGGAACAATTTGCAGCCGGGTTATTCATGTCGGCCGGCTGCATGACAGCTGGCTGGCTGCAGTTTAGTACTAACCAGATTATGCTGACAATGCTGATTTGACGTTGATCTCTTCTTTTACATTGGGACTTTGACAGCACAGAATAACCATGGTGATGCGGAATAGAAAATGCAGTAGTACCATGGGAATAGGGACAAAGTTCATAGTAATAATTACGGCAGTTTACACCAGTCGCTGACATCCCGTCCCAACAACGACTTCGGTCTTCCACCTCGGACAATCTGCGTGTTCCTGTCGTCAGACTGCCTACTGTTGGACGTCGTGCTTTCTCTGTCACTGGAGCTCGTGTTTGGAACGCTCTTCCTGCCGACGTCACTTCAGCACCTTCTCTGTTGACTTTCCGAACACGTTTAAATCTGCATCTTTTTCCATTCTCCTATCCTGGCCATGTCCTCTAAGTCACTTTTTCTCCTTGTGTGGTCCTTGTGGTAGCTGTTTGTTACTTAGGCCACCCTAAAAATTGATTGATTGATTGATTGATCAAATAAACCATTGGATGGGGAACGAGGACCAGGGAATACCGCCCCGATAGGTACTGTTTAGTGCTCCCAAGACGGTACCAGGTTGAAATAATTTCTAGATTTATTAGACTAGAGTTGATGAATGTTCAGTATGAATTCTGTTTTGTTATTAAACTGTCTTTTGTTATTGACCATTTTTGTGTGCCATAGGTTGTTGCTGCTTTGAAGTCGGTGAATAATCAGCAGCTTTTACCTGATTGGCTAACGCGTATACACATGCTGATATGGAAAACTCGACGTACATTATTGTTCCAAACGCCGGTGGCCATCAGTTGCAGCTGTCTGCGGCTACATCGTCAGCCGGTGTAGCAGCCACATTGCCGAGGGCTAACAGTGGTCACGCTGTCGCTATGTCCAGCGTCAACAGTGCGCATGTGGCAAATTTGACTGCTGGAAAATCGTTGTTGAATGTGCGGAACGTTGCTCCTCATGTTGCCGGTGGCTGGAAGCCTGCCGACAGTGTTAACCGACAGATGAGTACTCAGACTCGCCCGGTGCGTCTGATTGTAGCCAGTTCAAAGGACGGCTTTGTGAATGTACCAAGCTTTGCACCTCTGCCGAGTGGAGGTGGAACACAAGCTGCTGCTGCCGCCGCTGTCAACCTAAACACTGCGGCTGCGAACAATAACCGAGTTACTTTTGTCAAGCAGTCAGGTGCCGGTGTTGCACAGAAAATTGCGCCAGCGGCAGCTGCGGCTAACTTTATGACACCCGTTGCTAACGGGAGTTTACGGGCGGTGATTCCAGGTGGTAACAAGGTGCCGGTAAGGACTGCGCCGGTGGCATCGTTTGCCAACAGTCCTGCAGCCGTCGTGCCAAAAACTGTCAGCACGCCCGGTGCCGTGTGGGGCTCGTTGTCTGTGACAAGCACGACGATGGCCAGCAATTCTGCTGCTGTAACATCTCCGTCCAAGCAAGTTATTATTCAGCTCGCTCCAGAACAACTCAGCGTACGTTGTGCTTCTTTCTTACTGTTTGGCGTAAACGTGATTGCTACTGACGCTTGGTCTGATTTCAGAGACAACCAAAAATTGTTTTTTTAACCATGTCCGTAACCAAACTTGAACCATGGTCTTCTGATGGTTTCTGTGACAGTAATCAGACGTGGTATTGTTCAGGTGTAAAGTGTTATATATTAAAGTCGGTGTAGTAATGACCATATCAGTAATTAGTATTTATAGTGCTGTCATCATGGCATAGCCATTGTGAGAGTTAACTTGGTTCATTCGATGAATGCAGACCGAGTGCCAAGCGGTCACCAACCCTCAGACATACCCAACCGACATCGCAGTTCGCCTGTAGGCTGATACCATCTACACCAACTGTTGCCATTTATTATTATTATTGTGCCTGAAGGCTAATGAACATTTTGTTGTCCCACGGAGGGTAGAAGGCTGAGTTGACCTATTTGGTGGCTGGCTACGTAGACATTTACCCACCGACATGGTCACTCATCCCAGGCCGATGTAGAGCAGCTACATTGATTGAGACTAACAGGTTACACCGAGTCGCAACACCACAAGATGCAGCATTACTAGAGCAGAAAATGTTACTAAAGAAACCAGTAGTAGTGCTTGTAACAACAGCCAGGTTGCTACATTGAAACAGTAAACGAAGTGTAAAGTGTGTATGATTAAACCTTGCACAGCTTAACTGTCAGTAAATATTTGTGCGACTTAATGAGAATTTCGTGCAGTGTAGGTAACAGACCTGTCCACGGGCCTGGAATAGTCGGCCCGGCACGTTCAGGTTTAGGCCCGGCCCGGCCTGGCCTGGCTCGTTAATTTTTGGCCCGGCCCGTCCTGGCCCGTTAGGTTAAAAATTGTCAGATACCCTCAGGCCTACAAGGCCTGTCATCATAATCGCAAAGCACACAATCACTTGCAGTATCTATGTTTTATTCGTCTAAATAGATTGTGCATTTCATCAGTCATCAGACAAAGCTCAGCTGTCATGCTGTCGCCACTGACAAAACGATGATTGGTACAAACTGGTGATTCTGACGATGGGCCGTGCATTTCTGGGCCCGGCCCGGCCCGTTGAATTGGTTCCATTTGCAGGCCCGGGCCCGCGGGCCGCCCGGCTTGTGCACACGTCTGGTAGGTAACATTATTGCCACGTTGAGATAAGGCCGACCACAAGGTAAAGCACACTGTGCTGACAGCTTCTTGCACTAACAATTGAGCTGTCATTGACGCTGTGTCGTCTGTCATATCATATTAACTCTTTCGTGTCAGATTAAATTTCAAACAACATGCCATGGTGGAGTTTATTTTATCGCACACATTAAGCAAATGTGTCTTTCCACTAGCATTGGCAGTATTTTTGATTGACTACAGAACTGAGGGTTCTTGTCAACTTCAGTCGACTTTTATTGACTATAGCTGACTATTGCTATGAAAGAGTCAATGCCTTGTCTATTGTCTACTAATGCTGCCGTGCAATATGCACGTTTGTGCCGTTTTTAAAGAGTGGTTTTGTGTGAATATATTCGTTGACAGTCGATCCTGGCAGCTGGTTCGTTGACGCAGGCAGCAGGCTCAGTGGGTTCTCAACTGTCAAACTCAACTCCGGTGCCTGTGTCCTATATTAACAACAATAACAACAGTGCAACACAGTTTGTTAGAGTCATGACCTCTAATGCACCGATTCAACCGAAACTGTTACCCGGTTGGTGTGTCTAGATACGTTGCCTGGCAATGTTTTTGTAGAACGATTGTGACAGTTACTGTGTTAGTATCATGTGGATTATTCTGTATTAATTGTTGTGTTGATGCTGAATTCTATTATCATTTTTGTACATAAACAGTATACAGTGTATATAATAATAATAATTTAATAATGAAAATAATGTAACCTGGGATAGTTCCACCAGTTGTCATTGGTTTCACCTTGAGATGTCTGGCGTCCAAATGTGCCACTCTTCTGGGCACAGGTAATTTGAGGTCCTGTTTCTACTTTATTAGCTTAGGTGTGCAGAGATGTCTTCTGTGTGTAAAGTGGCAGTTCATTCAATCGACAGTGTAAGCGTATGTGAGATGCTCCTCCGTCACTGTATGATAACAGTTCCTGAGCTCATTGTCTACTGCCAGTGCCAGTCAGTCCTGCTGTCTGTTCTTTGTCCTTGACTGGAATGCAGTGTTCACTTTCATTCATTATCCATCATTTGAGGACAGTGTTTAGAGCTGAGTTGAAAACCATTTCTTCCCAGACAGAGACTACGTAAGAGCATATTGAACATGTGCATTGAGTCCACTGGAAGCCCCGGCATTAGGCGGTCACATGCCTATGATGTATGGTGAGAGAGAGTGTATTGATTGAAGTTACTTACTTTCATCAGATGTGGACGAAATTATACAAGTAACAGCAGCCATCCAAAAATAGTAATTCAATGTGCCTAAAAGTAGTAATTATGTGTATTTCACCATAGATTGTAACATCAGAAGCACTGATTGTTTTGAGCACACTGATGTCCACATGTGGTTTTCATCTGAGCAGCTGACGATGGGTGTATTGTATTGTGTACAGTTGGAGGCAGTCATCTGCCGGCCGCCGGTATCCATGCCGTATCCAACAACACTAAAGCCACCTTGTCGTCTGTACAGGTCTTGACCTCTCTGATGTTTAAGCTGTTTTTTTCCATTTTGTCGTTTGCAGAATTCCCAAATGTGACTGTAAAGTCTACGTGTTATTGACTGTTGCATAGTCTTGTTGGTAAATAAGTAGACACATATCTATAGCGGCTAAGATCAAAATTGTCACTAGGTCCTGGTGCACCGCACAGTTTTCAATGTCAGTCTACACATTGTGTTCAAGCCGGCAGGATCTTGGAGAGAGTCTGGTGGTACAAAGACATGAACGCTTTAAGATCAAGCATGCTGCGACAGTGTCATGGCATAGACATGGTTGAGTGACAACTGCGTTGACGACTGACAACATTGGCTCAAGACATAGTGAATGAGACTGACGTACGTGCAGACTGCTACTGACACAGCCGCAGGATAATAATAATAATAATAATAACCTTCCACACATTTTCACGTCTGTCTGACGTCACATGCAGCCAGTGTAAGCAGCTAGATGGCTGCTGTGTCAACGTTGCCATAAAAAGTTAACAAGAAGCCAAGCTGTCGCTAGGATAGCCGACCGTACTGCCAAAAATTGTAGGGGTCACATGACTTAAACCACGCCCACTTTCAGGGATTATTTGTGCACCCGCTCAGCATTCCCAATACAAAGGCGCCTACCAAATTTGAAGTCTCTAGCTCAAGTAGTTTTGGCGCTATCGACGCCGCAATAGTTGACATGACCTTGAACGACCTCTAAGCAAAGGTCAAGGTCATTTATTTTGGTACCAATCGATTTCTCATATATGACTTCCTATAGGCTGTCAATAGTAACTTTTGCTCTAGGACGCACCGTTTAGCCACAATACATAACGTGACAGACGACGACGACGGACGCAACACTGTAGCAATAGCGTGACCGTCAATACGGTCGGCTAAAAAGGTGTCAATGACAGAGAAACATGTTTAAAATCTACACAAACAAGGTGCCATCCTGAACTTTGGTCAAAGACTAGTGTAGTGTATGCAGCGAAGTCAGAGGCTCGAGAGTTGTTTTCTGAAGAAGTTACATGCATTGCAGGTTGATAGACTGGGATGCGAGGGGTCGAGGCAGCAGAGTGCAGAGAAGGTATTGACTAATGAGCACCTGCTACTGACTGAGATATAGTTACAGCACAGTCTGGAGTGATTTATAGGTACAGTGGTATAGCTCACAACGGCAGGTGTTGTAACTATCTTAACCCATGGCCGTGATCACTGTTCAGCATGACGAACCAATCATTTTTGACACTGTTCACATCACGCTTGGCTGCATCAGTGAGATTATGGGTGATTAACTCGCTGCAGACTGTGTGTTGAGGGACAAGCCGCAAACGTAGGTCATGAATTAAGTAATTGTGTGATACAGAGAACGGGTGCGGCTGAGGTATCTACCGGGTGTTCCAGAAAAAATTGCACAAAGTTTATGCACCACAAATTTTGCAACTATGCACCACAGAGTTACGCCGTTTTTAGCAAAATGTTCAGAATGAAAATGTTTACACGACAAAGGCCAGTGTTTAAATACGGTAATTAAATATTCTTTGTTATTCAGTTGGCAAGTGAACTATTTGGAAACAATGCAGTCGACTTGGTGACACATCACGTTTTGCTTTCATATTGGCATATACGCGATCATTTTGGCTGTTAGAAGGTGTCTCCACGGTAAAAAAATTTTTCATCCAAGAACCAAATATAACTGATCCTGCTCTGAGTCATACGTTTCTTCAAACGCTTGCATGCATTCAGTTTGTCTGCTGCTGTCAGAGACTGAACTTCACAGCGTCAAAACACTTTGAGCTGCAAATCTTTCTTGGCAATTATCACAACTGAAGAATCTGCCAATGTGAAATTCCAGTCTCTCTCGCAATCTCCCATGGACGCTTACTTGTCCCTGGTTGTCCTTCTTGGCTGCCAATTAAGTCACTAACCAACTCGATGTGTGAGTGAGTTCTTACCGAACGACGACGACCACTGCCAGGCAGCTTTTCAACACTTCCGGTAGAATCTATTCTTCTTGCAAAATTATACAAATTATGCCGTTTCCACAGTCTCGCTGGAAACTTTGCAATCATTCTATCAACAACCCAGCCTTTTTCAATTCGCAGAGTATTAATTAACAAGCGATCTTCCACAGTTATTGGTGCCATTTTTATTGTTTAAACACAGGTGACATCACTGATGACGTGCAGCTACTTCCAGCCAATTAACAAAGAATATTTATCAACTGGACAGATATTTTTATCGATCAGTTAACAGCAGTCTCTGCTGCACATTTTGATGCTAACACCACAGTCCTAAGACAAACGGTTCAAAATTAATTACATGGTAAACTTTGTGCAATTTATTCTGGAACACCCTGTATGTGGCTGTGTCACTAGCAGTCTGGATGTTCATTCGTCTCTCTAACCGTGTCATCTGCTGACGTTGTCAGTCGTCACAGCAAGCTCAGTCTTGGAGCATTCAAGGCGGGGTACCGCGGCGGCAGTCCCACCGCCGTTCAGGCCTGGCAACCCTGCCCTCTGTGGGAGCTGTCCCCTAGTCACCCCATATTATTGTAGACTAGGGGACTTGCTGCATTTTGTGTTCATGTCTGCTTATTGTATGTTTGATTTGTCTGTCTACTATTATGTTCCTTTAGTACTTTGATGCTGTTGGGTCTTTTGACCTGTAAAAACCATCTCCCATATAACCTTTAGTGTGTTGGCGGGGACATAAAACACTGCTCAGTCCAATCAGTCCAATGGAGCATTCAAGGCTTTGTACCGCTGGATTGTCTCCAAGGTCCTGTCGGCCGACACTGACAGTCTGTAGACTGAATCTGTGCTGTGCAACAGGACATGTAGCTTCAAGTGACTTTTTGATTTTAGATGCTGTAGCAATGTTTACTTACTAACTAACTTGCACTCAGCAAAGGTTTAAGAAGTTCTAGAGACGTCACGGTGTCATGTTGCTGTGCCAGTGGCAGTCATCGTCATAACCTGCAACCGTAACTTGCAACTTGTAACAGTTAGTTAACATGTTGTATTCGCTGGACACAGGCCGTCCGCGGCGCCAGTTTGTCCTCTCACCTGCAACCAGTCACCACTCAGCGGCTTATATTACCTGCAGCGCCTCAGCTTCGACCGTCAATTGCTCCGTCGACTCTCTTCAAACTGGAGCCTCACATGGCCAGTACGGCGGGAGCTTCTGCTACGGCCATCGGCCAGCCGGTCACTTTCATTGGTCAGCCAGGCTTTGCTTTCCAACCAGTGGGAGGAAAGGTTGGTTATAGCTGTGATGACCTTTGGGTTGTAGTTAGTGGCATTCAATGTTACAGTGACTGAGTCTGCTAAGAATTACTTTGTGGAGTAGTTCTTAGACCAAAAAATCTAAGCAATTCTGTTTTTGCAGATGCTAAAATGTAGATCTGCATATCTGTACTTGGAGCTCAGAACTACCTCTTAGAAGTAATCACTTCAATTTACTTTTCAGCTATGCTGAGAGAGGTTCCATCTAGTTGACTGACTGACAATATCTCAAGTTGACTTGAGATTACGGACCTGCGAATCGTTTTTTTTGTTCGAATCGAATCGGACGGTCGGCCGTCCGATTCGTTTTCGAATCGAATCTTCGAATTGAATCGGCCGTATACCACGCAAGCCGTAACGCATTCTAACGGACTGCAGCCTGTTACATGTCTATAATATGTTGACAACTAGCATTGTGAACGTGTGTGTTGTGTCTGTAGTGCTGAATTCAGTCATAAAACGCGTTAAACAATGCTGTTGTATGCTTATTTTACTCCCAAAGTCGACTAAACGCAAATTTAACCACCACAAATCGTTTCTTTAGGAATGACGATTGACAGCGCGGACGATTCGAAAATTTTGAATCGGTCCATCAATACGAATCGAATCTCGAATCGGACGTACGATTCTAAATCGAATCAAATCACGAAGCTTCGCAGGTCCCTACTTGAGGTATTGTATATGTACTGTAGCTGCAATGCCGTTTTGGTGTGAATCAAACTGAGGTGCACGTCATGAATATTAATTAGGTTTTAGACTTTGGTTTTAGCTCTCTCTCTTGTTATCTGAACAAAGTTGTACTGTAAAACCTCGTTATATCGAACTATGTCAACTCGAAATTCCGGTTAAATCGAAGTCCATTGTTGGTCCCAGCCCGACACCATGGTGATTAATAGCCATGTTAAACCTACTCATCTGAACTCAGCTCGAGTATTCTTGTTGTCATGTTGTTTGACCAGCCACATGCATTACTGCATTTTCCAGCTTCACGTGCAGTTTGTCTCAAACAGTGAAATAGATTATTCATCAATGAGACATGGTGTTGTTTGTCAGTCAAATGGCATGGCTCAGCGGTCTCGACTGTCCCTTGATGGGTCACTGGCAGCTGCCAACAGTGACCCTCTGTCACACTCCCAGTCAAACAGGTCAGTCTAGTCACTGGTCTGTGTAGCGTTTATGAGTGAACCAATTTATGTATGTGCTTGAGGACTAGCAGTAGTAGCCTGACAGTGCTTTTCGTGGGCATGGTTTCACCATATTTGTTTATAATAACTCTTTGTCATACTGTATTTCTCTAAGCCCGATGTGCACGTTGAGTGTGGGTCCAGTTTACCCAAGAGCATTTATTTGTTGATATTAATTTTTACCCGCGCGACGCTATGCTAGCGCGGGTAATAGCGATCGCAACGTGTCTGTCTGTCCGTCCCTCACGCGCCGGTATTGTGTCAAAACGAAGAAAGCTAGCAGCATGATTTCTTCACCACCTGGTAGCCCCAAGACTCTAGTTTTCTGACGCCAAATTTCATCACCAAATTCTAAGGGGTTCAGCCCGAATGGGGCCTCAAACAAGGGTAGGTCGGAAAAATTCAGCGATTTTCTAGCTTTAAGCGTCAATATCTCGAAAATGGTAGCAGATACGGCCAAAGTTACTATTAGTGACTAATAGGAAGTCGTGCATGGGCTTTCGATTGACACCAAGATCGATGACCTTGGATGACCTTGAACTGCT
>Ga0056114_1001751_pt1 | contig 10323 bp, 7 predicted proteins | sample WorMetHERISLAND1_FD_77005 | JGI IMG/M metagenome (GOLD analysis project Ga0056114, IMG submission 77005) | Marine gutless worms symbiont microbial communities from Max Planck institute for Marine Microbiology, Germany - Olavius loisae HERON... ... | reverse complement strand
TTGTAGCTCGTCTTTGAACTCTTTCCAGTTGCTCTATATCTTTCTTATATCTGGGATGCCACACAACATTTGCATACTCTAGATGTGGTCGTACAAGTGCCGTGTATAATGTCTTGATGACATGCACATCTCTGTGCACAAATGATCTCTATAAGTCCCAACAGTTGACTTCCTTTGGCAACGATGTGGCCTACATGTCCTGAGAACTTCAGTTTATTATCAGTCCAAACACCCAAATCTTTTTCTTCGATGCTGTGTTCCAGGGGTACCTCGATGCTGTCATTAGTCATGGTATATGTAACTTTACTGTTATCATGACCAAGGTGTATAACTTTGCACTTTGTACTATTAAACCTCAGTTGCCATTTGTCAGACCACTGCTGTATACAGTTAAGATTATCTTGCAACTTCTTGCTATCTTCTGCCTTTGCTACTTGTCTGATTTTATTGATTTTGATTAAGAAAAAGAACAGGTTAGTTACGGTTTTCATGCATTTCTGACTTCCATCTTGTTACTCTTGCTGCTTATTCAGTGTAAGATATCGCTGTATTGGGGGCCGGTGCGGCCGGTGCGGTGTTTCGTGACACCCGGGGGTGTCGGGTGTAAGCAGGGGGCGAAACGCCCAGGGGGTGAACTGACAAGGGGCAAAAAGTCCATAAATCGCGACCTTGATGTGGATAAAGGTAAACACTTGTGTGTCGGGTCACAACAAAGAACGTGAACAACATGGATAGCGGTAATTTTTTGCAGTGGTGTCAGCGATCACATTGATCTGCTGGCGGTGTCAAAACATCAAGATAGCCGGGTCATTTTCAGGTCGGTACGGTCGTAAGACAGGTCATTAGGTGCGAAGGCCTCAAGCACCTGTGGCTATTAGTAGAGAAGGCAGCTGCCAGTTACTGTGCTAAAATACTTCGTTCTACCTACAGATTAACATCAGCAGTAAGTACACTTACCGGCTAGAGTGAAGATTAATGGATGCTGTGATATTCTTATGTGGATTTAACTTGTAGTATTTGTTGTGATTTTATTTTGAGTTTAGTTGCTTAGTTTTGCAACGGCGACACCAATATTCAAACACTTCCGGTCAGTCCGGCAGTCATTGAGCGTCTGGTGCTCTCAGCTGGATTCGTTCTCTGCCACTGCTGCCACAACTGCTACTCTACAATATTTCTTAATGGGGCCACACCCACTACAAATAAACAAGACTCTTGAGGTCTTTGTCATAACTTGGCAAATATGCAGCAGTTTTCAAAATAGTTTTATCAGAAGATAACGGCCAAGAAAGTAATCTGTGTATGTTAACAGAATTACACTGCATCTGGAATGTATTGTATCAGCCGTTGGCAGAGTGTTGTCATTACTTACTGAACCTTGATTTAACATTGTCACTCGTTGTGTGTTTTTGTGTTGTGTTTATTGTAGCATGCAGGTTAACTCTGGAATGCACATAATGAATGGACAGCCACAGCAGAGCTATCCTCCACAGGCTGGTCAACCTTATCCACCGGGTGCTCAGTTTATCACTCAACCACCACGACCACCGGGTCCAGTTCAGCACTTTGGTCAGCAGCTGTCTTCGACTGGTTTTCCACCGGCATCAGGTAGTGGCTACAGAGACCATGCGCTGCAGTTTGCTGCACACGTAACCACTTTCCACATTCCACAGATAGGGTTGCTAACTGACTCCTTGAGTTCTCGTGGACACAGGACTCTATCCCTCTGGCTGTAACAGTTTTGCAGTTGTCACAAACAATGAAGGCTGCTACATACAGAAAAGGCAACTGTCTGGAGACAAAAGTCTTGATACATTACTGTACCTCTGCTGGGGTTCAGGACTGTCACTTCTGAAGTATGAACTGTTTTTTTACCAAGTCCATATGACCCCACTCGTTCACACAGTTAACCCTCGACCCTTGTTTGTCTCAGATTCCCACGAATCAGTCAGATGATGAATGAGGAATATACTCCCAAGTGTGCCTCCCTTTATGGATTTTATGCTACTAATTTCTGGTGACATGCAAAACAACGCCAGTTTTTGGCTTAGTTATTGCATTTTCAGCAGGTACCATGTTGGCAAATTGACTGTTCTGTGTTCTTACTGTAAACGTGTTGATGGCTATCATCGTGGATTTAATGAAAATATCCTGTACTCTACTTTGCTCTGCTTAATAGACTTCATACACTAATTTTAGGACTGTCTGATTTGGCAACCCTGTTTGAAATATTTATAGATGTTACGGGTGCACAAAGTATAGTTGCTATGGAACAGTAACAGGCTGTCAAAAGTGTACATACCATAACTTGTCATACTGTCATTTTTGATAAGTTATTAGTTACTTCAAAACATGACATCTGAAAACATTCATAGCTGAAGTGTGTATTGAGGTTATGATTGTTAACAGATGGTGGTACGATGAGTACAAAGTCAGCGCTTGGAATGTACAATGGTACATTACAAGGAGACAGCTTTCCTCCTTCTGCCGGGTATTTATCTCAGTATTTGTTAGATTTGTAATTTGTTTGTGTCATTTGAATAAATATACAAATATGCGCTGGAACTATTACCTGGGTTTTCAAGTTACTGAATTGGGGTGTACCGCAGCAGCAGCCCCACCGCCGTTCAGGCGTGGCGACCCTGCCCTGTGTGGGAGCTGTCCCCTAGTTACCCCATAGTATTAGTGTAGACTAGGGGATTTTCTGTGTTTTTGTATGTGTGTGTGTTTATTGTGTTTTTTGCGTGTTTTGTGTGTAGTTTTGTCTTCCTTCAGTACTTTGATTTTTTGGTTGGGTCTTTTGACCTGTAAAACTGTCTCCCAGATAACCTATACTATGTTGGTGGAGACGTTAAACCCTGCTCTCTCACTCACTCGAGTGACTGAATTAAATGTCAGTTTTCTCTGCTGCTGTGTAAAGTCTATAATGAACGTCACTGTTGATGTGTGTATGCAGTGTTGGTGGCCAGCAGCAGCCTGTACCAGTGAATGCTGGTTTCACGCCACACGCTCGCCTACCACTGTCAACCACAGCACAGCTTCCTTCAGGAGTACTGCCTGCTGGGGCTCCTAAGGGCATGCCACCGCCGTCTGTAGGCCCGATGCATCATATGCCACTAGTGCCTGGGTCTGGCGGTCCGAGACCAGTGGGCGCTATTCCACCTCGGCCGCCCGGCACCCAGCAGATGCCAACAGCCGGCCCGCCTGTAAGTATTAGGGCCCACATTTTCAAAACTTATCAGAAAAATTTTACGACTATTTTTTATCTTAGGAGAATTTTTGGAAAATATTTAAGCAAAGCACTAATTTTGAATTAGGAAATAATAACACAATAACAAATGCAATTGACATTTTTATTTTTGCGTTATGTTGGACGTTATTAATTACGTGACATTTTTAAATCGTGAATTAGTAAGTAGAGCAAGTTATGTCAGGTTAGTGCTTTCCCATGTATCATCAAAGAGTGTCTAAGATGAGAAATATTCCTAAGATTTCCCTAAGAAGTTTTGAAAATGTGGGCCCCGGTTTCATGCTGCAGTATGAGTGCCTTGAGTGATGATTGAATTCACTGCCAGCGGCTGAATGAGTACACGTTGGCTGTTTCTGATATGCTACACCTGAATTGGAAACTAGTAAATCCGATTTCAGTTTCACTTTCATTTTTGGTTTGCTTTTGGTTTTCCAGTGTTAGCACTGCGTTTTGTAACTTTATATATAAGCACCTTTGAATTTGAAATACTCTCACTTACTTACTTATAAAGACCTACTTGTCATTGCATTATGTGATATCAGACATGACATTAATATTAGTCCATCAACACCGGTAGCATCGTGCTTAGGTCATGCATAAAACTGTCGATATACGTCACTTATATTTGCTGCAACTAGTGATGGCAAAGTGCTTTATCCATATTCCATGCTGATCAAGGAAGGATGTACTTTTGTTTGTAGCTGGAAGATCAAGTTGGGTCGTTGAGTCTGTCTAATGCCGTCAATGTTTGGCAGGTAAATAACGTGTTCTACTGACAATAATATACCAAGGCCCGTAGCTCTGTGTTTATCAGGGCAGTAGTTCCTCAGAGTATTGGGGAGGTGTGTATTAATTAGGGACCAACAGTGAGATCTCCAATCTCCATGCGATGATAGGTCGGCCTTGTACCATATTTATTCTGCCTGGTTTAATGACATTGTTATACACTTAACCCTCCTTACAACGCTGTAGTCTGATGTGTTATAGTGAGGCCAGTAGTGAGTGGTATGATGTGATACTGTGAACCATGTAGTGTGATGGTCGTTCAGCGTCAAGTGACCACGTATGCGTTAGATCCTGTCTTATTTGCAGCATGGTATGCTGTGCGTTCTGTGGAGACGCAGTGCTGTGTTCATGGGCCTGCCGACGTCCCTTCATCTACTCTGTCCCTCCCGTCACATCCTATGTTTATCTCTACCGCTGCTGGACCCAGTGGACAAGGGCTGATTGTATCAGCTCATTTAGTGGCTCTTATTACTTGATGTGCAGGCCCTGTTTACAGCTGTCAAGGTTGTAAATGAGACATATGATGCCAAGACGAGATCGAGACATCAGAGTCTTGAGACTGAGACGAGACCGAGACTTTGGAGTGTCGAGACCGAGACGTTGGAGTGACGGTATCGAGACGAGCTTACAGAGCATTATGTTAGGCTAATTTAATGCTCTGTATGAAATGCACCCAGCCACTTTCATAATAAAATATAGGACTATTAAATCGTTTCTGTGGTTTCAAAACTTCAAAAGTGCTTCTTTAATTTTGGATGGAATTTTCAATGAACGTTTTGAAAGTAAAAAACGTTAAACCTGGCAGCAATAAAAAACGTAAAACACGTTTCTTACTTGCTGTTATGGATGCATTAGTGGATCTCAAATCAGAATCTGAGGCACATGTGAGGAATGATAATTGGATTCCGAACACCTCAATCGGACAACGCGCCATCGCGCTGACATGTAGGCCTAGCAAAGCTCTGTCCATGGCACGCGTTGGCGGTGGCCACTACATGCCAGTGTCAGCCTGCTGGAGGGGAGGAGGTATAGTGAGGAGGGGGATAGCAGCAGGGGCCACATAGCAATTACATCGACCATCACAGCTGGTGAGAACCGCCGCGCTCAGACTGACCGAGTCCCAAACGAGTCCCGGGAAATTTGTTTCCCTCCCAGGAAATAAATTTCCCGGGAATTAACATCCTTAATTATAACGAAGGTCCTGTGTACATGGGTGAGAATTAGTCATTATGGATTGGAAGGTTGGTTGCATTACACGTTTAACTGAATATTTGTCATTTGCATTAGAGGCTTTGGCAATTATGCGCTATTCAAATCTGCGTTTTAGTTACTCACTGTGATGGTTTAATGTTATCGTTTGTTGTAGGGCGGAGCTCCTGGTTTGCCACCAAACACCAGTCAGCCACTATCCCAGCCTGCTCCAGTTGCCGGCCATGGTTTACCGGGGGCTCGTCCCTCGGTGCCTGGCTGGGGTCCACCGCCGTTGTCTCAGAGGCCTGCCGGTCCTCCTGGCATCGCTCCACTGCGAGGCGCTGATCCACCGGGTCCTCGTCCGGCCGATGATGTCTCACAGATGCAGTATTTCACTGGCAGCCCTCCAGCGACCGGACCTCCAAGAGCAGGCCAGGCTCCGCCCGTGGGTCCACCACCAATGGGCCAGCCCGGCATGCCACCACCGAATCTGCCGCCAGCCAATCCCTTGCCTCAGACAACGATGAACATGGGTTATGGAGCCCCGGTCGAATCTCGCCCGTCGAACTATGCCGGTCAGTCGCCCATGTCAGACGTCTCTGGTCCTCCGAGTCAGTTTTCAGCGCCTCCACCTCCACAGGTTCAGCCTCAGATGATGGGGGGTTACAACTACTCGTCACAGCCTCGAGCAGTGCCGCCCAGCCAGGCAGCAGGTTCGACAGCTGGTCCTCCGCTCTCCGGGCAGATGTCACAGCCGCAGCCGCGCAAGCTGGACCCAGACCAAATGCCGAGTCCTGTAAGTCTGCATGGCTAATCTGTTCCCTTGCTTAGACGTTCATAGATATATGTTATGTTAACTCTATGGTACCCGATGTTGCCATACGGCCATGGGTACAGCTATAAAGCATGCTGTGCCAGACTGGGTTAAGCTGTCATTTGTAATTTTTGACATCAGGGCACTCTGGCACTCAACAGATGTCAAAAACTACAAATGACTGCTTAACCCGGTCTGGCACGGTATCCTTTATAGCTGTACCATATGTCAACAGTGCACTTCAAAGGGTTAGGGACTGAAGAGAGTCTCTGTGAGTTTTGCATATCTCTTACTAGATGTGTTGCTGTTGTGTGTACCTCAGTGAAGTTTGTACACTGGAGTGGAGGTAGATTGTGAAATGTGACTGAACAGATTCAGGTGATGGAAGATGATAAGAGGACTCGCTGTGGAGTCTTTCAGACTGGTCAGAAGGGAACTGTTCCTCCGCTGGTCACCACTGACTTTGTTGTGGAGGATACAGGTTATCTATCGTATTCATATCACATTTTTCTCTTTATTATTGTCATTTTTACATTATAATTCCCCCAACATTTCATAGCACTAATCTGGCGTGCTATGTGCCTATGTACCATTGTCTAACCACTCACCATCGTTGTCAGTTCCCCGTTCTGGCACGCTATGTTCAGACATTGTTTGAAACTGTTGTTGCTTGAACTTTCTTTTCTATTGTCAGTGCCTTAGTGTTCCTAGCAGTAACTTGAATCACTTATAGGCACTATAAAACTTTGATTGATTTGTTGACTGATTGACTGATTGATTGATTTGATTTGATTTGATTTGATTTGATTACAGACTCCCAGGCTGTGTAACTGTATCATTATATGGCAGTTTTAAAGTACATCTTTGGGGTTAATGTTTTAATTGTTGAATTTTCTGCTAATGCTTCCCAAAAGTAATTAACTCCAGGCCTACAGGTTGAATTGCACATCCCGGATGCAAAAGTCATAATTCTCTGAAACCTCTTCATGATGGTTCTTGAGAACTGTGAAAGCGTGCAACATAAATGGTAAATGGTCAGATTCCATGTAAAATTGTCCAAATAGCGAGTAGCTTGCGATGGCACTGGCTCGGCATGGCCCTATGAAGTACACATGCAAGACTTGTGGCATTGCTATGCTGCTGTGTCAAGCCAAAATGCAGTAACTCTGAAAAATGCGATTAGGAGAAAACACTAGAAACGTGTTTTGGTTGAAATAGAATGAATGGTGATGGCGTCGAGCCAAAACACAGTACTGCATTGTGAGAGCTTAACATTAGTTGTTTCATTTCAAAGTTACTGAAACAACGGCCAGACAGAACGTCACCATATTACGTATACTGATAGCAATGCATGGAATTTGTTATCCTTGTTTAAAAATGCATGTTACTGTGTTTTGGCTTGACAATTCAGTATATTGAGAGCTATATGACCTGTCTTTATCTCAATGAATGTGTTGGTAATGGAACTGTGCAGGTATCTGTAGCCCGCGGTTCCTGCGGTCGACGATGTACAGTATCCCTTGCACTAGTGACTTGCTGAAACAGACACACGTGCCGTTTGCACTAGTGCTCTCACCGTTCTCCGACCCTGTCAACGACGAGGTACGATTGAGCTGGTCGTTCAACTCAATTCAAGTTTATTTCAAATTGGTAGCCAAAAGGCTAAAAGAGATACAGTAGAGTACATAGGAAAAGAATATTTTAAAATAGTGCTGTACCGAATAATATATTTTATTACTAGGCTGAATAAGAATAACTGGAACTACCGTTCAGCAGAATACGAACAGAATACAAATAGTTGACGCACAATCGACAATTTCCCCCTGGTTGGGATGCACTGTCCTGGTCTGTAGGAAGGCACCCCTGTTAGTTCCACTGGTTATTCTGTGAGAGTTGTCATGTACTGTGGCTGATGTGTTGCCAGTTGGCGTTGTCGGTCGTCGACCTCGGTCAGATGGGTCCAGTACGCTGTAACAGATGCAAGGCCTACATGTGTCCGTTCATGGTCTTTGTTGACGGTGGCCGCAAGTTCCAGTGTAGCTTCTGTACTTGCACCACTGAAGGTAAGAATTGCTCAGCATATCTACTTAGCCATTCAAGTTCAACAGTTGACAATGTGCTGGTGTGTCTGGTTTCTTAAAATCCCTTTGACGCCCACTGTTGCCATATGGGTACAGTTATAAAGTGTCCTGTGCCAGACCAGGTTAAAACTGTCATTTGTAATTTTTGACATCTGGGCACTCTGACAATCAGAGAGTGCCTGGATGTCAAAAATTACAAATGACGGCTTAACCCAGTCTGGCACAGGATGCTTTACAATTGCTGTAACCATATGGCAACAGTGGGCGTCAGAGAACAGCCACGCGACTCACTTGTTAGTCGTTGTTCTACGTCCTCGTAGCCGACAATCTGTCGTATGTATGTAAAAGGCGATCGGACCACGGTAGTTTTGTTTTGCTGTATTTTGCATTTTTATTTGCTATTTTTTGAGCTGGAAGATATTTAACTTGATGAAAAGATTAAACAACACACAGCTATGTACACATAGTTGATTACCACCAAATACAAGAGCTTGCTTGACAGTATTATCTGTTCCTTTTGCTTTATTATGTGTTTCATGCATTCATATATTTATGTCACTCCTAGTAAGTCAGTAAGAAAGTCATGAATTTAAATAGCGCATAAAGTGCGATACCACTAATGCGCTGTATGTACTAGTACTCTGAAAACAACCGAGTTTTAAGCAGCCATCTGAAACTGTCAGTGCTAAGCGTCGTATCACTCAGATCATCGCTCAGTGAGTTCCAGGCAGTTGGGCCGGCAACAGCAAATGCCCGACGCCCGTACGAGCTGAGATTGTGTCGAGGCACAACGAGGTAATGACGCCTTGCAGAACGAAGATGTTGTCGACTGGCCACATCAGAGATTGGAATTCTGTATAGTCCGTCAAGTGCCGGGAGCAAGGTTAGCTTGTGCCCCATCATCGGTCACAGAGTTGTGAAGCTGTGAGCCTCGTGTTCTGAGTGTACTGGCAGTGTGATGATGTGTTCAGTGCCGCCGGAATACTTCAACCACCTGGACCACACCGGGCGCCGCGTCGATTGCTTCGACCGACCTGAGCTGTGTCTCGGTGCCTATGAGTTTGCAGCCACGTCGGACTACTGTAAGGTCGGTCGATCGGAATTTCTATTCAGCTGTGTTGTAAATACTCTGCATATACTGACGTCGCTTCTCGTGTGATCTAGTGGCCCATGGCAGACTTTACTACAGCTGCAGTGGTGTCGCCATGTGGTGTCTGTGAATGCTTCTTGGCAGCAAGTGCTATCACACTTCATCTCCACTTATCAGGGTTCCCATGCCTCCTGGAAAGTCCTGGTTTTTTTTGAAAATATTAGGACCTGGAAAGCCCTGGAAAATGACTTTGCTCCTGGAAAGTCCTGGAATAATATCATTGAACTGAAAAACTGCTAAACTGCTTCTACAGTCCCGACCAACCAACCTCTGCTTACGGAAATTATTCTGGCCTATTGCCTGCATGGGTGACGGCACAGACTCTAAGCATATTTAGACTTTCTCACCTTCTGTGGACTGGAAGAGAGTACTGAGACGACCACTGATGTCCTGGTGTTGGCCTTGACTCACAACTGATGATGGTTTTTTCAGCTTGCTGCACTCCCGGGCAACAATCTGCATAGTAATTAACAGCATTAAAAAAGTTAACGCACAGGCATAATTTCTATGAAGCAGGAGTTCCACTGTTCAGTTAAACTACAGTTATTTGATAATCGGATAATATTCCGTTAATTATTGTGTTGCGGTTGCAGCACTAATTATCAGTTGACACGCTAATGTGATTGTTCGACAGTGGTGACACCCTCTAGATGTGATGATGCGTGTAGTTGTTCTCTGACAGTGGTCACACCCTCTAGATGTGATGATGCGTGTAGTTGTTCTCTGACAGTGGTGACACCCTCTAGATGTGATGATGCGTGTAGTTGTTCTCTGACAGTGGTGACACCCTCTAGATGTGATGATGCGTGTAGTTGTTCTCTGACGGTGGTGACACCCTCTAGATGTGATGATGCGTGTAGTTGTTCTCTCTGACGGTGGTGACACCCTCTAGATGTGATGATGCGTGTGATGATGCGTGTAGTTGTTCTCTCTGACGGTGGTGACACCCTCTAGATGTGATGATGCGTGTAGTTCTCTCTGACGCTGGTGACACCCTCTAGATGTGATGATGCGTGTAGTTGTTCTCTCTGACGGTGGTGACACCCTCTAGATG
>Ga0056114_1001750_pt1 | contig 10323 bp, 10 predicted proteins | sample WorMetHERISLAND1_FD_77005 | JGI IMG/M metagenome (GOLD analysis project Ga0056114, IMG submission 77005) | Marine gutless worms symbiont microbial communities from Max Planck institute for Marine Microbiology, Germany - Olavius loisae HERON... ... | reverse complement strand
CCAATAGGAAATGGCATATGGGCTATCGAATGGTCATGTGACCGATGACGTCACGTGACCTTGAAAGGTCAAACTCGTGACCCCAATACGCTTAGAGCGCAATATCTCGAAAACGGCTGGAGATAGAGACACCGTTCCAAAGGACCGCCAATAGGAAATGAATAGAATGGAATATCAATTCAAATGGTCACCTGACCAATCACGTCACGTGACCCCCAATCCCCAAACTTGCTGTGAGGCAGTACGGTCGGCTATCCTAGCGACAGCTGGGCTTCTTGTCATTTATGCTACAGTGTTGCGGCTGTCTGTCGTCTGTCTGTGACTTTATGTATTGTGTCTAAACGGTGCGTCCTAGACCAAAAGTTATTATTGAGAGCCTATAGTACATGAATGGATGGATGGATGGTACCAAAATGTATATGACGGTATATCAACCTTGACCTTTGTTTAGACGTCGTATCAAGGTCATGTCAACCATTGTGTTACATTCGACGTTGAATATCTCGCAAACCGTTAGAGATAGAGGCTTGGTTCCAAAGGACCATCAACTGGTCATGCGGCCAATGACTTCACGTGACCCCTAAAGGTGCTGTGAAGCAGTACGGTGGGCTATCCTAGCGACAGCTTGGCTTCTTGTTAGTAGGTATATCCATTCTGTGTGCCAATTTACGGTAGTTGCATTGCTATTACTCAACAGCTTATGTCTTGCTTTGTCCTTTGTTGATGTCGTACGACTCAACTAGCCCGACCACTAGCCATTCCAACTTGTTTTATTCTTTACAGCATTTAGCCCACTGAAATCTTTACACTCCCGTCACAATTAAATTATAAAAATTATAATGATACTAACGTAAAATAACATATGCATCTTGTTCTAAGTGTTTTGCAAAACAGAGTCTACAGTTTTCTCTTGAAAGTAGGATACGATACGATAGTCCTAGAGAGTTTAACGAGGACTGGAAAGCTGAGTGTGGTTAGCTTAATCTAGTACACGCAACCGAAAATGAGGTGATGTGAGCAAGATGAGGTGAACCAGGAGGAGAGTGAACAGAATGAGGTTGACGGAACGAAGAATGGACAGTGTTAACAAAATCTGGATTGTATTATTAAAATTGCTTTGAGATTGGTTGGTTGGTTGGTTGGTTAGGGTTTAACGGCATTTTAAGCACGCAAGTAGCGGCTATATCATGCCTGAGGAAGTTGAGTAGTTGTTTTCTTTGACTTAGAAAAAGCTTATGACACAACATGGAAATTGCTTTGAGAGGCTAATAAGAACAACATACTACGACAGAATTTTCTATTAGTGTTCGATACCAACCATAGCCTGATCGGATCTTGCATCACACAGCAAATCAAAATGCGCCTCTTTCTGTTCACTCATAAAATACTGACAGCTATGTACAGCTTTTTAGTTTCTCATTTTTATTGGTGCTACACGACAACAAAAATATTATCGTTCAAATTAATACCACATGACAATGATCGAGACACGGGCGAGGTGTAGGCTTTCTTTCCAACGTAACAATGATTATTTTGTCACTGACTGACAGCAAAACAATTTCAACATATCTACACAATTAACCACAGTGCACATCAAACATAGATTCACTGCAACTTCTGCTAATAAGTTGCTCTCTTTCAGAATTTTACGACATTTTACATGTGTACTTGGAGTATGTAACATCAAACACAACAGCGTCACAATATGTTCACACAAAAATTTAGCATTCTGAACAAGTTCTACTCTATTTCATCTATACTTGAAATTTTTGAAATTAAGTTCAAAGTGAAACCTGCAAATATTACGTTTTTTATCGGGCTGACAAAATACCGATATCATACTAGTGACAACACTACAGTGACAGTTACTTGCACATGAAGCTACTAAATTTTTACACAGATCCAGATGGATGTTAAACATTGTCAACAGAAAACACAACGAACACAACTCACAGTTATAAACAAATTTAACTGCTATGGTTGCACACTAATGCACAGTCATTGCAATTTTTGTGCATTTTCAAAGTTTTAGTGCTCTGTTGCAGCAAATGGGAATATAAGCCTAGAAACATTGCCGGTCGTTTTGTAAAGCTCAAATGACCTTGTCGATCAAATCTTTGTAAGATTCTGCCAATCATGACTTTCAATTTCACAACTAAGTATATCTGGTTTCATCTTCATTTTATCATACACGTGTCACGTATACACAGAGAATGGTTAAGGTTGTACAGCATTTTAAGACACAAACAGCGGTTTGGTTGGTTAGAGTTCAACGGCATTTTGAACATGCAAATAGCGGATATATCAAGATGCAAATATCGGCTATATCACGCGCGAAATAATGGAAAGAACATTTCCTTGTGTAACTCCAGCTTCTTCTGGGAGAATATAAAGGTGGTTGATAACGCGAGGTTGATGGTTTTGGGGAGGGGTGGTTGATTATAGGAAGTAAATGGTACAGGGCGCGCCAAAGAAGTAAACCCCTAAAAAAAATTCGATATCTCTGGAATTCTAGTAAATTTTTCACCAAATTTATCGTGCTTACAGATCAGGATAAAGGCCACATGTTCTGCTAATTTCATTGAAATATTTGGTTGCGTTCAAAAATTATAACTATCTGAACTTAAATGTACATTTTTCAAAGTGAACAAGTAATTAGACTGCAATTCTGACTTAAACCTCGCTGATATTTAAGTTGCCAGATCTCAGTCCACTGGATTATCACGTGTGGGTGCGATACTTGGACGCTATATTCGACAGAACCAAACAACATTGCCGAGCTGAGACTTCCTTGCTATGATTTGCCACAGGAGTTCACACATAAGGCAATCCTGTCATTTCGAAAGAGATTTTGATTCTGTGATGCTGCAGCTGACAAACACTTTGAACACTCAGTTTAAATACCGAGAGGGCAGCTGGTATTCATTACTGAAACGTTTTAAGTGTTTACGAAAAAGCCGTGCAAAGTTTGATAAGTTATTAAGAAAGACGTACAGAATATTCAGGATGCGACTGCGTGTGCACTTAAAAAAGTGAACTTTAAAGTTTAAACTGTTGTATAGATTGAACCACATGTGCTATATTAATAAAATATGCAGAATATGTGGAATGAATCCTCATCTGTTAACGTTGCAAATTTGGTGAATATGTCTGCCACAATTCCAGTGATATAGACTTATATACTTATTTTTGGCACGCCCTCTACATGGGTTGATTGATAAATAGACAGAAGAGAGGGTTGATCAGAAGCTGTGTGGGTTTTGTGTTATTTTAGGTATAGCTGAGGGGTAGAAAGTGAAGTCAGTTTGAGTACAAAACTATTGCTTGTAAAGCACGACACGATCTTCCAATAGTCACGTTCACTCAAAGCAAACATATGCAGTGTAAGTTAATAACGAAACAAACATCTAGTCTCGAGAAGTGAAATTACTAACACAAAAATTAGAAAGAAAAAATCTGTGCTGCATACAAAAATTTCAGACACACCAAATTTCACTACGCTCTAAATTCTGCACGCTCTTCTCATCATAATGAAATAGTAAATGTACAGTATTAGCTTTGGACACTGACAACTAAAAAGTACAAGAAGTTTAAATAATTAGGCCTGCATTACTTTTCTGTATAACAATAACTGATTGTTTGGTTTAACGATTAAATTTTCACACCAAAAAAGGCTCTCACTAACTTTTGATTAATTGTGCCAAGCTTAATTCACCCTGTACTAAGAACTACAAAATGTACTGGTTGGTTGGTTTGTTAGCATTTAACGGCACTTTGAGCACACAAAATGTACCGGGTACCTCACACATTACCTACCTGCCACACTTCACTAAACGTTAGTTAGTGTAGACATTCAGCTTAAGCTCACAACCAGTGTTACACTACTCACTACACATGTACTGTAGACAGTACTAGACACTCAGACATTATGCTACAAGAAACTACCAAAGTAAACACTACAACTGAAGATCTAATAGGAGAATACAGCCACTGTACTCAAACTGCACACACTAGATAAGAAGTGGCACCAGCCACTAGAGCAGATTCAGTTATTTCTTTGACAATTAGAAGCCCTTCTGACCCAGCGATTATAGCAATGCACTACAGTCTAGTGACTGTAGACTAAGTCAACTGCAGCTGAGATCTTCATAATATGCTAGTGAATGGATGGATGGATGGTTAGGGTTTAACGGCATTTTAAGCACGCAAGTAGCAGCTACATCATGCCTGAAGAAGTTTAAAGTTTGTTAGTAAGGCCAATGGCGTGTACAAAAGAGATTATGCGTTTAGGATGAATGTTATGGAGGAGACCTTTGAGATTATAAGCTGTATAGAAATTCTGGCGAATGATATCAAGTCGATACAGCTGATGAGTATATGCTCTACAGGTAACAGAGAATTGCAAGGTATACATATTGGAGGATCTTCATCATTTAGGAGGTAAGAATGTGTTAAATATGTGTGAATAATATGCTAGTGATGCAGTAAGTGAGTGACTGGATTTCTAACGGCACATTAGCACAATTAGGCTATACAGCATGTTCATACATGCTGGAAAATAGATGACAGAAAACAGATTAACAATACAGACAATACAAAAACTAAACACAACCCAGAAAAAAGCAAACAACGCCAAACACAGCAAAACAAAACTACCCTGGTTTAGTCGCTTCTTATGACACTCGGCCAGGAAACGAGGTGGGCTTATGCTACAACACTCCTGAGCCCATAGTGAAGCAGTAGCAGCAGGATTTAACATCCCACTGATTCAATGTACAATATTTCAGAGACGATCTTCCCAGCCAACTGCGTGACTGGTGCAAAGCTCAACGTCAATGCTCCAAGTGGCATGTAATCTACACTGTACAAACACTTGAACACAGGCATACATGATGCGGAAACGTTTTTGTTCCAATCTGCAGTGTAACTCATCCATGTAAGTAACAAACACACTGTGTAATAATGATTACCAATTAGGACAGAATGGATGGATAAGGTTTTACAGCATTTTAAGCACACAAATAGTGACAATATCACACCTGAAATAGTAAGTTTATTAGTAAGGTCAATGGCATGTATAAAAGAAATTATACATTTAGGGTGAATATTATGGACGAGATCTTTGAGATTAGAAGCTGTGTAGAAATTTTTGTATAAAAATGAACACAAATGATCAGCATAGATTCTGCAGTTAATAAAGAATTACAAAGTATACATATTGGGGGATTAATTGATTGATTGAGCATGGTTTAACGTCTGCGCCAACACAATATAGGTTATACGGCCGACGGAGATCTTCATCCTTTAAGATGTAAGGGTGGGTTAGATATGTATGACCTATTCTGAGACGATTATAAAGCATTTGTTCCCGGAGACTTAACTGAGTTTTAGAATGTTTAATACTTACAGACAGACTAGAATAGATGTTATGGTGTTCATTACTGGTTACACTATGCCATTAGTGATTAGGGTAGTACCTAACAGTGCATTTTGCCATTCAGCCAAACATAAACAGCTTATTCCAATATATGGACAACGGCAAACAAGCGAATATTTTAACTGACATACAAAGTGCTTGTGTGACATTCATGTACAATACACACTCTTTTACAGCTGTCTTGAATATTACATTAGTTTTACTGTTTGTGTAAAACAATTTGAAACTGCTAAATAATGTGAACATACATAAGTAGGCCATTAGATGCAGAATATTTTGGTGCAGCAGAGAAACTGAGCAAATGTGAGCCAATTGTTTGTATTCAGCAATAATTCATGCAGTACAATTAGGTGAAACACGAATATATTTGGCCTAATGTTCAGGCCAAGTAGAATATTCACTACAGCCCTAGTAACGACCATCACTGACAATATATATTACTATAAACACAACATGAGAGAACAGAGCTATCAGATCAGATCAGATCAGAGCAGGCACTGTGTCACAATTGCTACCTACTCACACATATGTACATAATACACAGACGCACTAATAGTCAGCTGACGAGCCATCATCCCACTCCACACTCATACAAGCACATGCCACATGCTCTGCTTCTCATCATAAATCATCTAGAGAAAAAAATATGAAAAACAAATCATATTAGAGATAAATGTCTGCAGTTAGACAAAGCAAAAACTCACAAAAACTAACACTATGCCTAGACCTAGACAAGTTCTGGTTCATTAGTAACAACTGCCTACAGTGTCATCTGTGTATACTACACTATGTGACTGCAGTAGACAATAGTTTGGGTAATGACTTTCATCTTGTACAGACATTATATACAGAAGGGAGATATAAATGTATTTATGGTAAAATGAATTCATTGCAGTTTGCACCAATAAGCTTCGATTATAGAATCAGCTCGATTATAAAGCAGTCACTGCTAATCCATCAAAATAAACAAGAAAACGAAAAAAAAACAAAGCAAAAAATGTCATACATTACTCTACTGAAGAATTTACAGCACTGAATGTTCAGGAAAGCTAACACATGGCAGTAAAATTCCCTGACAGTGTACTCTGTATGACAGTACCCATTATACACATAGATAACAGATTGAATTTACATGCGAAAGCACACGAGACAGACTAACACAATATAACTTTAGTCATGCAACAAAGTTTCACATTGCACAATGTACTGTGCAAACACAACAGTTCATAAATATGAGCCAGCAACAAACTGTAAGCCAACTAATTATATACAGGGTGGCACAAAATAAACCCAAATATTTACTGATGTTGTTCCTATCCTATTTCTACAACATAATATATAATTATTTACGTAATGTAGGTGATCAACATCTCGGATGGAATGACGGTAAACAAGTTGTTGGAGTGCTCCCTAGATCGAAGGTCCACTGGGTTTAAATCTGGACTATTCGGCAGCCAATTTTCTGGTTCAAAAATCCTGGCATAATGTTTGCAAAGCATCTGCTTGATTGATTGAGCATGGTTTACGTCTGCGCCAACACAATATAGGTTATAAGGCCGACAGTTTTTACAGGTCTGATGACCCAACCAACAGTGTCAAAGCACTGAAGGAGGGTGGTTAGTCATCCAGACAGGCCTCAGTCTAATCAGGCTCACCTCACCGTGTTACAATACTACAAAGCATCTGCTACGTCAGTGACGATGTCACATAGAATATTGATGGCAGCAGAATACTTAAATACACAATTGTCATCTGTCTTTGTATTTGTCTATGTGCTACAAATGCTATAGGCGTTATTTAAAGCAAATTTTTGTGAAATAGACTGACTTATTTTGCACCACCCTGTACACATATATGAAAGTCATAGTCTGCAAGACTGTGCCACAGCAATGAGATGTCCTGATATCTTCTTCTATGTCCTGCTTATTCTACAGGCCAAAATTTAATGACCAGTTGTTTCATATTAATCACACGGCTGTTCTGAAACTGCCTACAGTCATACTTATGTTGTTGCTGCATTCTTCGACCTGCACCACAACCAGCGCCACTATTCACCAACAGCCTGCAGAGTGGTCGGCTCTGGGCACAGTCGACTGAGGTTGCACAATGAAAATTACAAACATACAACGTACAACTCACCGCAAACTGTCACAATATTGGCTATCACTGATGAATAAGACAGAATTAAATTGACTTTTCCCTGGTCCCTGACTAAGGTACTTTCCTCTGACCTCATTCGACCTGCTGACTTTTCTAGTATTTTGTAACCAGCGGGAATGTTGTAGTTCTAAATTTGTTTCGTTAAATTACGTGGAATGTGGCGTGATGACAGAGAAACCAGTCTAATGCAAACTAGGTGTGTTGGTGTCAGAAACAAGAAATAACAAAATATATTACTATTGGTGACAACACAAAACTCAAGTTCTCAAGCAACACCTACTTCACCATCGGCGGTAGCAGCAGCTTGATATCAACGTACAATCAAATCATCTGCACAGATAACCGAGAAATTTCAACCAGATATAAATTCTCTCCGCATAAAATGACTCGCCTAGCAAAACAAAGCAGTAATACGAACAAAATTAACCATCAAGCAGACACTTACACACACATATGTGGTCGATCATTACACGGAATGCAAATCTAGGATAGAACTCTGCTATACAAGAAGGTTGTATAGATACACGGATTTGGGAACCAGGCAAGTCAAAAGAAACTAGAGTGCTGCAGCATACGTTGCTGTTGCAGACAATCAGCAGCAGTAACAAAAGTGCATGAAATGCATGGATGGAAGTCTACAGTATTAGTGCTACGGACAAAACAACACATGACCCATGCCGGCATTCCACCTGTAAGAACAACAGGTAAGACTTGTATCACCACAGCTGACAATCGCATTACCATGGGGGACTATGAGACTAGCAGTCACCACAGGTGAGACTCGTATCACTACAGGTGTGATTCGTCTCATGACAGGTGAGACTGGCGACATTGGGCTCTATTTTTCGTCGTCTGTCGTTGTGCCACGAACGTTGCCTCGGTGTCGTTGCTACTCACACAACACAAGACACTTATAACTTCGTATTTTCTGAAGTTTTCAGTAACAAATCACTAAAGATGCCTGTCAGAGTTGACCACATCCTTAATCATGGCAGTGAGGCCCTGTCATTTTAGGCTCAATGGAATGTGATAGTCTGCTAAACAGATGATATACTATTAGACTCGTCGTCTCAATGTTACAACGGTAACACAATGCATGCTTGTAAAAGGAAGTCACATCATGTCATGCATTATGAGTATTTTTATTTGTGAAATTCACATTCGATAACTTCATTCTCTTTAAAACGACGTCCATTTCCTCCACAAATTCTTACAAGAGGCACAACACTACTACCACTATGAACCACAAGAACACAATCACACCAGATCACAGAGTGTTATGCCTACTTCACCTCAGCAAGCATCCAGCTCAGACTGGTCCAACCTGGCTTACAGAAGATTCCCAGGGAGGCCGTGCCATTTCTGCACATATAGCAAAAATCGCACTGATAACTTTTTCAGCAAAACATAGAATATGAGTCACAACAGCTTGAATATTCTTCAAACCTCATCCAGTTCATTTTTAGTCTTATCCTCCAGTGCTCGGATGTCGGCCATCGTCAAGCCATGCCACTGGTCTGTCCAGCAGAAAACCTGTCGGTGGAAGTTAGTGAAAATCCTGCGCTCGCCCTGCCAACAACACACTACCGCTGCTGTATGCCGCATATATCATATCACAAATCTCTGAAAGTTAATTCTACCCGAATACATCAACAAAGTTAGCATTACTACTCTTGTATGGGTGTGTAAATACTATATCTGCTCTAAAGCAACGGCAGACAAAAACGTATCTACACATTTACTTTTAGCATTTACTTTTAGCCACAAAAATTTGTAACAACCATCCACATGGGGCTGGTGCTCTGCTCAGCGTAGTAAGTAGAGTGAAATTATGTTTGGTTAGTGCTTTTACAGATATTGTCAAAGATTTTCCTAAGAAGTTTCGAGAACGTGAGCCATGCTTCTTATCTGGTTACAAGAGTCTGGAGACATAACAATACAGCACAGTCTGCATCTGCAAGTTCTCAACATCATGGTTAACCTATGGCAGTTTGAGTTCACTGACTGTGAATGTTTCCACCTTAACTGTTTGCAAATTGTATCACGTTTTCAACAATCTGTTTTCAAATGTCATCAGACTGTAGCAAACTGTTTGTGGACAATTTTGTGATCATAAAAATATGGAAAAATTATTCACACTGGTTGAGAACTGACGACTCTATGACCAATAAACTACCACGTATTTATTGACAAGAATGTACATATCTTGTGCATGGAAACACAATTACCCGTTGGATGAATTTCTCCACTTTGTTTTGCAGTCCCCACCACTTAAACTCCACTGTAACAAGCTTGTAACAGCACATCACAGGATCAACGCCAGCCTCCCAGTTCAGTCCAACCAGCGGACCCCGGCCTGTCTTTGCTGACTTGAATCTTGTCGGGTCTTCTGTTGGCTTATAGTCCTGTTTAGCAAGCACATTAACAAACAGGGTTTCAGAAGTTCTAATGGCAATAACATTTATGATAAACTACAGAGCAGTGCACATGGAGATGAGATTGACTGTGCAGTGTTTTACGTCCGCACCAACACAGTATAGGTTATAGCAGACGGTTTTTACAGGTCAAAAGACCAAACCGACAGTATCAAAGTACTGAAGGTTGGTTGGTTGGTTGGTTAGGGTTTAACGGCATTTTAAGCACGCAAGTAGCAGCTATATCATGCCTGAGGAAGTTTAAAGTTTGTTAGTAAGGCCAATGGCATGTACAAAAGAGATTATACGTTT
>Ga0056114_1001749_pt1 | contig 10324 bp, 6 predicted proteins | sample WorMetHERISLAND1_FD_77005 | JGI IMG/M metagenome (GOLD analysis project Ga0056114, IMG submission 77005) | Marine gutless worms symbiont microbial communities from Max Planck institute for Marine Microbiology, Germany - Olavius loisae HERON... ... | reverse complement strand
CGTGATACCTTGGTCGAATCAACAAAATTGATTGACAGCTCTAATGAGCTCTAAGCAAAAACGTCCCTTCAGATATCTGCACCGAGAATGACCTGTTGAATGACCTGCTATCGTCACAGTAGTGTAGCGGTGCACTGTTAAGGTCTGGTTGTATATTTAGTAACCACTTTATTACAAATTTCCACAGAATGTACCGATATAAAGGATTTTACAAATCGGTCAATTTTGGGCGGCGATATGGGCAAAAGTTTGCGCAACTTTGCGGTTTACTTTTTGAACCACCCTGTGTATACGTCAAGTGAACTGAATTGTTCTAATGTTAATGTTAATATTAACAAACTCAAGAGCGCCACTGCAGCGCAAACACAGACCAGATCGAGATAAAAGGCGACGAAGTAGACCTATACATAGCACTAGCCACGATAGGAAACTATACATATCAATATTAAGTACAACGATACTTGAAGTATGGGAAAAGATCTGAAATTCAACTTTAACAAGAAGCCAAGCTGTTGCTAGGATAGCCACCCGTACTGCGGACTGCTTCACTGCAGACTCTCGTAATTAGTAATTGTTGCTAAATAGTAAATAGATTCTCCAGCTGTTTTCGAGATATTGAGCTCTAAGCGTATTGGCGTCACGAGTTTGACCTTTCACGGTGACGTGACGTCATCGAGCACATAACCATTCGATTCCCCATAGGCCATTTCATATTGGTGACGGTCCTTGGAACCAAGCCTAATGGTCTCGGAGATATTCAATGGCTAATGTGAGGCAATAGTTGACATGACCTTAAACGACTTCTGCAAATGTCAACTGTCAAGGGCATTCACTTTAGTACCAATCGATTCCTCATATACGACTTTATGTAGGCTGTCAATAGTAACTTTTACTCCACGACGCACCGTTTAGTCACAATACATACGTTACAGACAGACAACAGACAGACAGACAGACAGACAGACGGAGCAACATTGAAGCATAAGCGCGACGGTTGGTACGGTCGGTCGGTCGGTACCAGTCATCACGTCAGCGCCCAGCGGTAACATACTGTATGTATGTATGTATGTTTATTTCATTATAGCCAATAATGGCTAAATAGCACAAGCATACAGTTCAACAACAAAAAATACAAGACACAAATATAGAGTCTATATAAAATATTTGTCAACAATAAGTTTTTTCTGCACTGAAGCTGGATGGGAAGGAGTTGCAAATTGTAGTAGAGTTCAATTACTTGGGACACATCCTCCTGCACAATATGTCTGATAGTGTTGATATGGAACGAGAAATTAGAAACATGTTCTTCCGAGCTAATATCTTGGTACGAAAATTCAGTCAGTGCTCAACTGCAGTTAAGGTTCGGTTGTTTAAATCATATTGTATTAATCTGTAGGCCTATGTCTCAGCGTTGTGGCAGCAATACTCTGCCCGAACTTTTAGTCGTTTGCAGTCATGTTATAACAAATGCATGATAATTTTCCTTGGATATAGAAAGCATTATAGTGTCACTACAATGTTACTTGAACTGCGATTACCGTCTTTTCGTACAGTGCTGCTAAATAGTGCGTCTGCTTTTTCGCTGCATTTTGGCTAAGTGCCACAACCACAATCGTGTTGTAGTACAGTTTCTTGCTGTTCTGTCTGTGTAGTCATGTACCTGTTTTTGTACTGTCTGTCTGTTATATGGGCCGTAGTTGCCTGAAATAAATATGTATGTATTGTTTATTTTTATGTTTATTTTTATTTTTTTCAGCTTTAGTAAAAGCTTTTAATACTGTTACAATATTTCGTAATGTTTCACATAAACGTGCTGATCTTGAGTGGGAACGAAAAAGAATTATTCTGAAGCAATTCGCCGAATGGAACACATACTTTGGTGACGGTGTGTCAGGCTTTTAAAACGACTGGTATTAAGCGATGGATTGAAGCAGCGTGAGAGTGTGACTGTGCGGCCTGCGGACGGGTATATAGGATTAGAGTCATCAGTCGTAGCGTGGAGGGTTGCTTTGCTAGTAAGATGTCCGTGGGTTTTATGACGCAGCTGTGATCGCTCTCGGTCGAGCACTGTATGCTTGGTCGTCAGAGTACATCGAGCTGTCTATTTACAGCTGTCACTCAATGCTCCTCTCCGAGACGTGCAGCGTCATCGCCACAAATTCATGCAAGAAGCTACGCTGTCGCTAGGATAGCCGACCGTATACTAGTCAGAGCAGATGGACTAATTAGCGATTGTTGCTAAATAGCATCTCCAGCTGTTTTCGAGATATTGGGCTCTGAGCGTATTGGGGTCACGACTTGACCTTTCGGGTCACGCGACCGATGACGTCGCGTGACCATTCGATTCCCCATAGGCCATTTCCTATTGGTGGTCCTTTGACCTTTCTAACGGTTTCCGAGATATTCAATGGCGAATGTGACGCAAAGGTTAATATGACCTTAAACGACCTCTAAACAAAGGCCAAGGTCATTCATTTTAGTACCAATCGATTTCTCATATACGACTTCCTATAGGCTCTCAACAGTGACTTTTGCACTAGGACGCGCCGTTTAGCCACAATACACAGGGCTATGTTATAGACGACAGACGGACAGATATTATTAGAAGATCGCATTACCCGTGCTGTTAAAGGCATGCAGCTCGACGTTTATTGGTAAAATATAAAAATATCAATAATTCATTTTCGTGGAAACACGTGAGATTATACAACGATTCATTGACTTACTTACAGAACGGCTGCATTTGGCTCCGTTTTGGGAGTCGAGTACTGGCGACTATACTCGAATACTCGCGGCAGCCCTAATATCGGGTCGACCAATGTGGTTACATACCTTTTACTGAGAATGGAATCGAGGAAGTGTCGGTAAATGACTGGTGGTAACTTGAACCATCAATAATATCGACCGCGACTGATAACAAGAAGTTCGCCAGCAACTGACGCTGACTACATCTGACGTGCACACACCCATAACCGCCACGGACGCACGTCTTGCCTTATTGATGAACTTCAGTCTTTCGTCTTCAACGAATGTCGACGCTCGACACAACTGAGAATTATTCAGTCTGCAAATTATTTATACAACGCTCGCTAGCTGCTGCTTCGCGTTACCGAGCACACAATTTTCGAACAGTTCACAGCATGTTTCGACGGACAGGTGCTTGTGAGTTGTGAAAGACGATGAATTTAGCAAGAGACCTGCTGCAAGAACCTATTGTCGTCATGTCCGGGTTGACAGCGCGTTGTGTTCTTCCTCAACACCGCGATAATGTCTGATATTAGTCGGCTAAATCTACGATAAGGCTATGGGGAATATAGAAATTGTATCAGAGGGCTTTCGTATCCAAGACAGTTCGTTCCCGCGGTCGACATTCGTTCTTCGGAACAAAATTCGATGTCTTTTCGTTCTCTGGACCATTCGTTCAATTGGAACTTTCGTTCCTTCTCAATCGAATAACAAAGCCACAAAACAACATTAACATCATATTTTCCTCTGACAGTATTGTATATGTTTCAGTGATAATTTTCTTATTAGTATAGTCTGTTTCCTGCATGAAAGGCATTTTGTTTTGCACAACAACATAACGACGTGCTCCGTGCATTCTTAGTATAGGGCCTAGGTCGCCGGAGTTTTTCTAACGAACAGTCCATTGAACGAATGGTCTAGAGTAGGCCTATATGAATGGTCCATATGCAGGGAACGAAACGTCCATGGAACTTTCCGGGAACGAATAGTCTAGGGGGAACGAATACCTTTGGTTACGAAAAGACCTGCATTCATCAAAATACGGAATGAATTAAGACTATACACAGCTCGACCAAAATGCCTATCTGCATGCGAGAATCTTAGAGTATGCTCATAGTCCTACGCGCGCATCACGCGCTAGTAAAATGGTAAATGGCTTCCGATATTATAGAACGCTGGAAAGCGTCAGCATAGCGTCAGCTTTGTCTACCGCTCTTACCATTTACCCATGCCAGATCCGAGTCCATCAACGCTGGCAGTCTAAACTCCAACTTCCTACAGGTCGGAAGAAGGAGTGACGGCGGGCCACAGCGCGCAGTTCACCTCCATGCGGTTACCTGTCAACACTGTGATACACACTACTTTAGTAGGCCCCGAACCCGCAACCTTCCGATCGTTGGTCCGACGTGCTATACCGGTAGTGCCACCGTAGGCCTATACAGTCGGTACTAGGCCCTATAATACGCATGCTAAACCTCGCCATTTTCTCTGTCGACTCTCGGGCCCACGTGGACTTCTGCATGAAATGCCAAAGACAGTTACTGCAAATCAGGTGACACCGATTCATCCGGAATGAAGCGATTTCTGCGACCACTGGTCTCCCGTCTATCTCCGATACCATCAGTCACTGCCGCGAAGTTATCTTCGGTCGCGTAGCCTGGCTGACAGCCAACGTTCCAGCTCATAAGAGACTCGACAGTCAAATCAACTTATCGCTAGGACGACCACCAGACAGTCAGTGGACCCGTCAATCCGGTCATTCTTGTAACAGACCAGATCCGGAGTGACATCAACCTCCCACCTGCTGACCTCTGGAGGCGTGCTGTCAGTCGTGGTCACCGTGGAGCGACGCTGTTGTTAACGCTTGCCGGCTAAGCGCTAACAACATATGATCACTTTCTAAGTCCTGCTATTCTCATATCCGTGAACTCCGTTGTATATCCGTCCTTGCCTTGATTCTAAAACAGCCGAGGTACCATCGCTGCCTCTACTGTCCACTCCAAACTTAACTACTGTAACTCTCTGACTTTGACCTGACTAAGTGGGCACTGACGTTTGTTCGTTTTATAATTTTAGTTCTCTTTATATTTTATTGTTTTTGGTTGTAACGCGTGCTATAGATTAAGCTGGCCACACTCAGCTTTTCAGTCCACGTTAAACTCTTCTATTCTATCGTTCGTATCGTAAGAACAACCACACCACTGCAGTTCAGTTACGGTATGACTAATTACCGCCACCGCATCGACCGCATCAGCACGCATCAGCACGCATCGGCACACATCGGCGCTGAATTTGACCACATCGACACGGCAAAACAGGGGCAAGGGTATAAAAGTACAGTTTCACGGTGTTAATATTGGGCAGACTACAGCTGGCAAAGTAAGCAAGCAAACGGATGGCTGTATAGGCGCTCCGCATCAAAGTCAAGTAATAAGTAGCCTACAAGTACAAGTGCCGAAAGGAGACGGTAAACGTGCTCACGCAGTCACGCACGCACTGTTTCATGATTGCTCATCATCAGAACGCTTGCCGCTCGACAGCACACGCAGCAGTGCAAAACAACCCGCGTCTGTAGTCTATTCACCGACCTGTTACACGAGCTCGGGCTCAGCAGCGAGAAAGTCTTTGAACTGTACTCCGGCGCACTCGTTAATCAAGCGTGAGCTATTGTTCACACAGAGAATGAAAGGCTGTCGTTAATTCCTTGGTGTACAATTAAACGCTTATTGCTAATCACTGCTCGTGAACAGCAGTGCAACAGAGAATTGACTTCAAATTGGCGGTGCTTGTTTACAAGTCATTGCATGGTCTTGCTCCGCCGTAGTGCCGTACCCATCGGACGTCTGTCAATTCGTCACGGACGTGGGACATCGACATCTCAGGTCTTCCGACGTCTACACGTGTGTCGTCCCGTGGACACAGTCATAGATTGGCGACAGGAGTTTATCTGTAGCCGGACCGCGGCTATGAAACAACCTACCGACAGAGATCCGGAGGAGAGGCACTACATTCGGACATTATAGACGATTACTTAAGGCGTTTTTGTTCGTTTGGGCTGTGGCGCATTGTGACTTTTTACTTAAGTGCGCCGGGTATAAGCACTCTCTTACTCACTCACAGAGTTTTGGTGGAATCCGAAGGCGACGATGAAGAAATACGGAGGCCATAAAGTATAGACCTTTGCCTGATCCGTCTCCGCCAGTATGTTTATAAACGAGTGGCTTAAGCCGTAGGCTATCCACCCACTATAGAAACTACATCACGTCGCACCATAAACCAGTCCGGTACCATCGTCATCGTCGCTAGCAGGGGATGCCCGTCCGACAGCCGGTCTGGCTGCTGAAGGCCGGCCACATGCCGTGTCATCGCATTCAATAGGCTCGCGCATCTGGTGATGACTTGTCACTAACGCCGCTTCAGTAGTCGCTAAATTGATGCATGGTCACCGGCGGATTTGAGCGTATCTGTTCCACCCGTCGTTCACAGCCCGCTCCGTGCAGTAATGTGGAGTTACAACGCACCCTATACTTGTCGTAGACGGTTCTGACTACTGCGACTCTATGACAGTCTTTAGGCGTGAAACACTATGATGGTCTGTGTATGGGGCTGCACAATACATGTTGTCAAACAACTTGCGGTCTGCATGCTACGATACCCGAGCGGCAGCAGGCGACATTGCTGAAACGTCTGTTGCTGTCGGTGTCACCGTCCAGTAGTCTGTCTGTCTGTCTGACACGCTCATGCATTGTGCTTAAACGACAGAAGATATCGCCGCGATTTCTTTTGCATATACAGCCCTATGTCTCTTCCGGAACACGTTAAAATTTGGCTTACATCGGTCAACCCTTTCTTTCCCAAATTTTGTCCCAAAGTGACCCACCTCCTGTTGATTTAGGCGTCTGAGACATTCGATGGCAAATTGCGGCCGAATGGTCACAATGGAGAGCCTGTAGGAAACCACATTCGCTATTCCGAATAATACCATTACTGACCCCCTACGACCGCCCCTTCCCTCCAAAGGGGGCCCCGAATGCATCTACCAGGACCAACTTCGCGACGCGTGCTGCCACCTGGCGAATATGATAGAAGATATCGTCAAGGCAGCTGTGTGGATGAGCCGAGTGATGTCGCCTTTGGCCAGATTACTTTGGCTCTTGTTATCCGTATAGAGGCGACAATTCCGACTCAGCAGTCCATAGAAGCCTACTGATTAGGGATAAAAAGGTCAAGGATCAAGATCACGCGGTCATCAAGTGTTGTCGAGTTGCGTTTCCTTCAGGTTGTAAATGCGGTAACGAACAGCAACTAATCCGCGAGGCACGACGACACAATCAGCTCAGCTCGTTGTAACAAGACATCTCACAGCACTCGCCAAATGAATTGGATTGAGCAGTGTTTTACGTCCCCGCCAACACATTATAGGTTATATGGAAGACGGGTTTTACAGGTCAAAAGACCCAACCAACAGTATCAAAGTACTGAAGGTACATATAGTACACAGAGAAATCAAACACACAATAATCGGACAATAAACACAAAACACAGCAAATCCCCTAGTCTACACTAATATGGGGTGACTAGGGGACGGCTCCCACAGAGGGCAGGGTCGCTAGGCCTGAACGGCGGTGGGGCTGTCGCCGTGGTACACCCACTCGCCAAATGAAATCTACCGTACCGGGTACGGTTGTTTAACGTAATGCCGCGACACGAATGTTCTACGCCGTAATAAACTGACATCAGTCTGATAACATCTACATCCAGAGCTGCTCAAATCGTCGGATTAATAGATTTACAAACGCCGTCATCGTTGGCGTGGATGATCAGGTGATGGGTCCTTGATTGATTGATCTTGTTTCTCGTTCGCGGACGACACGGATTGCATTTCCAGCTGTGATCAGACGAGTGTCTGGGATGTCGGTGCGTCTGTGAATAGACTGTCTATACTACCAGACTGCACAGACAGCAGAGGTGGTCTGTTGCGTCAGACACGGTATCGACACGACAGCGCACTGCTGGACGATTCAGCAGGAATGCTGAGCTGCTGTATCCACTGAAGCGGACGGACGGCGCCAACTAGGGTTGGGCGAAGAATCAGTTCTTATTTACGCATCCTGCGTCTGCGATAATTCACGGTGGTAGATCTGGTGTGCAGTTGTCTAGTCGCTACACCTCCACACAGGAGGAATGGAATGGATTTTGGATGGCTAGAGTTTTACGGCAATCACGCAGTGAACTGTTGGCACTTTCATTGTCACCTATTGAGTACCATTAGAAGTTTGTAAGCTGTTTAATATTTTCACCTACGCACAGCACGCTTATGCCATCGCCCGTCCGTCAAACGGGTGAATCAGTCAAAAACGATTGCAGTTAGGTTCCTTCTGAGCGGGGTGTCAAAACATGGGTGGGGTAGGGAAAACAAGCTTTTTCTAGTTTCATGCATCATTATCTCGAAAGTGGTATGAGACACGACCAAATTTATGACTATAATAGGAAGTTGTATATGCACTTTCGATTGGCACAAGACCGATGATGAAGTAACAGAAAAGGGTGATTATGAAGTGTTGACTGTTGACGATCAGGCATGTAAGTTACGTTTATTGCAAAAGAAAACTACATAATGTGTTTGTCTGTCGAGAATTTAAATCCATTGTTACTGGCCCAATTTTCTAATTTGTTGTAGTTTAATGTTCATGTTTGTTGAGGCGTAGCAAACGGCAAAACTAATAGCAAAAATAAAATTTATTACGTTGTGCGGAAACTGTGATCGTTTATTCGATATTCAGTTATGTATCTACTGTAACATCTCGATATAAAAACGTGCGACTATCAGCATGATACAAAAACAGCGGATCACTGTAAAAATACAATAGCAAATAAAGATTATCGATTTAGCCAAATGCTATAAAAATATACCGCACGATAACAGCTGTAGCTTATGGTGCTGGCGGCTCACTGTAGCGACAAAAGAATAGCGCAGACAGCAATGGATTCCCCAAAGACTTAACCTTAATCTGCATTGGCACATTGAAGCCAAGATGGCAGAAGTGTTTTGACTTTGATTTTGACTCTGTTGAGGACAGCTGCCATTGCCGCCACGTCAACTGTCTCACAGTCACTTCTCATCAACGACACTTAAACAGTTACACACAGACAGAATTAATGAGCAACGTCTAACCAGTCCATTGACAACGCATAGATGGATCAATGGATGGATGGTTAACCCTTTGACGCCACTGTTGCCATATGGCTACAGCTATAAAGCATCCTGTGCCAGACCCGGTTAAGCCGTCATTTGTAATTTTTGACATCCGGGCACTCTGACGTTCAAGGCTGAGCGTCAGAGTGCCCGGATGTCAAAAAATTACAAATAACGGCTGAACCCAGTCTGACACAGGATGCTTTATAGCTGTACCCATATGGCAACAGTGGGCGTCAAAGGGTTGAGGTTTAACGGAATTTTGAGCACGCAAGTAGCGGCTATATCATGCCTGACAACGAATAATCAGCAAGCAATTAAACCTGGCAAATCACACGGGCAGGAATTTGACAGAATGTTTTTCAGTTTCAGGACACGATTCATACACAGCTGAAGATCGCATCAAAAACCAGATGTAAAGAGTAGACTTGAACAAGTACAACCAGCAGCAAAAATCCAACAATCAACGAGTTAACAACAGTTAGCACCTGACGATCAGTGTTAGGTACACAGAACAGCTGATTAACGAGCATATAACCACACAGTGAAGGCAGCACACTGTACCCACATGACCAATGAACTCTGTTCACTTCTTCACAGACAACGATCACCTTGGTATGTTCTGTCATAGGAATTTAGAGAGAAAAAACCCACGCATCCTAAGGTCAAAAACAGCACATGATATATAGATAAGTTTTTAGAGTCTAGCCAAGAGCAAATCACGCATTACAGATTGATTGAGCAGGGTTTAACGTCTCCACCAACACAGTATAGGTAATACGGGCGACGGTTTTTACAGGTCAAAAGACCCAATCAACAGTATCAAAGTACTGGAGGAACACATACATTACACAAATAACACAAAAAATACAATAATCATACATGTAAACACAAAACACAGCAAATCCCCTAGTCTACACTAATATGGGGTGACTAGGGGATGGCTCCCACAGAGGGCAGGGTTGCCAGGCCTGAACACCAAGCAGTCAATGATACACAATATCTTAACTACACGGTGGGGCATAAAAAATTGCACCGTTGTTGGTTTTGCTAAGGTCTAGTTCTGGTATGTCACCCCCCTCGAGCTCCATTTGACCACATCTGAGGTATGGTTTGGTCAGGAGCAAGAGGGAATATTACCATAACTGCTCTCTAATAGTTTTCTTGTGTAGCTTTCTGTAGTTGCACACTCATTTGAACAGCTTACAGGTTCTGTCTACCAGATTTGGCTTCATCTCACTGAGTTCATTCACTGTGCTCAGGTTACTTTGTGTGTGTTAGATTATTTTCTTGTGTAATGCATGCATGTTGTAGTATTGTAACATGGTGAGGTGAGCCTGGTTAGATTGAGGCCTGTCTGGATGACTAACCACCTCCTTCAGT
>Ga0056114_1001748_pt1 | contig 10328 bp, 6 predicted proteins | sample WorMetHERISLAND1_FD_77005 | JGI IMG/M metagenome (GOLD analysis project Ga0056114, IMG submission 77005) | Marine gutless worms symbiont microbial communities from Max Planck institute for Marine Microbiology, Germany - Olavius loisae HERON... ... | reverse complement strand
GATAAAGTTGTAACAAATAGCAACACTAGCAATCTTATAGGCCGTCATTGCTGATATCTATATGTTGAGTTCGTTTAGTTAAGTTGTAGTTAAGTTGTACACTGTACGATTTGTTCTGTTTTTGTCTACCATTTTTGGTGAATAAAAAGATGTTCAAAATGTAAGTTGGCCTCACTTTAGCTGTCCATGATGCAGTAACAGATCATTCATGTCCCTGTGTTGTATGACTTGACATCGCAGGGCGTTCACCCGCTATGGGGTGTCAAACATATCACTCGCCAGATGGCGCTACGACTGCTGCATTTTACGTATAGCTTAATATCGCGTCATTTTTCGTGTTTCGATAAGAAAAAAACACGTATAACTATAGTAATTAATGTAATATTATTCAGTATGAAGCTGACTAAATAGTGCTACAATAACGTACTTGTAATTTGAATAAGATACTTAATTACTAAACATCGGATTTCCATTACTTCAAACAAGTTGTTATAATTTGTCTGGAACTTGCCTTAACTTCGAACTGGAGCAATTTTGGGCATGGTTTCGCGTCGCGCGGGTTTGTCAGCGACAGCTGGGCATTCTTGGCTCATATAGATCTAGTTTGAAGTATTTAAACTCGAGTTATGATTCTCTGGCATCAAACTGATTGGTTGGTTGGTTGGTGATTAATGTCACTCGATGGTGATGAGTGACGTTATGTGGGCATGCACGGTGGAATTTAGTATTGAAATTTATCGGCATTTTACAGGAAATTTGTAAAAAAAACAATGGATTTTAACTATTTAATAATACAGAATGATGTTCTTTAGTTGTAATGTTGTTGGAATTGATTCGATCTGTAGGCTAAGTACAGGAACCTCAATGCGACAATCCCGTTGTCCACAGTCTGGTTATACCCTATGCAGTATAGGTATAACAATAAAAATTGTTTATCCAGGTTTTCTGTAATCATTCCTATTATATGCTGATTTGATATTCTGAAGGTTGAGGTCCGTCTATGCCGAGTTGTCGGAGTTGTTTCGCTTGCAAACTGAGTATGCTAGCATGTAAATGCTGCACGCCCCGTTAGATAGGTAATTGATGCGATTGGAGTCATTGATGCCATGCTGTGTCGCTATATGCCTACAACTTTTGCGACAATACCTGTCGGCGTCCGCCCACTTGGTTACCTGCCGGACAGGTGCCCCGGGCGAAATGTGGGACGGCCTGGCACCCACGACCTGTGTCAAATGCAACGCTTCGGTAATCGGTATACATGGCTCTGGCATTGGTGAGGTAAAGTATAGGCCTTGTCGTTTTTAGCGCGTGACAGCATATAGCATATACGTCCGCCCGTCCGCCTGTCTGTCTGTCCGTTTGTCATACAGGTGGATCAGTCAAAAACGATTGAAGTTAGGATTAAGAAATTTTCACCATACGGTATAGCCACATCCCTAGTTTTTGCGGAGTAAGTTTCACCCAGAAATTCTGACAGGTTCCCCCTGAACGGGGACGTCAAACAAGGGAGGGGATGGGGAAACAAGCCATTTTTATAGCTTTAAACGTCAATATCTTGAAAACGGTAGGACTAGGAGATACGTTCCAAAGTTACTATTAGCCTATATACTGACTAGGAAGTTGCATATGCGCTTTCGATTGGCACCAAGATCGACAACCTTAGATGACCTTGAATTGCTGTAAGTTCGAATTTTCGGAGAATTTTATTTCGCAGATTTGGGAGCCAACAACAGCTAAACGAATGAAGAGAGTCTCGTACTGTCAGCGACAGCGTCGTATAAATCCACTGAAAGTACTTTTCAACATTATGTTCCTTGCGTTGATTTGCCGTAGATTTCTTCGCTAAGGGTCTTCGTACACGCACTGCTGTCGCGCACTTATCTTATCGTTAGCTAGGCTTTCTTGTATGAGTTGTATCTTGCAGTAGTTGGATGAACTGTTGAGTGGTAAAAGGTCAGGTTTTCATTTATAACGCTGAATTCCTAATGCCAAGGCGTCCTAACAAGAGATCGAAAGAGGCAACCAAATGTCTCTCCGCCGAAGGTATGACGTCGATAAGAAAGTTGTTAAGCGGAAGATGGATTGTCGAACGTTGTGTATCACTGACCCGGGCCGGCTAAGTGCCCTCCTCGCCTCGTCGATACTGTACTTATAAAGTTATCCGCGCGGCGGCATCTGAAGTTCGTTCTTACAGATGCAGCCAAGCGTACAATTCAATCATTTCGCCACGGCTTTGAAGCGACCGCATAATTTTCTTTTTTTGCGATGCGAGACAGGTGCGTGCATGTTGCTCTTCGACACCAGCCTGCCACAGTCTACTACTGTGTAATTATTTTACGAGATTATTACAATTAATTTTGGTAATTTAACAGGTCTTTTTTTACAAAATTAGACAAAGCCTCGTAAAGTCATACCAGAATACTTAACAGTATGCTATGATCCAAGTTAACCACATCTAACATATGGGTTACTATAATATTTAAATTTGGATGCAAACAAATTCCATAAGCTGAAAATGCATGCAAGTAAACTGCTGAAAATCTTTTGAATGCAATTGCCGTGGTTCCTTATTATAAACCATTAAAACAGAAGGAATGGACACTCGAAGTCTCGAAATAATAAAATTATATTAGTCGTCTCAAGTTTAAAAAGCGATACTTTGCAATATGTTAAAACTAATTAATAACTGGCTCTTATGTACACAGAATAATGTTTTAAGCTTTTAAGCAGAATAATGTTCTTGAGTTGCAAAGTGGCACTTTACAGATTACGCTTAAGTGATTATTTTTTGTTATTTTTTTTCTGAATTCATACATATGTAATGAATGAATGTCCATTAACTGCATATTTACAGTTCGTTAATTTCTGGTTTATTAGGATAGTTAACTAGGCGTAATTAGTAATTACTATAATTACTTAATATTTTTATTACATTTAAATAACAGGATATGGTTGCCTATTTTATCTTCGTATTTCTATACAATCAGTCACGTGTCTGTCAGTTATCAATGAAGACGCCCCTCCTTCAGTGCTTTGACACTGTTGGTTGGGTCATCAGACCTGTAAAAACCGTCGGCCGTATAACCTATATTGTGTTGGTGCAGACGTTAAACCATGCTCAATCAATCAACGAAGACGAATTTTGATGCGCTCATCGTGCTGAAGCATATTGTATACTTTTATGGTGACTTCACATGACCAATCAATTTTACAAATCAAGATGGCAAAAGGAAGTTATCATCAAAATAGCTTTTTCACTTCGAAGTTAGGCTATAGGCCTACGAAAGGTTGGTAACTGGAACTTTGGTTCCCACGTACTTTTGCTCCCTGCGCAGGAGCGAAAGTACCATAGGTAAAACTCTCGCTCCCTGATGGTAGTCTGGTACTTTCGTAGTTTCGTTCCCTGGAGCAAAAATGGCGTGGAACTTTCGCTCTAGCAACGATTAACTGTGGTCATTTTTGTCTACAGGTCAAATATTGGACGAAGCATCAGGCAACACGATCTTTGACAGATTCGGCCCGAGTTCGACTGATGACAAATGAGCGCAGTGCATTTCTCTTTATATGCTTTGCATAAAGTTGCTCTTCAAAAAATTATGCCATTGAACTGTTTGATGAGGTAAAGCCGGTATAGCATGTATACAGCAGATTTTACGTAAAGTATAATGTCGTACGTGTAATTAATTTGATAGATTTTTCGTGAACAATCTACTTAATTTATCCTTCTCCGAACACTGGATTGGAGTGTCGTGTAACGCCGGCTTTGCCACTCCAAGTATAGAACAATGATAGTGACACGGTACCCGGTAAACATTGCGCAATCGAAGACAACATCATAATTGATTCGTATTAGTTCGCAGCCGCCGATGTCAATCGTCCGTTGAATTGCGTGTTGACTATACGCTGATCTCATCGCTACAGGCCATACTCAGCAGGTGCCGGTGTCACCGGCGGCACTGATGATGCATACGTAAACTAGTTTCGGTCGGATCGAGCTGCCGTGTCAACGAATAACTTTCGTTGATGTATAGGCTGGTACGCTGTTGCGTCGTTGCGTTTACGGACTGCAATCAATTAAATTTCCAATCTAGTGTGACATCAACTATCTGTCTTCGTAACAACACACTTGTATAGCGGACTCTACAGGGTAGGCCAAAAAACCAGGGCCACTTTGTTTTACGGCCTATAACTTTAGAAATACTAAATAGATCTTTACCAAATTTGGCACAAATCAAAATCACTTCATTATGAACATCGTGCCAGAATGTAATTAAATCAGCTTTGGAAAATACTGGCGCCATCTAGCGAATGACAATGACACTTCTACAACTACAAGTTTCGAATTGGTGATCATTTTCTTACATCATTTCAGATAACCTGTTTGCATTGTTATTTCACTTTTTTATTACTTAATGACATAAGAATGGCCACAATTACGTCCATCAGCTGCACTCGAGAAAAACATCAACGCCAGAAGTCCGAGTCCGACAATGCAAGTGCGAATATTCCAGCCGCAGTGCTACGGTGTCCGTCGCTGTGTTGTGCATGGGCTATGCAGAAGTCGTCTTCATTCAACCAGGCAGAAAATTAGACACCTTGCTTGGCACAGACTAGCTACCCGATATCAAGGTGAGATGTGACCGTTACAAATGGTCACTGCAGCAGGGCGGTGCTCCCTCTCACACCGCCAGAAACACAGAAACTTGCAGCATGAGAACCTGCAGTTCACTATAGGCACACTCGTAGATCTTCATATACTCCTATTTGTCTGTTTAGTAGATTGCCCTCACTATACAGTAGTCACTCGTCAACGAATCGAAATAACTCGATCCGTTCGAGATATCATCATTAAATTTGCAAGGCATCATTGTGGTCAGTAGATCCCGAGCCGGTAGAATGCGACTGTATTCGATCACAAAGTGCATATCTATCTCTAGGACACTTGCCTCCCTTCTGACAATCCGGAATTCACCACTATACAGCATGTTTTATGCGATCTTCGCATTGTGCTTTTTGGCGTACTGTAAAACTCACATATTTTGTATTAACAGTACTAAGCCAAACGTGTAATTTACGATTAACGACGTAGGCCTACCAACAGTTCAATTTCCATAATCAGAAATGCAGTAGGCCAACCTTTAGTGCTTAGTTTACATGTCAGTAACACAAAACACAACAGGCCAGAATGCTCGATGTGAATCGAAGCACTTTGTTATCGATAGCTAAAAAAGCTAAGTTAAGTATTATGTTGCAGATGAATAACAGAGGGTACCATGCAATGCCACATACATAAATTCAGAATGTTTAAGTTTTTAATGCATATTTAGTAGTTTTGTAGTTGTAGTTTTTACTGCCAAGCGGTACGCACATGTAAGCTTGGATAGTAATAGTACACAATTTCTGTCTGCAACGCTTTTCTATCTAGGTTTTACCTCAACGACTCGATTGACAGCCATCAATTAGTAGCTGACCTTTTGTCCCGAAATACAGTAAGTCACACCTTTTATTTTTGGTCCACGGTCCATACAACGCTAGTCTTTCTCAGCCATAGCTGGATTTATTGTTTTATTCAGAAACAATAAAATTTCGAAACATGAACAACAACATACTGTTTAATTCGCATCGGTCGTGTTTCACGTTGGCAATTCGAGTAAACTGGCGATCGTGAAATGGTTTCGTTTCGCGAACGATTTCTCTCGCGTCATCGCTTCTGGCGTACGCTCTCCGCAGACGTCGTTGCAAATGCCACTGTCGCCGCTTTCAGTGACGTCATCGCACCGGGCGCGCATAAATTCTACTTCCGGTTCCGGTTCGGAGACTGACCGACTAGCGGAGTCGACGTCAACAGTTGTCTCACTGTCGACGGAATCGAGTTCTGTCTGACATGGCGGTGCGCCTAGCTCACCGGGCATGCGCACGTCCGCATGTCGGCGCAACTTCCGTTCCAGTCTTTCACGCTCGCGCCGCCAAAGTTCTTCCGGAGGAATGGGCACCCCGCTGCACGTGAGCGGGCGGACGTTGTGCGCTGGACGACCTGGGTTCTTCCGAGTGTGCTCCTTCTTCCGCCATTTGGCCCGGCGATTCTGGAACCAAACCTACACAACACGTCATGAACAATGCACGACTTCGTTGACTTGAAAAACAACTTAAATGTGCTCAAAAACAAAATTCAGCAGTATAAATAACCGAAACAAATGAAACGTGCGATTTTTGTGGAGCAGAAATGTTTTGTGCCCCGCGCAGAGACGTGTTTAGGCTACGCAGCGCAGCTGCGAGGGATAGACTGCATACAGCGGCCACAAGGAATGGCATACGAATTTATAACATTGAAAAACTTAGAAAAGTGACCTGTCAGGGAAAAAATCTTGCGTGTTAGGCGCAAGGTCACTGATTACTAAGCACGACACTGAATCGTCAGCCTAGATTGAAAGACGGAAAGGCGCTGAATAATGGCTAGGTGAGAGTAAAGTAGCCAGTGACCTACCTGTATGCGAGCCTCGGAGAGCTGGAGTTGTGCTGCGAGCGACTCACGAACAATCACGTCTGGGTAGTGACCGCTGGAAAACGCTCTTTCCAGCTGCTGCATCTGCCATGTCGTGAAGTTAGTTCGCGTCCGTCGTCGGCGACCGGATGACCGCTGTGGTCGAGGCGTGACGGGTGAGGTCAGGGACGACTGCGGCCGCTCCCTCGCCTCTGACGCCAGCCGTCTCCCTCCTCCGTACGAACCTGCAGAGTATCGGCAAACTCTCACCCATGCACCCCTGTTCAGTCAGGTTCGAGTATATGAGTTTCTTTACAGTACTTTGATTCGTCTTCACACGTATAGGCTTTACATTATATCTCACATGTAACTATATGAGTAAACGCAGGGCTTTATCCAGCCGTTTGTTTCAGGGAGGGAGAATGAAACTGTCAAGGGGGACCATCGAGTGGCCGAAGGCTACGAGTCGATGCGCGAAGCGCCGAGCGGAGGAAGGGTCTGGGCAGGGGTGTCCCCCTCCCCAGGGATGGGGGTCCGGGTTATCACCCCGGGAAAATTTTGAAATTTGAGACGCAATTTGGTGCAATATGGTGCATTTTGGCAAATTGATGTTTCTCCAGTTTTCCACCTGAACGAAAACATTGCCATAGTGCATGCCAGACCCTAACCTTTTACCTTCTACCTTTTACCACTTTATACTGAATCCGTAGCGCGTCTAGTGCGCACAGCGGTCAATGACGGTCGACCGTCGACCACAGCTACAGTACGCACTGTTCGCACTGTGCATGGATCGCCAGAGGGGTGCGACGAAACATCGCATCGGATACATCGGATACATCGGACACATCGGAGTCTAATTATATTCTGGGGAGGGGCTCTGCCCCTCCCCAGACCCCACGCCGGCTGGGCCCGGCTCAATTGCTTAACTAACACTGACCCTAACCTTTTACCTTCACCACTTTATACTGAGTCGTGTCCAGTAACAGCATTATTTGGACTCCGATATGTCCGATGTATCCGATGCGGTGTTTCGTCGCACCGCCCGCCAGAGCCTGTAATGCGAACAGTTGAGGCGATTACTTTATACATTTTCACTTGGTGTGTGAAACCAGGTCACAGCGCAGTGTGAATGATCTCGTTTTTAACTGGGCTTCATAGAAGTACTCTTACTTACTTACTTACTTTTGTATATTAGTGTATAAACAACAAAACGTATAGTCGGTCTCTCGAACCGTTTGAGAGATGTTGCTCCCGGGCCTCTGTATGTTCTACCGACGCTGTCGTCTCGTCGCGGTTGGACGAGGTGATCTCCTTGTTAACCGGCGTCACATCTCTCCGAGGAGCTAGCATCTCATCACCGTCCGGCGACCGACCTTCTAGCTGCTTCAGTCGATGGTACGATACGTAGTTGGCGATCATCCACTGTCGTCTGAACTGTTCCGCGTAGGACGGCGGAGGACCCAGATGCGGCTGATAGCGGAAACAGTTTGAGTCGAATGTCTCGGAATAAGGACAGTGTCCGAATGACGTCAACAGGTGGCGCCAGTTACCGGGCTCCGAGGTCGTCTGAACGGCGTTCGTCATCAGCTGATGACGATGTGACATCCAGTCTCTATATCCGGTTTTCTGCATTGTAGTCTATGACGTCATTCGGCGACGAAGGTGACGTCACGCTTCGCCGGAAGTTTCGCTCTGTTCTATACGTAGTCGTCGAGCGTCAGTGCGGTCAAGATCTTCGGCGTCTGTTGTCTCAATTAACTGGCGACACCGACTATACAATGTTGCCGCCATAATAACTCTTGTCGGTGTCTGTATAAGTTGGTGCGCGAGCGATGCCATGTCCGTTGCGTCTATTGGCTAAACGAGCACCAATGGCAAGCAAGCTAGGCGGTCCGATGCTCGTGAAAGCGTATACCCATGAGGCTGGGTATTGTTTTTTCGATGTCCAATTAACAGTAACTATAATTGGCATTCATCAGTTATTCTTTGAGTCACTTCAGCCGTATAACCGATCTTATCTGCAAAATCTTTCACAGAAGAAATCCAATACATTTCGCATTGCCGTTGGTTATGTGTTAACGAAACGGCAGCCACGAAAATTTCACTCGATAGGCCCTAAACGGTGATCTGGGACTTACGGTGGCCCTGCCCAGAAGTGACTATTGGGCACTAGATGCCACTTCGATTTTATTACGATACCGCGCGGTTATGATATGCAAGTCGTCCGTCCATCTGTCTGATTGTGACCTTCGTATAGGCCTACCATGGTCATATAGTTTTGATTTTATTGAAAACTGTCAGGAACTCGTGGGAGTGCAAGTGATTTTTTTACTTTTTTTAACAAAATAGTAATTTAAATTTTTTTGTGACTTTGTTAGATTTCTAAAAATATTTAAGGGTTAATGTATGGAATGTCTAGAAACACACGTGTCAAATTGTCCGTAGCTTTAACCGTTTTGGAGCTATAAGCATTTAACGACCAAACTGTCTGATTGACCGGCATAGGCGCCGACTTCTGAAAATTCCAATGGGTGCAGGCTCCCATCCCTTCCATCCCCATCTTCCCCAATTTGTCCTCTGGGTGCATGCACCCACCGACCCTTTTCCTATGGGTGCACTGGCACCCACAACACCCGGGAAGTCGGCACTATCACTGCACACAAACAGACAGACGCATATGTGCACAATCAGATAAGAACATTGTCTTCAGCAATTCACTTAGCTCACTTGGCGAAGACAATAATTACACCAATAATTTATAGGGTCACTCTTCGCTACCGTGCCGTTAAGAAGTAGGCCTACCGATCTCATCTGCTCCATAATGGGATTATTCTGAAATTCAAGGTGGAATAGGGGTGGAGTATGGAAAAACTGGATTTCTCTGAAAGAGAGCAAGATACATCTATACAATAGTATGATTGCAATTGCAAACAGTGCATATAAAAACTATAATAAATAGTACAAAATTTAGATTTCCTTTGTCTCATGCTGATAAAATAATAATATTTGTAAACTGAGGACGATTTTCTGGATAGTCCAAAATAATTGCTGTATGATTACTTTGACAGTGGTTTGTTTGACATTTTATTATCCCCGTCTGAAAACGTATACGGTATAACCAGGGGCGTAGATAAGTGGAGCCTGGAGGTGTATAAAGGATTTATATACCCTCCTAAAATAATGGCAAATATTGCCATAAAGTCGTTTACAACATTTAAATGCAAAATTTAAACTAAGTATTAAAAATTTGACGTAGACAGTAGTCAATTTCTGCAGTACGAGTAGTTCTAACATTGGAGAACTCGGATGACATAAATGATATTTACACGTATAAGCTTATGTCCAAACAGTGACGGAGCCAGGTGTTTGAATTGAAAGTTGGGAGTACACAAAAAACTGGACTTATCGGAGGAATTTCACGAGCGCCGTACGAGCGAGTGTGGACTTTGGCGGGGAGTCCGAGGGCCCTCCCTTCTTCAAGAAAAAAATGAATTATTTGGGATTAGCTGAGATGCAATTTCCCGCTGTCTTGAGGGGCGCTAATTGCACTCTTCTTAGTCGATCTTCTATCGCGTTCACAGTTCCCCCACACCACTCCTCACCCTCACTATTTCTATGCAAATTTGGACAACTTAGAAGACCCGTATTTTCAAAAGGTGGGAGGTACGTATCTCCAGACCCCCTCGTGGCTATCCGCCAGTGTGTCCAAACCGAAATCGCGGCTATATGGTACGCGGTGGCCGAGTGGTACGAGGCTGGACTTTGCGATCGCGAGGTCGCGGGTTCGACTCCCGCCCGTGGCTGCTGTGTACCAACGCCTACTCAGCGTGCCATCCCTCCGGGGTCG
>Ga0056114_1001747_pt1 | contig 10330 bp, 6 predicted proteins | sample WorMetHERISLAND1_FD_77005 | JGI IMG/M metagenome (GOLD analysis project Ga0056114, IMG submission 77005) | Marine gutless worms symbiont microbial communities from Max Planck institute for Marine Microbiology, Germany - Olavius loisae HERON... ... | reverse complement strand
AACGCATGAAGATAGGCCAGTATCGTCAGCGACAACGTTGTAGGCACGTCGAATTGGAGCAATTTTTGGCAGACTTTCACGTCGCGCGGGTTTGTCAGCGATAGCTGGGCTTTCTTGTTTATTCAGCGTTGACTCTTCGCTTACAGTGAGCGAATGACGAACTAATACATAATTAGTATGCAGTACTGACATGTCCACACACAGTGAATTCAAACTCAATAATCAGACCTTCGGAGAAGCGATCTTGAGATAGACGAGAATCGGAGCCAGTGAAGTCTTAGTAAGTTGAGAAGGATGGTTGATAGTATCGCAGTCTAAAACAACCAGCTGCAGCGGTCTCGCCAGCTCGAATATCCTCTCGATCTCAGCCTGTACTTCCACTGTACAAACACATCATAAGTAAGTAAGTAAGAGTGGTTTTAGTCACTCTATGCTGCGGCCTCAGACACCAAATAAAATGTCTTACACACATACATACAGGGTGGCCCAATAAAAACTGCACATTTTTCAGATACCATATTTTCGCAGCCACTACAGATATAATCATGCAGTTTTTGCAGAAGTGTTCAGCAAATTACAAACGAATAACAACAAGCGACAATTTTTTTAAACGAGTGTTAAATATTCTTTGCAAACTAGTCAAAATATGGTACCTTGTAAATGTCAGTGCTAACAGACTCTAACAACATTAATTCGGAAGTATGCCACAGAGTTTTATCACAATCCGTGTTTGCCTTATTAAGCCTAATTCAGGCGATGCTCAATATGTCCACCAACATTTCAACCCTTTTCAACTCGTAAAAGCTTAATTAATGCTTTGTCTTCAGAAGTTAGCAGTTAGCACTGGCGTCAACTATGACGTAGTCCATTTCTGGTTACTTTGCAAAGAATATTTAACACTTGTTTAAAAAAATTGTCGCTTGTTGTTATTCTGCTGTAATTTCTGAACACTTCTCCAAAAACCGTAATGTAGTGGCTGCAAAAATATGGTATCTGAAAAATGTGTCGTTTTTATTGGGCCACCCTGTACATAAGAACTTTATTAAAATGATGACAAAACGCATCAAGTTGACAATAAGAGAAACACAATAAAATCAATGTAAAGTCAGTATAACTAGGATATCGCATTAGGCCTAAACATTACGCTTTGTGGTATGGATAAAAAAGCATGCGATCGTAAAATTTCTGTCGTCGTGGATATGAGAGAGTTCGAAGTTGTGGGGTCTGGATCGCAAGCTATAACTGGATTCGGTTCGTCTAGGTAGAAGCTGGTGGAGAAGATAAGATGGGTTATATCTGATGCTATTGAAAAGGTTTTCATCAGCTTCTTCTACTATTTGGGTTACAGAGGGTTTATCAGTAGAGTACAGGTTTTGCCGACAGCCGCGACGCAGAAAGTTAACTGTTAAATTAACTGAACGCCTGCACTGTCAGGCTTGGTTCTTTATACTCAGGCGACAGACTGTTCCGGATCTGTGGTGCAGAAGCAGCAAATTTTGTCACGAAGAAACAACAACAACAACAGTTTCGAACAAGCCAACGTTCCCAAACCTCTCCGTTTTTTAATTTTTCAGTAGCTTGCTAAAAGAAAGTGGCAGACTGAGACTAAATAATTTTAATATAGGCTACAAAATCCACAGGAACTTGAGCTCGATTTTCAAGCGCTGCCCACAGTTCTGATCCGTGTAAACTGCATCTGCAACGTAATGAATGCAGCAGTACTGTATGTTCTCAATACTGGCAGGAGATGAGGCAGAGTGGCAACAAGCATGGAGTCTGGTACCTCAATGCTTAATCACGTTGATGACTCTCTGCTGGGATTGATTCACTGTCTCACAAAAGGGGATTTTTTGCCAAATTGGGCTGTTTATTCGAAATTACTGTTGACAACTGTTAAAATAATTTTTATGCACGTATCAACATAACGTGAGTCAGTTTACACAGGTCAGAAGGCATGCACACTTCTAACCTCTGAATGCCAATATAGTCCCGTAAATGTAATTGTACTCAAACATAAGCCACACAGGGGACTGCCGGTCGTAAGAGGCCAAAATTGTTTGGCACAGGTGGAACACCCTAACTTTGAAAGTCACGTGACGCCGAACGAAGAAGAATAGCAACATATGTCCAGTTAAAATTTAGATATTGTCTTGGAGTATCACAATTCACCTTTAGTTTTTTGATTGTGTGCATATGGTTAAGGAGGTAGATTTTGAAATCGGCCATTTTCACAAATTTGGGACCTCCTTGACCTTGACCTTGACCTTGACCTTAGATCGGGTCATCACTCGTCGACTTCAACCTATGTACCAAATGTCGTTCAAATCGGACAAACGTTTTGTGTTTTTTTTTGTGGACGGACGGACGGACAGACACATTCTTACAATTTATTATGTCGACTTGGAGGAGGACACGACATAAAAATTATTAGAAATCTGCTGATATTTTATCAACTTTTCAAAACATAAAATGCCCACGTTATTTCTTCACGGACACAGTATGATAAATCAGCTGATGAAGAGTTCAGCTGGTATATACAAACCGATACAAGATGAACGACTGTTGGAGCGCTCCATGATGGCGCGTTTGCTCGGGTTGTTGAGTAGTGAGCGCTTCGCAAGAGAGATATCGGCCGTAACTCGCGTTATTGTTATTCTGTCAGTCACAACATCACCAACAAACACTAGATATAGTGTTTATCATAAAGATATTTAATTTACTGAGAAACTCACTTACACGTTAGACGTTTTTTTGTTTGTGTCAGTTCCCAGATTACTGGTAAGATTTCAGCGTGCTTTTTGTGTATGCAGTGTTGTTAATGAGTTGACATTGAAGACTACGTAAACCGTCTGTTTGTAAGGCTGCTAAGTTATTCTCTTCTGAATTATAAACAGCTATTCTGTCAACTGTGCGTTGACTGTATACTTGTACCACTAGCCAAATTAAACCACCCGTTACCATCAGTCCAGAAGTGTATAAACTGCCTTCACAGAGAGATGGGTCGAGAGGTAACAAGTAACGTAAATGGATTTCAGTCACTTGCCTCCTTCTGGATACATGGATGCATGGACTGGATGCAGTCAGCACCTTCAACACGTTACATTTGTAGCTGACCAGTAGATAAGCCAGAGCATCATCCATAAACTACAAAACGTGTGTGCTGAACAATATTGGCTTAACCCAGTCTGGCACAGGATGCTTTATAGCTGTACCCGTATGGCAAATGATACTATAACAGAAATAATTTTCTTAAATCAGTGAGCGTCAAAGGGTTAATTTGGGTTAAATAGTTAACTTTATAAAACCACGCATCAAAGTATGACCCGACAGAGTCATGGCGTGACAGTGTGAGCAGTGTCCATAGATTACTGACCGGCCTTCGAACTTGTGTTTGAGGAAGTCGAACAGCGCCTTCTGCATCATGTCGGTGACCTCGTAGCCTTTGAGCGACGGACCAATGAGAACCAGAGGTCGCATTGATGGCACCACCTCGTACGGCGGCAACGACTCCAACTGATCAATCCAAACCACATCAGCTACTCAAGCACGCTTCACCGCCCAACTAACTGCAGCTGCCGTGCCGTCTACTACTGACTGCTGCCTGCTGCAGTCCATTACTATTCAGCCATGTTGTTGTCGATCTTTTTCAGCTACTAAAAAGCAATAACTATGCAGTTCGTTTTGAAGTCTTGCAACTTTGGACAACGGCAATATAATGCTGTTGGGCACAACTCATCACAGGTGCAGTTACCGTTGCTGGCTGTTGTTAAGATAGTTGTAGGTTGCTGTAATTTTCACAAAAAAAAACTACAAAAGTTGTTAACACAACTAACAATAGTTAGACGATCAATCCACATATTTCATTCGGAAGAGTCGACCTGATAAAGCCAAGAATAATTTCGGCAGTGAAATATTCATAATAATTGTGAATATAATAATTAATAGTTCATGCATGGAACAATGGAACAAACCTTTTTAAAGAACGGTTTTCGTTTTTCCTTGGTCGGCATCGTAAAGCCGGCGCCAGTACCGCCACCACCGCCGGCTGCCGACCGCGTGGTCCGCGGCGCGTTACCGACGCTGTCGCTGTCGTCTCCCATGTTATCCATGCCATTCAAGTCAATCTCTGCACGACAACACGGGCGTAGACAGTGCAACACTGTCAATGTCAATGTCAACAGTAGATTTATATGGCGCGATTTCACGCAGCATCTCAATCGCGCTGAGTACACTAATATCTGGTGAACAGCGCTGTCTTTAACATTGGTAAAAAATGGCAAATGGCTTCCGATATTATAGAGCGCTGGAATGCGTCAGCATAGCGTCAGCTTTGTCTATTGCGCTTACCATTTACCCATGCCAGATCCGAGTCCATCAATGCTGACAGTCTAAACTCCAACTTCCTACAGCTCGGAAGAAGGAGTGGCGGCCGACCATAGCGAACAGTTCACCCCATGCGGTTACATTCGCTGGAAGTCACCGACACTGCGCGACGGGTCGGGAGGATCGTCTGACAGTGCGTTCCAGGTCGTCAGGTCCCTGACAGAGAAGGCCCGGCGACCAAAAGTGCTTCGTCGGTAGCGCGGCACAGTCAAGTGATGTCGACGTCGCAGACCGGAACACAGCAGTCGACCAGGTATTTCGGTGCTCGATTCTGCAGACGCTGGAGCATTGTACTGTACATTATAGGCAAGACAATGCACTTGTCTTCAGTAGCATATGCCGAGTCTGCAGTGTCCATTCATTCTGTGAAAAATAAATAGAAATTCTTTACTGTGCAGAGAAGTCAACAATATCAAAACAACGAAACTTGTATCACAAGTTAACATGCATCGATATAGCTGTTAACAAGTATCAGTAAAATATTGTGAAGAACTTGATCGATTACCTGGCGTCGGCGGAGTCGAACCGCGAGAATTTGACGACTTAGAATTTAGTAGATTGTCGATGTTGGACGAAGAACTGGTTTTACTGCACACACAATATTACACACATATTATAGACGCCATCACAATCAATCAATCAATCAATCAATCAATCAACCAGTCAGTCAGTCATTCAGTCATAATGTTAACCCTTTAAAGCCTACTGTTGCCATACGGGTACAGCTATAATGCATCCTGTGCCAGACCGGGTTAAGCCGTCATTTGTAATTTTTGACATCCGGATGTCAAAAATTACAAATGACGGCTTAACCCGGTCTGGCACAGGATGCATTATAGCTGTACCCGTATGGCAACAGTAGGCTTTAAAGGGTTAACATTATGACTGAATGACTGACTGACTGGTTGATTGATTGATTGATTGATTGATTGATTGTGATGGCGTCTATAATATGTGTGTAATATTGTGTGTGCAGTAAAACCAGTTCTTCGTCCAACATCGACAATCTACTAAATTCTAAGTCGTCAAATTCTCGCGGTTCGACTCCGCCGACGCCAGGTAATCGATCAAGTTCTTCACAATATTTTACTGATACTTGTTAACAGCTATATCGATGCATGTTAACTTGTGATACAAGTTTCGTTGTTTTGATATTGTTGACTTCTCTGCACAGTAAAGAATTTCTATTTATTTTTCACAGAATGAATGGACACTGCAGACTCGGCATATGCTACTGAAGACAAGTGCATTGTCTTGCCTATAATGTACAGTACAATGCTCCAGCGTCTGCAGAATCGAGCACCGAAATACCTGGTCGACTGCTGTGTTCCGGTCTGCGACGTCGACATCACTTGACTGTGCCGCGCTACCGACGAAGCACTTTTGGTCGCCGGGCCTTCTCTGTCAGGGACCTGACGACCTGGAACGCACTGTCAGACGATCCTCCCGACCCGTCGCGCAGTGTCGGTGACTTCCAGCGAATGTAACCGCATGGGGTGAACTGTTCGCTATGGTCGGCCGCCACTCCTTCTTCCGAGCTGTAGGAAGTTGGAGTTTAGACTGTCAGCATTGATGGACTCGGATCTGGCATGGGTAAATGGTAAGCGCAATAGACAAAGCTGACGCTATGCTGACGCATTCCAGCGCTCTATAATATCGGAAGCCATTTGCCATTTTTTACCAATGTTAAAGACAGCGCTGTTCACCAGATATTAGTGTACTCAGCGCGATTGAGATGCTGCGTGAAATCGCGCCATATAAATCTACTGTTGACATTGACATTGACAGTGTTGCACTGTCTACGCCCGTGTTGTCGTGCAGAGATTGACTTGAATGGCATGGATAACATGGGAGACGACAGCGACAGCGTCGGTAACGCGCCGCGGACCACGCGGTCGGCAGCCGGCGGTGGTGGCGGTACTGGCGCCGGCTTTACGATGCCGACCAAGGAAAAACGAAAACCGTTCTTTAAAAAGGTTTGTTCCATTGTTCCATGCATGAACTATTAATTATTATATTCACAATTATTATGAATATTTCACTGCCGAAATTATTCTTGGCTTTATCAGGTCGACTCTTCCGAATGAAATATGTGGATTGATCGTCTAACTATTGTTAGTTGTGTTAACAACTTTTGTAGTTTTTTTTTGTGAAAATTACAGCAACCTACAACTATCTTAACAACAGCCAGCAACGGTAACTGCACCTGTGATGAGTTGTGCCCAACAGCATTATATTGCCGTTGTCCAAAGTTGCAAGACTTCAAAACGAACTGCATAGTTATTGCTTTTTAGTAGCTGAAAAAGATCGACAACAACATGGCTGAATAGTAATGGACTGCAGCAGGCAGCAGTCAGTAGTAGACGGCACGGCAGCTGCAGTTAGTTGGGCGGTGAAGCGTGCTTGAGTAGCTGATGTGGTTTGGATTGATCAGTTGGAGTCGTTGCCGCCGTACGAGGTGGTGCCATCAATGCGACCTCTGGTTCTCATTGGTCCGTCGCTCAAAGGCTACGAGGTCACCGACATGATGCAGAAGGCGCTGTTCGACTTCCTCAAACACAAGTTCGAAGGCCGGTCAGTAATCTATGGACACTGCTCACACTGTCACGCCATGACTCTGTCGGGTCATACTTTGATGCGTGGTTTTATAAAGTTAACTATTTAACCCAAATTAACCCTTTGACGCTCACTGATTTAAGAAAATTATTTCTGTTATAGTATCATTTGCCATACGGGTACAGCTATAAAGCATCCTGTGCCAGACTGGGTTAAGCCAATATTGTTCAGCACACACGTTTTGTAGTTTATGGATGATGCTCTGGCTTATCTACTGGTCAGCTACAAATGTAACGTGTTGAAGGTGCTGACTGCATCCAGTCCATGCATCCATGTATCCAGAAGGAGGCAAGTGACTGAAATCCATTTACGTTACTTGTTACCTCTCGACCCATCTCTCTGTGAAGGCAGTTTATACACTTCTGGACTGATGGTAACGGGTGGTTTAATTTGGCTAGTGGTACAAGTATACAGTCAACGCACAGTTGACAGAATAGCTGTTTATAATTCAGAAGAGAATAACTTAGCAGCCTTACAAACAGACGGTTTACGTAGTCTTCAATGTCAACTCATTAACAACACTGCATACACAAAAAGCACGCTGAAATCTTACCAGTAATCTGGGAACTGACACAAACAAAAAAACGTCTAACGTGTAAGTGAGTTTCTCAGTAAATTAAATATCTTTATGATAAACACTATATCTAGTGTTTGTTGGTGATGTTGTGACTGACAGAATAACAATAACGCGAGTTACGGCCGATATCTCTCTTGCGAAGCGCTCACTACTCAACAACCCGAGCAAACGCGCCATCATGGAGCGCTCCAACAGTCGTTCATCTTGTATCGGTTTGTATATACCAGCTGAACTCTTCATCAGCTGATTTATCATACTGTGTCCGTGAAGAAATAACGTGGGCATTTTATGTTTTGAAAAGTTGATAAAATATCAGCAGATTTCTAATAATTTTTATGTCGTGTCCTCCTCCAAGTCGACATAATAAATTGTAAGAATGTGTCTGTCCGTCCGTCCGTCCACAAAAAAAAACACAAAACGTTTGTCCGATTTGAACGACATTTGGTACATAGGTTGAAGTCGACGAGTGATGACCCGATCTAAGGTCAAGGTCAAGGTCAAGGTCAAGGAGGTCCCAAATTTGTGAAAATGGCCGATTTCAAAATCTACCTCCTTAACCATATGCACACAATCAAAAAACTAAAGGTGAATTGTGATACTCCAAGACAATATCTAAATTTTAACTGGACATATGTTGCTATTCTTCTTCGTTCGGCGTCACGTGACTTTCAAAGTTAGGGTGTTCCACCTGTGCCAAACAATTTTGGCCTCTTACGACCGGCAGTCCCCTGTGTGGCTTATGTTTGAGTACAATTACATTTACGGGACTATATTGGCATTCAGAGGTTAGAAGTGTGCATGCCTTCTGACCTGTGTAAACTGACTCACGTTATGTTGATACGTGCATAAAAATTATTTTAACAGTTGTCAACAGTAATTTCGAATAAACAGCCCAATTTGGCAAAAAATCCCCTTTTGTGAGACAGTGAATCAATCCCAGCAGAGAGTCATCAACGTGATTAAGCATTGAGGTACCAGACTCCATGCTTGTTGCCACTCTGCCTCATCTCCTGCCAGTATTGAGAACATACAGTACTGCTGCATTCATTACGTTGCAGATGCAGTTTACACGGATCAGAACTGTGGGCAGCGCTTGAAAATCGAGCTCAAGTTCCTGTGGATTTTGTAGCCTATATTAAAATTATTTAGTCTCAGTCTGCCACTTTCTTTTAGCAAGCTACTGAAAAATTAAAAAACGGAGAGGTTTGGGAACGTTGGCTTGTTCGAAACTGTTGTTGTTGTTGTTTCTTCGTGACAAAATTTGCTGCTTCTGCACCACAGATCCGGAACAGTCTGTCGCCTGAGTATAAAGAACCAAGCCTGACAGTGCAGGCGTTCAGTTAATTTAACAGTTAACTTTCTGCGTCGCGGCTGTCGGCAAAACCTGTACTCTACTGATAAACCCTCTGTAACCCAAATAGTAGAAGAAGCTGATGAAAACCTTTTCAATAGCATCAGATATAACCCATCTTATCTTCTCCACCAGCTTCTACCTAGACGAACCGAATCCAGTTATAGCTTGCGATCCAGACCCCACAACTTCGAACTCTCTCATATCCACGACGACAGAAATTTTACGATCGCATGCTTTTTTATCCATACCACAAAGCGTAATGTTTAGGCCTAATGCGATATCCTAGTTATACTGACTTTACATTGATTTTATTGTGTTTCTCTTATTGTCAACTTGATGCGTTTTGTCATCATTTTAATAAAGTTCTTATGTACAGGGTGGCCCAATAAAAACGACACATTTTTCAGATACCATATTTTTGCAGCCACTACATTACGGTTTTTGGAGAAGTGTTCAGAAATTACAGCAGAATAACAACAAGCGACAATTTTTTTAAACAAGTGTTAAATATTCTTTGCAAAGTAACCAGAAATGGACTACGTCATAGTTGACGCCAGTGCTAACTGCTAACTTCTGAAGACAAAGCATTAATTAAGCTTTTACGAGTTGAAAAGGGTTGAAATGTTGGTGGACATATTGAGCATCGCCTGAATTAGGCTTAATAAGGCAAACACGGATTGTGATAAAACTCTGTGGCATACTTCCGAATTAATGTTGTTAGAGTCTGTTAGCACTGACATTTACAAGGTACCATATTTTGACTAGTTTGCAAAGAATATTTAACACTCGTTTAAAAAAATTGTCGCTTGTTGTTATTCGTTTGTAATTTGCTGAACACTTCTGCAAAAACTGCATGATTATATCTGTAGTGGCTGCGAAAATATGGTATCTGAAAAATGTGCAGTTTTTATTGGGCCACCCTGTATGTATGTGTGTAAGACATTTTATTTGGTGTCTGAGGCCGCAGCATAGAGTGACTAAAACCACTCTTACTTACTTACTTATGATGTGTTTGTACAGTGGAAGTACAGGCTGAGATCGAGAGGATATTCGAGCTGGCGAGACCGCTGCAGCTGGTTGTTTTAGACTGCGATACTATCAACCATCCTTCTCAACTTACTAAGACTTCACTGGCTCCGATTCTCGTCTATCTCAAGATCGCTTCTCCGAAGGTCTGATTATTGAGTTTGAATTCACTGTGTGTGGACATGTCAGTACTGCATACTAATTATGTATTAGTTCGTCATTCGCTCACTGTAAGCGAAGAGTCAACGCTGAATAAACAAGAAAGCCCAGCTATCGCTGACAAACCCGCGCGACGTGAAAGTCTGCCAAAAATTGCTCCAATTCGACGTGCCTACAACGTTGTCGCTGACGATACTGGCCTATCTTCATGCGTT
>Ga0056114_1001746_pt1 | contig 10332 bp, 6 predicted proteins | sample WorMetHERISLAND1_FD_77005 | JGI IMG/M metagenome (GOLD analysis project Ga0056114, IMG submission 77005) | Marine gutless worms symbiont microbial communities from Max Planck institute for Marine Microbiology, Germany - Olavius loisae HERON... ... | reverse complement strand
GCAACACAATGGCACTATCGGAAAACTATCGGACTGAAACAATCGGCCGGAGCGATTGTCGTCCGATAGTCCGACTATCGGCCGATACGATAGTACGATGGGACTATCGTCCTAACCCTATTCTCAACAATTTCTTAACTTTCTCCTAAATTTAGCCCAGCACACACATTTCTTAGGGTTTGCACTGCACGCTACATGTAAGTTTACGAAGCTACTGAAGCTTTCCAAAAAAAGTTCTGACAACTATAATTTGTCTTGAGAGTTTCCACCTAAGAAATTCTTTTGCCGTATGTGTACAGCTATAAAGGATGCTATGCCAGACCGGGTTAATCCGTCATTTGTAATTTTTGACATCTGGTCACTCTGACGCTCAGGGCTGAGCGTCAGAGTGACCAGATGTCAAAAATTACAAATGACTGCTTAACCCGGTCTGGCACAGGATGCTTTATAGCTGTACCCATATGGCAACAGTGGGCGTCAAAGGGTTAAGATCGACAGGTGATGTTGGCATCAACCCATGCAGCGTACTGACCGGCTGCTGACAGCAGAGATGGCTGAAGATCTTGAGCTCTGTAGGTTGCGGCAGCTGCTACGTCAGCCGAAGGCATCAGGCCCAAGCCGCTAGCCGCCGCAGCTTGACCCAACGCCACGTTACCGGGCAGCAGTGACGTCGATGAATGCAGGGCACTGGCCGGCACCAGACCCACGCTGCCGTCAGCTGCCTGAGCTAGGAACATGGCTGGTCCGGCAGCTGACGACACATCACTCACCAGCTGTGAGGATGTGCCGTCTTTGGGCTCAGCTCGCTTGCATTCCACCTGGCAAACACAGCTCACTATAACCACCTCAAATAAGTGTATTAGTACTATGCACATTGTCCTAGGGTCAGCTGATTACTGAGTCTCACCATTCAATGAAGCTCATTCTGTACTCAGTTACATCATTGGCTGCTTAATGCCAGTAACCATATTGTACAGTTCAAGAAGCCATGGAACTTGCCACCAGATCTCTACTGGGAGACTCAAGTGACACTGCCCTTAACCACAGTATACCCTAATGACTTGACACATTTAGTGGTCCAGCTTCTGCATGCTATTATACATGTTAAAGCACTGAATACACGAGAATGCAAAAAAACAACAGATTTTGCCAAGACAGCAGTGAACTAAGACCAACTGTAAAAGCTCGCAGCCTGCTAGCTTCATAGTAACAGGCAGCTCCTTAAGTGGGTAAAGTTGGGACACAGCAGTGTTGGAATACAGAAGTATAAAGCTCTGGTCGTATGAGTCGACACTGTCTGCCGACAACATCAGTCTCAAACAATGGCAATCGACATCGATGGTCGACAAACCATCTGTTGACATAAAGCTGTCAGTTGTCGAATCTTATTGTCAGCCAATAATGCTGACACTGTTGATCCAACAATGTCAGCTCATGTAATCGGAACTTTACAGTTAACAAGACAAAATGGCAATGACATTAGCCGAGCGAGTTTATGCCACGTATACAAATATTTACAAATGGGAATGACGACGACTAGTCGAAGAAGAGAAGAGTGCTGATTACACAGCATGCCTGAGTGCTAAGCAGGCTACGATGCAGAGAAAAACCAACGTAACAAGTTGCCAATGACCGAAGGTGTCTATACGAAGCTAAATCACCCATGCATCAACAACAATTTCACAACAGGACAAAACGGATTTTGAGAATGGGCATTTCACACCAAATTTCACAAACATCTTTAATCCTTAATATCTCGGCTGAAAATAGAAAATCATCATGACATATTAATGATGACAGGAAATTTTTTACATGTGAAAATAGGATAATCAATTTTTTTCCGTTTTCTATGTTTAACTGGTGTCATCGCTACACTTCGTTTAAACTGATAAGTTTTTTTAAACTTTTCCATTTTCACACAAAAAGCAGTCTATTGTCTAGCATATGTGACTTTAATCTAATGCACTTTTGTTTGCATTAAATCATTTACTTACTTTTCAAAACTGAACATCAATAAATCCACGTCAGGTATGAACTCAAATAAAAGTGATCTATGGTACATCCATACGTGACCTATGGAAAATTCACAATCTGTGCAAGATACTCTTTGCACAATCACTGTCACTGATTACATCGTCATCATCACTTGCTGTCAGTTGTCATCACTGTCTTGTCTCAGTCACAACTCCACGTCATCACTGCGTATCCCGCTGTCATCACTGTCATCATGTCACTGATTACATCGTCATCGTCACTTGCTGTCAGTTGTCATCACTGTCTTGTCTCAGTCACAATGCCACGTCATCACTGCCCGCTGTCACCGAAGCCCGGACGTTACTGACATCACATGTCAATAAAATCATCAGCGACTGGCAGCAATGTTAATCAGAACTGATACAAGCCACTAGCAATCAAACGGTGACGAAATACAGTTAGCAAAGCCGACCGACCAACCAACCATCCGAATGACTAACCTACCGTCTAGTGGAAGAGCTAGCACACAGATCACCGGCAGACCAATCTAGGGAGTGGCCATGGCCCCTCTGTAATAATTGTTTACTCAGTTTCTGAGTTTAGCTCATACTGAACGTATAACTTTTCCATATGTGCGTGCATGCAACGATGACGTTCTTTTTATCGGAGTCTGACATTGGCAGATGTAGTAATAAGTTTACTGCACTGAAGCCTGAAATCACACACTCAGTCCGTGACCATGCATCACATACAAGCAGTAAGCTTTGTCTGTAGTGTGCCCACGTGTCCAATAGATACTCATCTAATGTCAATTATATGACAGTCGTTGATGAAGACAAGGTCTGTGCTCTCTGTTAATGACCCTCTGAGTCTTCAATTCCTCAGCTTGGACCACCACATCACTACAGACATAGCTGGCCACCCTCCATTCACAATTTCTGGATCTGCCATTGACAGAATATTATGAAAGATATTTTTGAGATAAGTAATGGTATAGAAATTTTGGCCAATGATATCAAAATCGACAACTGATCAGTGAATGTGCTACAGTTAATAAAGAATTATAAGGCATACATACTGGGGGGATCTTCAACTTTAAGAGATATGGGTGGGTTAGATATGTATGATATGTAAAGTGTTTCTACTAGAAGACATATGACAAGAATGCTGCTGCAAAGTAAATATAAACAACTGAGTATTGAACCACCCGCAAACATGCCACAAACATCACTGCAACGTTCTGGGTAAGCATCAAGTACTGGGAGTCTCCCTCTGTCTATATCAGATGCTCTGCTCATCAGAGAGACAATCAGCAATGCTCAGAGGTTCATCCCGAATACTCAAACTGCTTTCTATAACGTGACTATTTGGTGTAGTTACGTGTTACCGTTGACTGATTGATTGAGCAGTGTTTAACGTCTCCACCAACACAGTATAGGTTATCTGGGAGACAGTTTTACAGGTCAAAAGACCCAACCAACAGTATCATTCAAAGTACTGAAGGAAAAGATGCTACAAAAGTAAAGACCGTTACCGTTCGCCTGCCAGTCGTCTAATCATAAACTATCTACAGTCATCTCAGACCACAGTGTAATGACACTGTAGCAGCAAGCTTTCTCAAGTGCTTGAGGCTCTGGATCACCAGAATCTCTCTGAGACCATGCCAGCTGGCACTGACAGTCTTCAGACACTAGTGCCAAGTGACTCAGACCTCGGTGTTACTTACTTACAGATTAAAGACGGTGTTACACTAGACTAGACAAGATGGAATCATGAAAGAAGCGAAGAGAGTCGACCTGTTTGCCAGCAATCATCACGAAGCGCTCCTGGACAATGCGCTGCACGCTGTCCTCGTCGTCGAACGTCATAAACCCAAAGCCTGCATGACGGACGGCGAAGTGCGAAAGAAGCAAATAACAATGAACAGCTAGTATAAGTGACAGGCTTCATTAGCAGCCACAGCCACACCACGATCTACCTGAGCTCAGTAAATGCCTTCTTCATCAAGGTATTAATTTAAACAGACTAATGACCTTTAGTTATAATATTTGATCGTAAATCTTTTCTGGCGAAAATCTGGTAGATATACTGCTTCAAACGGTGGTAAACCATAAGCCAATTTATTAAGGTCAAAAGCGTAAATTTTTTGACTTAAATTCTAACAAAGACCAAACATTGGTAGCGGCTGTGACTTTGCCAACATAGCCGTAGCTAACAAACAAAGCACAACACTGTTAGAAATGCAACTGTCAATTACTATAACATGCAGGGTAGTAACAAGAGCACATCATTAGTGCCACGTTATGTCGGCAGAAAATTAAACATAAACCAGTAAATCATCAGCCAGCCAACACTGAGCGCCGACAACACACTGCTGAAATGACCCAACACCAGTCTGATCTGATGTGAGGGGGTAACGAGGAAGGGGGTGAATGAAGGAGGGGCATTTGCCTGGAGCAGCACACGCCGCTACATAGAAAGTCAATCAGAGAGAAAAATCATTTATATTTAGGTTATGGACACGTACATGACAACAGAAACTGAAACACTTGAACAAAAACACAGACATTGAAAGACACACGGTCACACAAAGACATACACGGCAAGACATACAGTATCACAAAGACACACAAGCAGAGACACACTCACACTCACACTCATACATGTTCACACAGCAGGGTTGAATTTAAACAGCTTATGGTTTCATGAGAGGTATGAAGCGTTTACAGTCTACAGTCGTTCAAGACTCGAGTATCTATCTGGACTCCGCATATGTTCCCAAGTCTCACGAACTATCTCGAGGATGGATGGCTGGTTAAGGTTTAACGGCATTTTAAGCACGCAAGTAGCAGCTATATCATGTCTGTCTCACATTGCTTCGGTATTCTGAGTCAGTTACGTAGCATTCACCATTCGCTGCCTAAGTCAGTCTTCCAGTCTCTCACTGCTGCGTTGCTGCTGATGAAGCTTGACCTCACCGGCCGGTATCCCATCGTTCCAGCTAGATCGTCTCCAGGCGGTCATGAATGTCTTCCGTCCAGTCGACAAGACCACATCACGCCACTGCTCTACCGTCTGCATTGGCTTCATGCGAATAACATACAAGCCTGCTCTGCTGGTGTACATGTACGAGCGGGTCCATGATCAATTAAAGTAAAGTAAAGTAAAGTAGGCCATTTATATCGCGGCTCTTTGCAATCAGATCGCTGCAGAGCCGCTCTAGCAGTGTTTAACGTCTCCACCAACACAGTATAGGTCATATGGGAGACAGTTTACAGGTCAAGACCCAACCAACAGCATCAAAGTACTGAAGGAAAAAATGCTACAAAAGTAAAGAAAACCCAGAAAAAGCAAACAAATCAAAATAAATCAATACAAAACTAGCCTGGTTCGGTCACCTCATATGACCCTCGGCCAGGAAACGAGATGGGCTTATTCTATAATGCTCCTGAGCCCACACAGCTTGGTGGGAGCTGACAATCACAAGTCTGACGCTGAAGCAGGAGAAAACATCAACGGAATGCTGCTGTGATGGTCAATGGCCAAGACAAAGAGAAGTGTGTCCATGACTACCTGGCTGACGCTCTACAGTCTGTCACTGGACATCCTGGTAGACAACGCCTGCGTTCATCATCGACCTCGGCACTGGTCCTAGCACTTACTCAGCTACTATCAGCGACCAATCGTTCCCCGTCACCTCAGCAAGAACTTGGAACAGTTTGCCATCAGAAGTGACGTCATCAAGCCGTCTCCGATCATTCAAGACTAAGCTCAAGATCCGTCTCAATTCAGCCTCTTTCCCACAGATGACTGTATGAAGTGACTGAAGTGTCAGGCATTTTTAAACTTCAAATTATAATGTAATGTAATTTTATGACATTAAAATTCCCAAGTGACCGTGCTAACAGAGCTATCTTCCCCTAACTCATACTGTATTTATACGTGTTACACTACATGTAATTATTGTTGGCAAGCTCAGTTGCTTAAACGGTTAAATTTTCAGTTAAATGCCAAATGGATTGACATATAATACTTTCCATTGCTAAGCTCTGACCCACGCATTCAGAATGACACACAACAGATGTTATCAAGTCACACAAACTGCAGACAGATCCACAGAACGGAACACACTGAAACACCCACTTCACCCACTAAAATAACACACTAACCAGTGCTCACAGCGTTCTTCCACACATAACCGATGAAAAACAAAAACAATGAGAAAGTTAGTGTCCCACAGCCGAGGCGGCCGAGAAACATGAATAAACATAACTACGACAGTAAGTCAAAACCAAAAATGATGCGGACCAGAGATAAGATGCACATTAGACGTCGTGAAAGCTACGGAGACTGCAGTGATGAAACAACGGGCAAATCACATGTTATAAAGTCATCAGAACGAAGCTGATTATCATAACCAACGACACAACAGCAGCGACAGCGGATACATGCATCCCAGGCCAGCTACATCATGGGTTATGTCGTGGAACTAGCCACGGAGCTTTGTAATAATAACCCGCAAAACAGCAAAACTGTCGCTAGCAGAGGCTTATGGGCATCAAATTCTTTTTCAGCCGGAGTTTTGTCCCAGACCCAATGGGGTCCCCCTAGATCCTCTGGATAGGGGCACACCCTTGACACCCCAGGTGTCTTGCTGTTGGGGTCTTACTCGCTCTCAGTGACTTGAACACTGCAGTGCGACCGTTGGCTTCAGAGAAACTATGCATCAAGGATCTAGATCATCGTACCGTGAGGTCAATTCACCACCAAGTCATGGTCATATTACCTGCATGAGCTGACCATGCCACGTGGACTAACAGCGGCAGAAGCTATGTGGAAGCAAGTCACCAAACAGCCACATGGGGTAACAACAGCTTCTTCTACTTCTTTTGTGGCAAGCACCACTAGGAGTGCGTAGCATCAAACGTAGACATCCGTCTCCAGAGTGGACGATTCTGAGCCACCTCGATTGCTTCATTCAGGGTGAGAGTATTGGATTTCAGGTCCTGATGGATAGTCTTCATGCACATAGCATGAGGCGTCATGGTGGTCTCCTCCAGTTAACCAAAGGGAAAGCTGTTAAGATCTTCTTGGCATCTGTTTCGTCTGGCATTTGTGCAATGTGGCCAAACAGGGAGAAAAGCCGTGGTTGGACAACAGCCTGGACAACAACTTGTAGTTGCTCGGTTGTCCGTCTCACCTCGTCATTCAGCACATCGTGGTACAATGTGATTCCAAATAGCTTTCGCAAACACCACTGATCGAGGGCATCAATCTTGAGTACATCTCTCTTGGTAACTGCCCAGCACTCAAGAGGAAGATTGGTAGAAAGCACGGCCAGCTCATACAGCCAATGAAACTGTCACTACTAACAGCAGCTGTTAACCACAAGCTGGGGAGGGGGAGGTGTGGGGGTCTTTATATCCATGAAGAGTTCTCAACTGACAGTTATCGTTAACGGTGGGTTTGAAAGAGACATGTTCTAGCCACCATTCATGCATGCAGACAGGCTGTGTGCGACTGACCAATCACGTACGTCTGATTAGCAAACCAACGAAGACACGATGAAGCAGCGTCTAAGCAACTTAAGTAGTTGATTCAACGAGATGTACACTCTACAGCATAGTGACACACTGTAAACCAACAACTACGACAGGTCTCGGGCCGTCGCTCATACCTCGCGGCTTCTGCTTCTGCTGGTCGTACACGATGACGACGTCGTTCACCTGTCCACACAGGTAACACTTCACACCTGTCCACTGCTACATGATACGATAAGTTAATTTGATGTGCACTAGAAAGCTGACTGTTTTATTTCACACTTGTGGCTGGACAGCCAAACAGCTGTATAACAGACATTAAAAATATACGTAGACAAAAATATATACAAGTGCACAAATAGAAACAGCAATAATAATAATATTAATGTTGTGTGTTTTAATCCATGGCCTGCCGCGTGATTTTATTACAACTTACAAGCATCACTCTCCTGCACCTCTGATTTAATTTTTCTTTAACTTTACCAAATATTTTACATTACATTTACATTACATCACAAAGAAAACAACTCTGAATCAGTGGGAACTGAGTCGATTGTAAATGAAACGACAAATACAGCAGAGAGAGGACGACTGACTTTGCCGTATTTGCTGAAGCCTTCTCGTAACTGCTGCTCGTCAACGCTCGGCGGCAATCCACCAACAAACAGTTTCCGACGACTGTTCTCCTTCACACCGGCCTACAGTCGACAAAACACGCAACTAGCACTGACAAGAAAGCAGTGCTGTCGCAAAGAAACTGCGCAATGCCAGGTTAACTTTGAACGCCACTCAACATTAACATTATAGTTTTCAACTGAAATGGTTGTAACTTGAAAACAAAACAATAAACAACCTTAAAATATCAATTAATTTCTAACATAACGTAATGCTGAGTTGTTTTTCCACACCCCATGTGTGTTCCACCTACAATTTCAGGATGACCCCTTGTAGCAGATCAGTGCTGTTTGCAGCAGTGAAGACACTAGGCTGATATTCATGTAATCATTCTCAAAAAAATTCAAAATTACACTATCATACAATCCTGCCAACGTCACAGACAGATGGATGGATGACGTGTCATAGCGTAACGACACGGTTAAAACAGAAACCAAAAACAGTTTATTTTTTTACGGAAACTGTCACTAACCAAAACCACAGTTTTCTGGTCGTTTTCATAGCTATTTGTTCAGATGTAAGATTACTACAGAATGATTGCAATAGGTGACTTTTCATGCACTGGATGGTTGCCCGATAAAGCTGATTGTTGCGCCATATAAAAAGCAAAAACGAAGTTTTTCGTGCAGTATTTCTCCAACAACTGTGCACGTTGCATGATTTGAGATGTCGTTCACTGTTTTTCCACTGAAGCTGTACAGTAAGATTGTATTTTGATGAAATGTTAGTACCGACTGTAATGTACGTTTAGGAATATAAACCAGCGTTTATCATCATCATCATCATTGTCTGGTGAACCCAAGGACGGTGAACACTGCCTCATGAACTACTCATTTTCCTGAAGTGAACTGACAGTTGATGAAGACAGTATGAAGTTCCAGCTACGCGTATAATTCATCTTTTATTATTTCTGGGGGTTAATACACGCTGGTCATAAAATTGATTAAAGTGATCACTGCAGATGTGTTGTAACTTGCAGTAGACAAAGTGTTGACGGAGTCAGTGTTATTATTTGACTGCTGAACTGCATGATGTATTAATCTATAATTTGTTTTATTGTTTTAATAAATCTTCTAAATTTTCATTACTTTCCTGGTGTGTCATTTTATCTAGTGCATCTGATATCTTACAGTTTAATAATTCAGAACTTAGGGATTTATATGTACATGGGTCAGTTGTTAGTTAGATTTTAGGTTGTGTTAATAGACCTGATGTTGCAGTCTGCCACAACTATCACTAGCTTTCCACTCCCGTTACACTGACAAAATCAACCCAAAACCACTGTTTGTGCGCCGTTTTTCATCCATCTGTTTACGCTTTGTGATAGTGATCAGACTCGCATCAGGTGAGTAAAACCCGGCCTGGACTTCCCAAAAATGAAAAAATCCTGTAACAAAATATAAGCACGTTTCAAGGACTTTTATGCACACTTTTAAGGGCCTTAAATTTAAATGTGTGAAATTTAAGCACTTTTCAAGACATTTAAGGACCAGGGGGAACCCTGGCAATGATATCATCATACTGCTGCAGCAGCACACTGTGCTCGCTGGATTGGATTCCATTGCATCAGCATCGCAACACTAAAAGCTGTCGTTAGGATAGCCAACCGTACTGCCTGCCTCACAGCACCTTTGGGGTCATGTGACGTCATCGGTCACGTAACCATTTGGTACCCCATATGCCATTTCCTATTGGTGGTCCTTTGGTACCAAGCCTTTATTTCTAATGGTTTCCGAGATAATCAACATTGAATCATAATGGTTGACATGTAGGGCTGCCGTGTCCGGGTAATTTATTACCCGGGTACCCGCCGGGTAATACGACGGGTACCCGGGTACCCGACCGGAAACGGAAGTAGTAAGTAAGTAAGTAAATGAAGATAGTATATGGCCCATATATAGCCCATAACCCCTATAATTGCAGAGGCTTATAGTTATATAATCTTACTCAATTTAATACCAATATTTATGCATACATTTTTTTATTTTTTTATTTGCTGTTAAAATATTGAAAAATATAAAATAAACTTATGATACTGCCGTTTGATTTTTGAGTTACGCCTATGCATTAGAAATAATGTCCCTATGCCTTCATCTTTAGCCAATGAATGTACTTTTCAAGTCAACGTTATGTTCCTTGCGTT
>Ga0056114_1001745_pt1 | contig 10335 bp, 5 predicted proteins | sample WorMetHERISLAND1_FD_77005 | JGI IMG/M metagenome (GOLD analysis project Ga0056114, IMG submission 77005) | Marine gutless worms symbiont microbial communities from Max Planck institute for Marine Microbiology, Germany - Olavius loisae HERON... ... | reverse complement strand
CGACTTTGCGTGTCTTCTTCGACGACGGCGCATCACTTCTAGGATCGATCGTCCGTCACCCTCCAACCCACGACCACAGCTAGCCGGAGCATGGACCACGACCAGGGGGTGGACGTGACAAGTGCTCTAATCTTAACACTTAACGAGTTTGTAGTAGCCACAGTTTATAACAAGTGTAACTACATTAATGTTAACAAAGGAAAGTACAAATGAAAGCAGGTATGAAGCACCTACAGTATGTACAATGCAGTAACTCGCTTTACCTTGCATAATTTCATTACTTAATAAGACATCTATACAAGAAATAGTAACTTACAAGAAACTAGTCCCAAATGTCTTACAAGTGATGAATGAAATTCCTGACAGGTTAAGTGTTCTGTCTCACAACTGAAGTGTGAGTGTGCAACACTACTGTCATAGGAATAACTACACTTAGAAAGGATCTTGAGGCAAAAAATATCCTGAATATGGAAATGGTGAAAGAGCATAGAGTGAGTACCAATAGTTTCATAACAGCACATCAGCACATACAGGCTATACAGTGCTACTCAAGTTGGATGTTCTGAAGAAAGTATATTACCATGGAAGAGCACAGAAGCAGTACATTTGTGAAATAAATTACATTGTCTGAACTGCACAGCATAATACCTTGCAACATAAAAGGAATTGCACAACAGCAAAGAAATCTGCCAAATAAGAAAGTTAATATTAAAATCTGACCATAGGTGCATTTGCTTGGAAGTATTCAGCACGTTCTTCACCAACACTAACATTCAGCCGAGTGTGGCTCTTGGGCGTCTTCTTCTCCATATCGATACAAGATTCCAGTTTCAGGATGCACGTAATACAATCCAGGCTCTATGTCTGTGTTAAATGCTGAGTTTATTTCAGTGGCACTAGCCTGTGATTCATCGTGACTAGCATTGGACTGTTTCTTCACTTCCCCAGATGCTGAGTTTACTACAGATGTTGCCCTAAACGGCATGACACAAGTGCTTGTGGGATGTCTGTTCACTTTCTCAGATGCCGACCTTATCACAGTGGCACCAATCAATGGCTTCTTGTTCTTGACAGAAGAACTGTCCCGGCTTGCTGACTTTCTGACATTCTTACAGGCACCAGACATTGACTCGTGACTATTAACAGAATTGGACTGCTTTTTGACTGACTCAATCGGTGGAGCATGACTCTTAACACGGCTAACATTCAGTGGAGTGTCGCTGTCAACAGAAGTGCTCTGGAGTTGCAGTGAATTGTCTCTGTCAACTCGCCGAGATGTCAAGTTCTCCGTGGATCCAATATTCAGCGGAGCATCGCTGTCAAAGGAGGTCTGTGGCGCATGGCTCTTAACACGGCTGACATTCAGTGGTGTGTGGCTCTTAACAGAAGTCTGTGGAACATGGCTCTAAACACGGCTAACATTCAGCCGAGTGTGGCTCTTAACAGAAGTGCTCTGGACATGGAGTGAATTGTCTCTGTCAACTCTCTGAGATGACAAGTTCTCTGTGGATCTAACATTCAGCACAGCATCGCTCTCAACAGAAGTCTGTGGAGCATGGCTCTCAACACGGGTAACGTTCAGTGGAGTGTCGCTGTCAACAGAAGTGCTCTGGACTTGGAGTGAATTGTCTCTGTCAACTCTCTGAGATGACAAGTTCTCTGTGGATCTAACATTCAGCACAGCATCGCTCTCAACAGAAGTCTGTGGAGCATGGCTCTCAACACGGGTAACATTTAGTGCAGTGTCACTGTCAACAGAAGTGCTCTGGACCTGGAGTGAATTGTCTCTGTCAACTCTTCGAGATGACAAGTTCTCTGTGGATCTAACATTCAGCACCGCATCGCTCTCAACATAAGGGCTGCTAAGCACTTTCTTATTCGTTTGCCACGGCAAGTCACCTGTGCCGTAGTCATATCTGAGTTCTTCGTCTGCCAATATGTCCTTCGCTGCGAAAACCAGTATATGTGGTACACCATCAATATAGTACGCCTTTGGCAAACAATTACACTCTGGGTCTCGAACAGGAGCATCGTTGATATAACGACCAAGACGTGTATTATTCGTTGCATCTATGCTACAATTCAAAAGCAGTTATAATTAGAATTATCAAACACTTACAGCATAACAACCAAGGAAACTTGAAAAGCCTTAGTGAACAAATGTTGTGTTTCTGAGGTCTAATGGCTAACAGTGTTCCTTCAGTTAACTGTAACTGTAACGGCAAAATAACTAAAAAATAACACCACAGTTAACTGTAACTGAGACTAAAAAATAAAAATAACTGAAACTGTGATAGAAACTGAAAAAGTATAGCAGTTAACTAACATAAAAATTCTAAACTGAAATATTCATCAACCTCATCCAGTTTATTGTCATCTGGCACTGACAGCAGTCAGCCTTCAATGAAGCATTTCAAGCTTCTAGCAACTGATACATACCGCCATACTACTACTGCCTCATCTGCCCACCAAACAACAGTCGACAGTGAACTGCTTGCCTACTGCAGTGAGGCAAATTCATACAGCCAGTGTTACATGGAGTATTATCATTCACCACTAGTCTTTTGATTAAATACACACTATTGGAAGAAATGGGGCAATTTTCGCAAATTTTGGACCTCTGACCTTGACCTCAACGTTGGATTGGGTCACACAGCATACCGTAGTGTATCACTCATCGATATACCAAATTTCATTTGAAACGCAAAAGCTTTTTGTGGAGAGATGGACAGGCGGGCAAATACATGGACACTGATTTGAGACCGGCTATCAGGTCGACTTGGAGGTATCGATCTAAAAACTGTCTACAGAATCCCAGTAACTGACAGAAACCCACCTGAAAATCTACTGTATATCTCTAACATAGTATATATCATTTTTATATGTACATACACATTACACAAATAAACAAAGGGCAATGAAACTCTACAACATGGCTAATGCTCAGCATGCTAATTGTGACTTGAGCCTTGGACATGGTAGGACATAAGTGATGTCAGTTTAAACCCATTAGGACAGTGCTACAGTTTTCCACAGTTTTGAGTTTAAAGTTTGGTTTGCTCGAAATTAGGTGACCGTGACGGTGCCCCCATGGAGGTGGGCATTGGTGGTGTCCGATGGGACATCAGCGAGCACCTATAGGTCGCTATACAAAACCCTTAGGTTAGATAACTGTTACGATTTTGCAGCAGTTTTGAATTTAATTTTTTGACTAACCCTTTTCGGGAAGGGATTCTCCTAAGGGTCGACGATGCTACGGTTTCATAGGGCAATAGTATGTACCAAAAGGCCGTGATACAAACCACCATTGTATCTGACAACGTTTGGCCACAATTTGTGATGCAAGTTTTGACTGGGGATTGTAAGCCCCCAGTTTGCAGGGGAAGAGTGGTTGTACAGGGTTGGAGATGGTTCCAGTGAGTAGCCCGGCGGTGCCTTCCTATAGTAACCATAAGTCTATCTCTGACCGTTTTCGTTGTGCTCTGACTTGTCATGGACCGACAGACATTCAGACATCACAGACAGACATATAGAGTGACATTGCTCTACCAGTAATGCTGTCCTTGTAACTGAAAATGGTATATGTATGTTTGGTCATCAACATTATCACCCATCTCAGCACTTATTACTTTTCCTGCATATTCGACAACAAAGTCGCCATGTGATAAATTCTTCCTTGCAAAGAGACCAAACCCTGGCACAAAAATCATGCAGATAATAAATTCACTACCAAAGCGAACATAGTTAAAAGTGAATAACACGAAACTACTGTGACTTGGAGTATCCTAGTTCATTATTAAATATTACTGATAGCCTCACGTTTAGTATAATTCACTGTGACAAGAGAGAATGCATCCCTGTAAATTAATTTATAATAATAGCTAAATTTATAACAACAACTATTAACAACATAACATAACATAACTGAATACCATGAGCAAAAACTGCTACTGCTAAACATCAAAAGCGTGTATTACATTTGGAGTCCAACTGTGTACCTATAAGCGGACTCTGAACATGTTGCTGGGAATTATAAAGGCTGTCAAAAGTGTGTATGACATACTGAACTCTCACTGTGTAACTACAAGTGGACTCCCATCTGACAGCATAATACAATTGCTAAGTCTGTGTACGACATTATGGACTCCAAATGAGTAACTACAAAATGGACTCTGAACATGTTGACATATTGCTGGGAATTATAAAGGGCGTTGATATTGTAAATGACATACTGAACTCTGATTAACCAAAACTCATCTTGGAGTATAATACAACTGCTAAATTTGTGTACGGCATTGTAAATTGTAATTATCTAGAAAAACACGAAAGACAAGGCAAATTTGGCCTCATGTCTAGTACAGTGAAACAGTTAAATGGCAGAAGAAAAGAAAATGGAATGTTTCAAATAGTTTTATGGACATTATTGCATAGTTTTATTGCATTTCTTGTATTATTATCTCGGTTGTATAATCTAGCCTTTTGGCTACAATTTCTAATAAACTTACTTACTTACTTACTTAAGGACAAAAGATATAGGTTTCAACTGTCTGGAGTGTATTATACGAGTGTAATGAGCACAATACACTCCAGACAGTGTTGAAACATGATTATTTCATGACCCACTTTCGCGCCGCGGCTATTTGGCTGGAGCCTGAAGCCTCCATTGGGAGGGGTGGACACTGATGTGCAAAGTTCACTGTTTACACATGTAGACTAATTAAGCTATCGGTAGTTGTTATCGCATGGATCATGGAAATCATGGAAATATTTGCATTATTTTGTAAGTTTTAAGTTGTTTGCATTTGTTAAAGACATTTTGTACAATGTGTCCAAGAAAAAAAAACATGTGGCTACATATTCTAGAATAACTGCAACAATAAGTGTGTGATTACAGCAATTTTTGGCATAGTCAGTAGACAGTCTATGCGTCATAGAAGGATGGTTTCATTTCCCACCTCACCCATTTAGTACTACTGCCTTACTTTGGGAAATCACAGAACACAAAAAAAACAACAAATTTAACCGTAAGCTACACATTGTTTTGTGAATAAACAACATTAAACAATATTTTATTTACACATAAGTTCTTTCAATCGAAGTATCTATCAGACAGGCTCATAACTAGTCCTCAAAATGTCGTTTCTGTGCAGGCATGCCCTCAGTCGCTGTCTCCACTGGCTGACAGCCAAGTCAACGACAGTCTGCTGCAGATCATCCCACACTTCATCGCTAGGGGCATATGTAGTTCTGCGAGTTCAATGGTGGTTCGATGGTAAACACTTTTTCATCCGCAAACCATATGAAGTCGACTGCAGGATCACTGCGTCTTCAGCAGCTGCTTGCAGCAAGTCAGACAGGCGACACTATTGGCTTCAGACAGCTCCTGCGCATGACGTCGTTTGACACACTTGAGCTGGAGATCGCGATGAATTATTCTGTGCACAGTCAATTGGTGAGTGCCAGTTTCACGTCAGATCTCACAAATTGATCGGTGCATGTTTGTATTGTTTTTCTGCCTGAGGACAAGGGCTTCGACATTCTCAGTGTTCTCGCTGACACGCACAGAACGAGGTCTGCCACTGCCTGGTTGCCGATCAATCATACCGTCCTTCGGATTTACATTGACAGAGTGTCAATACTTCTACATTTTGAGCATTTATTAAGAGCAATCTGACAGATACTTGGACTGAAAGAACTTATGTGTAAATAAAATATTGCTTATCGTTGTTTATTCACAAAACAATATGTTGCTTATGGCTAAATTTGTCATTTTTGGAGTTCTGTGATTTCTCAAGGTAAGGCAGTTGCACTAGATAGGTGAGGTGGGAAATTAATACCATCTTTCGATGATGCACACTGCACAGACTGACTACTGATTGTGCCAAAAATTACTGTAATCGGACACTTATTGTTCAACTTATTCTAGCAAATGTAGTCACGTTTTTCTGGGACATCGTATTTTGTTGACTACATTGAGTGGTCATGTATTTATTATTTTCACGGCATATATCGTGTCCATATTTCTAGCATTGCTTCTACGATGCATGTTCTTATCGGTGGCGCACGGCATGCAAGTGTTCAAGCATGTATTTAGCACGTAGTGTGGTCGCTGAATAACTCGCTCCAGACAGCCTGTTTGGAGTGAGTTATGACCCGTGTGTGCATTGTACACACAGTGCTGAGATAGGACTATGAAAGTGGGCCACAGAACAGTTCTGGCAGAAGTGATACAAGTGCAGAGGCAGATTCATAGGAACCATCACTTCTCATTGGTGAATTCGAATTAGCACTAAAAGAACTAAAAATAAACCATAAGGAATAGATTGAATATTGGCAGGATAGAAGCACTGGTGTATGGTGTGTAGTGTAGCACTTTAAGCAGCTAAAGCATGGACTCAAACTCAATCAGACAGTGAGTGACAGACTAGAAGCTCGAAATGTGGATTTGAAGAAGACTGGAAAAGACAAATGAGGAGGTATTAAGGAGAGTTGATAAAACAGGATGATGTTAAATATCAAATGATGGAAGAAACACAGGTCATGGGTCATACAATAAATTTTTGCAAAAAAAATTAGAAGGAAGAATGACAAAGAAACCAACAAAAGGAAGGAGACAAACTCAGCTGCATATGATTTGCTTGATAAGGACTACAATTTTGTAAAGGGGGAGGCAGAAGACTGATGTGACATGTAAAAACAGACCAGGGATGTCAATGACCTGCTTAAATATAGCAGATAACTGAACAAAAAAAGTGTATAACATTACGTACTCCAAATGTGTAACTATAAGCAGACTCTGGATATGTTGCTAATGACAAAGGCCACCGATATAACAGATCAGCATCTCAGGTATAGAAAAAAAAAACTCCACAGACATGCATATAATGACAGAAATTCAACTGGGTCTGCAGCATGGGTTGGACACTTTGGACAGATACTAGTAGGCCTCCATAAGTTAAGGCAGCACGTGCATACTATCTAAATATACAACAAAAATTAGAAAGCAATACAGTACCAATATCTGCACTGACAAAGCGCCGTTCACACCATGGAGGATCCACGTTATCAGCAGCAAAGTCAAAAGCAACCTGCACTGGGCTTCTTTGCTTTCCTCTAATCCTCCAACTCATAGTCTAGTCATCAACTTTGACCTGCTATTCGCCACAGTAAACAACAAGCATGATAACAAACAATGTTAACACCTGCAGGTTTCACCACCATGCAAAGGCGCATTAATTAAATTAAAATTATAAGTCAATTTAAAAAGTGACTAAGCTGCTGGACATACCCACTAAAACTACACATTATTCAGGGTTATGCAGGAAGTCTGGTATTACTCCGCACAGAGCAGGACATATTGGCACAGCTATTTTTGGCACAGCCACTTCATTACTGACCAATTCAGCAAGGCACAAATGAGCCTTATAACTTACTGCTGATAACGTTGCAGTGCCAGGCATATCAACACCACAAGTTTTACTGTGGAGTGCCATTGTATGTGCAAGGAGATGCACTTTAAACTTGCATAACTTCCACATCCACCACTCTTAACTGTGACTTGACGAATGGCAATGAATGTCAATGATGGTCCAATCTGAGGTGCTGGCATATGAGTGACTAGACCTAGACGTGATAGGCAGAAGAGAAAAGGTGAGATTTAAGACAGGATTTAACAGTAGCAAGACTGTCAGATGAGCGGATATACAGAGGAAGAGAATTCCTGTTACTAGGTGAAGATACACAAAAAGCTTCAGAGGCAAAAGAAGACAGTAATGGCAGTCTTCAGTGGTGGCTATTGCCTAAACGGCAGCCTTCTGTCACATACTGTATTCATCATATGTATGCTGTTATTTTTTGCACAGGTGTGCAAAACGTCTGCATTCTAGGTTGGCAAAAGGCATTACGTTCTCCGATAGCAATCTGTTTGGCCATACAATTCAGTGTCTGTGCTGAACATTATTTCCTTTACACTGTGAATGTCTGACAGGAAATCAATGTTACTTCACACAAGGGTCAACACTGTTGCACAGAGGTCACGTTCAATGCCACACCAAAGTCCAATGATGTTAAAATAATACGTCATCATCATCAGCATCATTGTGGTTACTACGTAATAGATAAACTGCAGGCAAGTAAGGCTAAGTATGAAAAACAGAAAACATGGGTTAGCTAGAGTTGGTACAGCAATTCATGTTAACACTTCACCACTAAACTCCTATCTAGTTATCTGTTCCATTGCAATAGCATAACGTGGGACAGATTATACAATCACAGGCATCTGTCTCTCTGTGTGTCTGTCATCGCTCCTGTGTTCGTATTTTAAAAATGGAATTTGATGAAACTGCAATCATTTGGGGCCACATAAATAAGATCAAGATTATTAGCGGTTTAAATGAGATAATGTCTTCCCCAATTTTTACCACACCTGGTGCCTTTTTGAGACTGCAGTATAGACACCCTTTAACTGAATGTGACAATTAATACCTCATACGACGCTCCTCGGCAGCCACTAGAAGTAAGTAAGTAAGTAAGTGTTCTTATAAGGCGCAGTTAACTAGAAGTGTCCTACCAAAAACTGGCATAGCCCCGATGTTCCCCCAAACTCACCAAAATTAATGTCCAATACATTTACGATGGGAACATGCTAATATAATAGATAACAGACACAAGACAGACATGTTGAATAACAATAGGAGTCACTTAAAGCTTGCAGCATGAGAGGCAATAACAGAACTGAAGACTATGAGCAAAGCCTGAGACATATAAACATTAAACGTGTGTATGACATTGACACACTACGGACTCCAAATGTGTAACTACAAATGGACTCTGAACATGTTGACATGTTGCTGAGAATTATAAAGGCTGTCAAAAGTGTGTATGACATACTGAACTCTCACTGTGTAAACACAAGTGGACTCCCATCTGACAGCATAATACAATTGCTAAGCCTGTCCATACATTTTGGACTCCAAATGTGTAACTACAAAATAGACTGTCAACATGTTCACATATTGCTGGGAAATATAAAGGATATCAAAAGCGTGCATCACATGCTGAACTAATGCTGTCTGTACATGTGTGGCGATGGAAAGTTCACTGTACTGTGATTCTGACAGGTAGAGAGTCAGTGATCACAAATATTGCACGAGGTCCATTTCTAGACCTGCAAATTTAACTAAGAAAACAACTGTTACTCTTTGTTAGAGATTTTTTTGCACAGCACACAAAGACGTCAACATCCGGTGTTTGTTTACAAGTCAGTAAAAATCACTTTTTTAAACTCGGCTAATAGCCTACACTGTATCTACAGCTGATAAGAAGTTCAGATGTATTCTACGCAGGTCTAACTAACTAAAATGCAATGGGGTGACTGGATGGATGTCTGGTCAAGAATTAGTTTTAAATGTGGCATTGGCAGACAACTGACCAGGAAATAATACTTAAATTGGCAATCTAACAAGGTGATGGGCACTACTAATTCTGTACTATACCTGCAGTAAGTTGTGTAAAAAATTAAGAAATACTTTGTAGAAATACAAAGCTATATCATCACACAACACGGTATCAGTTAATCAAGAAAGCAATCATGTACACAACACACATTTGTGACAGTACAAAAATGAAGAGTAGTTAAGAGCAGAGAAGAAGAGAAATGGACATACTGAGAAGTACACTGTGTCTCAAAAAAACGGCCCAACTTTGAAACGGTATAGCTCGAAATTGTAACGATCGATTTTGATGTTATTTGGCAGAAATATTCAAAAGTCTATAGAATAGAGTTTGCATGATTCAGTTTTATCAACTTTTCGTCTTTCAAATCGGAAACCGAAAATAGCGCGAATTTTGACACTGTATAAAGCAAACGCGGCAACTTTGACGCCGCTCAGTAAAGAAGACAAAATTTTAATCAAAAGTCTGCAAGAATGTAGCTAAAGGTTACAACGCTCGGCAGTTTATAACAGAGTTTATGAACAAAGGTTGGACGAAGAACAGCATCAATAGGCTGTTGGTGAAGTTCAAAACAGTCGACAGGCGTCCGTGCAGCGGCAGATGCAGTGCGCAGTCGACACATTGAGTCGCTGTTGCTGAGTGAGGAAGACAAACCTCAGAGCCAAGAGAAATTTCACGTGAGGCGGAGGGATCCATCGATCATCAGTTTCGCAGATTATTCACAAAGTTCTGCGTCTCAAGTGCTACAAGAAAAGGCGTGCTCAACAGCTGACTGAAGCGCACAGCATGTACGCGTTATTTTCGGCATGCAGTTTGAGAGACGATAACGTGATAACAAACAAACCTACATGAAAATTGAAACATGCAAACTCTATTCTAGAT
>Ga0056114_1001744_pt1 | contig 10336 bp, 4 predicted proteins | sample WorMetHERISLAND1_FD_77005 | JGI IMG/M metagenome (GOLD analysis project Ga0056114, IMG submission 77005) | Marine gutless worms symbiont microbial communities from Max Planck institute for Marine Microbiology, Germany - Olavius loisae HERON... ... | reverse complement strand
CCACCCTCCTTCAGTGCTTTGACACTGTTGGTTGGGTCATCAGACCTGTAAAAACCGTCGGCCGTATAACCTATATTGTGTTGGCGCAGACGTAAAACCATGCTCAATCAATCAATCAATTTGCATGACCCTACTTTTCATTTTAAAAATGCGACGGACACTTTAGCAACGGTGCCGAAGTGTCCGGACACTGTGCTAAACGATGCAGGCAACGCATGCGACATAGGCAACCTAGTTATCGGTCCGCTGCGATAGCTGCCAAATACCATAAGGGTATAGCGGTTTGTTTTTGTTTCAGCCAATTGAATAAAAAATTTATTACTTAACTACAACTGACCCTATTCTAACCACGCATTCGGTGCGCCCATTAATCTACAGTCTAGCCATATGGCTGAATAAGCCGCAATTGCTGGCATTAAGGGCTGGAATTCTAGCCCATACACCATACATCACGTTTATTTCAGGCGCTAAGCCCATAGCAAATATAAACAAGATTTTCAATAACAGGTTTCGACTTTGTGTGACTTCAATTTTTGACTTAGCCTTTTGCTGAGCTAATGTTCGTTCTGTGCCCATACTTGAGTCATAAAGTGAAGTGATTCTGCTGAGACTTTTACATACACAGTGGCTGGAGCTGCACAGGCATGCCCGCCCACCTGTACCCATGACAGGCACCATTTGCTCAGTATGACACTCATCTGTGGACTGATAATTAGGTAGCCTGCATCACATGCATTGACTGCATAGTTTAGCATAAAAACTGACAGATAATACCACTACAAACACATGTACAAACTCTATGCCTGCCTACAGGCTACAACAACAGTACAACAAATACTGCAAGTAGCACTGATAAAAGCAGTAGCAATCTGCAATATAAAAACAATTTGGGACAGAAAATGGTGCACACAGAATTGAGCATTGTTGCCCGTGGCTGTTGGTAAGCTTTTTTTGCCATGGACTTTGTGACACTGTACCCCTTGGTCTTGATTTCTGACCTGGTTTACGAGTTTGATTTGTATTAGAACGCGGTGATTTTGATCGTTGCCATTGTCTCGCAGCTTTAGACTTTAGACTACAAGCACAGAAGAAATGCACTTGAACATCCGAGTAAGCTATTAGTTAAATTTGCTGTGTATTTTGTCACTTTGTGCTACGCACAGTTCCATGTAGTGTTCAGCCGATTCAAACATCGGATTCAAGCATCGGGCATCGGACATCAGAAACATGGGCACTTTTTCCAACATCGGCAGATCGAGCACAAAACCAGTATTGTGCTAATTGTAATTCCTCATGTGATTTTCAGTTGTGATTAGCTTTTGCATTGTTATTGTTTTACCGGTAGTTGGAATCCGGTCTAATGCGAGATTAATCTGTATGAGTTCCAGTTTCTTCAGTTCAATACAATTCTTAATGTGTGCAAGGCTATGATGCTGAAGAAGAAGAAATCACCATGTCAGTTGGCTGTCAGTCACTTCGACTTACACTACAAACCATTTTATGGCGAGCAGTGGCCATCAATTCGCGTTGCTTTGCTCTCGAAGCCCAAACACTGTGCCTTGGTCAACAATTTTGTATCCGATCGTGAACAGATCGTCATGTCGTTGGCTGAACTTGGAGCTCACGACTTTATCTGGACCACGCGTCAAAGATTTGTACGTAATCAGTCGAAGTATTCCAGCCATGATGCAAAAACAGCCGAGACACAAGAAGTCAGTTTTGCATTTTTTCTAATCTTTTGCTGCTGATCTCGTGAACTGGTTGAAAATTATTTTATGTTGTTTGTTCTGAACTGTATTGGATTTTTAGATTTTTTCTAGAAAGTTTATTGGCAGATGAGTTCCCTAAGTCTAACCACATTTAATTTGTCATAATAATAGCTAATTCAGTAATATTGTTTTCAGTCCGATCTGTAGATTGGCTGTTTACTTGAACTCTGCTTTTGTCATTATAATTTTGTCTTTTTATCTATGACATGCTGACGTGCCTGATTACTGAATGGGCTGATGAATTTCTGTGAAAGTTTGGGAAGGAGTGGCCGTGGGATAAGCAACATTTGATTTGTGTTTATGTAGATGTGTATCACTAAGAGTGGATTGCAAGAGCGCCACTCAAATCTTCACTCACTTGAGTGCCATGCAACTGAGTGGAGATTTGAGTGGCTGATTCACCACGTAGCATTTGAGTGGACTCATCTTGACTTGAGAGTGGGTTTTGTCTTGTTTTAACAATTTTCACGCTAAATGTACTTAAACCAGCTAGTTAGGAAGACTCAACTGTCGAGCGGCGTTCTTGAAGTCCACCCTAAATCTACAAACACTAAATTTGCATAATGATACAAACATTATGATGAAGCTTTGCCGTCCATCATTGATGTGATGACCAAAAATTCAGCTCCGTAAACCCCAGTTCAGCTTCTCTTTTCCATCCCAGCCTTTCGTGTAATTTTTCATTGTATGTGTAATTGCCACGTTAGTACATATTACGTATTTACTTATCTTGAAACTTGGAAGTTGTCATCAAAATGGAGATCATCATCATACTCACATTAATCTAATTGTTTTTCTGATAGTTTATTTGTCTTATATTTTATGTCTGTTTTATGCTTGCTTTTTGTACGTTTTCGATGCAGATGTTGCACAGTACTGAGAGCACAGAGATGAGTGATGATATGGCTGATGACACGGTTGCTAACGGCAACAACGATGTGACCATAGATGAAATGAACGATGAATCCACGACAGTGGCTGGTCCTGCTGTGGATGACTATATGCCGGTGAGGAAGATTGTCTCTGATAAAGAACAGATGAAGCAGGATGAGCTAGTACAGAACGTTTACACAGCGGCCGAGCCTGTGATAAAGATCAAGACCAAACCCGCGTCACTGTACAGCATACCTATCCACCTCACGGCATACGCCTTTGATCTGGGAGACATCAGCTCGTTTCCGTCTCCGAAGAAATGTGATAACAACAAATTAGGTAGGAATGTTATTAATATCTGACATATCTAGCCGTCAGAATGGCCATATTTTGCACTCAGAAAGTATGCTGTTAAGAAATCTTGGATGTATCTAGTTAGGAAATGATTTAAATTGGGAAGTGAATGAATTGCAAAAATACAATACATGTAATTTCAATGAGTACAAAGCAGGCCACACTACTGTAGTGGCTGAAGGCTGTGTAACACAGTTTCAGTGGTGTCTGGTGTTTGAAGCAATGCAGACGTGATTGACCAAATTGTGATAAAGAGAAATGTGCTCGTGGTGCTTGGCAGTACAAATTGCTGTCAGTCTGTGAGATGGTTGCAAACTAGCAACCGACAGGCTAATAGTGGCAGTGAAAGTGTTGTCACTGAGTGACGTGTGTGTGTGTGCTTTCACCCGACTTGGCCTGTCGTTGTCTGTATATAAATTCCAACTGTTGTCGTTAGGTTATTACCCGATGGACGGTGCCTCCATGTTGCCTGTCGTTGCTCTGGATCTTGTACCCGACTGCAGTGTCCTTGACCTTTGTGCAGCTCCCGGTGGAAAGTCTCTGGCCATTCTCCAGACACTGCTGCCTGGTAACTGAACTCTCTCAAACAGCCTAGCTCGCTGCAGTTATACTCAGATGATGTTGCATTTCTGAAACATTTTGATTTATTTTAAGTAAGTAAGTAAGATATTTATATAGCTTTAAACTGACTTAATATAACAGAGTTAGGCAGTTCAGAGCTGATAGTGACATATGTCAATTCAACAGGCATTTGCTGAATTGCAGTCACCTCTGAAAGACTTCAACACAAAGTTCAAATGCCAAGCCGTTTTTCACTTTGACTGCAGGGAATCTTTTTTTATTTGTATTTTGAATTGTTTTGGTGTCACAGTTTCTAGTGTTTATATGCACCGGTAATCCGGTATGCTAATTATAATCACAGAACTACAAGTGACATCAGTGGAGTGGATAAATTAAAAGCCATTAAACGTTAATTAAAATCGTGAACTAGCATGTACTGAAAAGTAAAATTAGATCTGATATGAGATGAAATAAAACAAATAGTACAGTACTGCGTGATGTTGATGTTTTCATTGCATTCAGGACATCTGACATGCGTTGATGAGTCACGTAGCAGACTTCATCGACTCAGTAACATCTTGGACTCATACATGCCCAAGTCTTACGCCGACGACAGCAGAGTTCGGATTGTGCACGGCAACGGGGCCACGTTTGCTGCTGACGAGGAAGCTCGCGGTCACACATTTGACAGGGTCAATAGTTTGTAGTTTATTCACTCCACTGTGTCATGGCGCGTCCATTGGCGTAAACCGTGTGGGGGATGAAGGGATGCACTCCCATCAGAATTTGGAGTGTGATGGACATGCAAATTGTCCCCCACAGAATTGTAACATTATTGACATATTATTGTGATAATTATTGAGCAGCAGTGAAATGTTTGGTGTTAATTGTTGCATGTCAGATGTTGATAAAACGACAAACGTTCCCAGCCTTGCTTTCCCCCTCACACACTGATGATCTCAGTGATAACACCCGCGGTGAGATGAGTGGGCGATACAGGTCACGGCATACTGTTAACGTTCAGTGCACAGTCGAAACGCTAGAGCTGCTCCGTTTCGGTACCGATTTGGATAACTAACAACTAGTTGTGTTTGTGGTCGCCGCCAGGTGCTGGTTGACGTGCCTTGTTACACTGATCGCCACGTGCTCATGGACAACGAAAACAACATGTTTACGCCGGGTCGCGTTGCCGAACGCCTTGAGTTGCCGCAGCTTCAACACGAGTTGCTCTAGTACGAATTGACATCATGATTCTGATAAATACTAGAACTACCTGTGACATGTCAGTAGACATATACCACTTAGTTGATAAATGTGAGCATGTGCGTTGGTTGAATGGTGGTAGATTCATAGGAATGCAGTTTCCACTGTAATGGATCTGCCACCATTCCACAAACACACATGCTCCTATACAAATTGTGAAATCTTTGCTGACGTATGGGGTTGACCAAAAAATGTACATTTATTGCCTTATAATATGGCAACCATTAGACGCACAGTAAAATTGTTTTTACCAAAGAGGAACAGGTAGTGGTAGACAGTGGTTTCTATCCCCCCAAATCCGGAGTCGAAATTAGGGTCAAGTTCCCCCTCTGCATCCGAATCCGACTGATTTTGCATATGAAATCCGCATCCGACGGATGCGGATATTGGCTGGCTCCGTCACATCCCTAAAAATAACGTACGCGAACGCTACGTACGTTATTGGAAAAAAATAACGTACATAGCGTATGTACAGTTGCACCTTGTGTACAACTGTGACGCTGGGTATCAAAGTCTCGTGGTGTGGTTTCAGTGCCGGTATTCGAGCTTGTCGTCCTGGCGGTATCATCGTCTACAGCACGTGCACGCTGTCACCGGTGCAAAACGACGGAGTTATTGCGGCGACGTTGGAACACATCTGGCATAGCACCGACATCGAAGTTGTCGTCGAGGACATTCACACTAGCATCAACTGCTTCAAGCCGATGTTTCGCTTTTTCGACGGCTGCCGATACGGGCAGTTAGTACTGCCCAATCTGCTGTCAAACTTCGGACCTCTTTATCTCTGTCGCTTGCGGCGCATTTCGTGAAAATATTGCTGGTAGCGTTCGTTGTTAGTTTGTTGAGTGATTTGTGAAGCAGCATTCATCCACTGAGCAATGTGCACAAATGCCAGCCCTTTGCAGTGAATCTTTATCAACCAGTGGGAGAGTTAACCAAAACAAAGTGTACATGTACATTATGATGTGTATCAGCACAACTGGTCTTAAGTTAGACTGACCACAGCCAACTGAATAAATCTAATGCGACATTTTCAATTCACTACATCTGATCAATGCTGGTGACCCCAGCTTGGAATTCTTTGTGTAGTATATTACTGCAACTGCCAGTGTCCACTGTACAACTGAGTCATTCTTCAAGGTGCAACATTTTCACCGTCGATAAACTGACTTTGGACAACACGGTTACTATGCTTTTTCATATCTTCTGCACGAGCACAGCCCACGATTGAAAGCGTCAGAGATCTTCACACAATCTTGTCTTATGCAAGACTCATGCATGTTAAACTGCTTGATATTCTGCTCAGTTGTAGTTTAATCCGCTGAATCGTTGACCACATTCCGCCAGCGACTGAAAACTCACCTTTTTTCAAAATCATTTCCCGGCTACCTCCTGAACATTAACTAACTTTCCTGGACACTAGCTGTACATTCCTTACAGTGGTCTTAGCAGTGGTTTTTACTACTTAAGCCACTTTAAAAAATATTGATTGATTGTACTTAAAGTCATACTCTGGTAACTACACCAGACATTTACCGGAGAGGCAGGGTTGCTAGACCCTGAGACAATAATGATAGTGTTTATTGAGTGTGCATCAGCAAAGTGCGTTGACATTGACACTTATACTAGAACCAGAGTAGTTCACTAGTTCACCTCACGCCAACTTCAGTTGGCTTTAAAATTGTACGACGTATTGGATTTATGGGACAGCTGAGAGTGAGAAAGTATGGGACACTTTTGTGAAATATGGAATTTATGGGACAACTGGAAAGACTCAGTGACTGTTTCCGGCTAATATACCGTAGCATGGCTTTGCAAGTAAATCGTCAGTAAGGCGTTTCTTTTGTACCAGTTTTCTTGTACTAAACGATTAAACATAGAAACAATTTGGAGTAATACGGCAAAACAAAACCGGTTCAGTGTCACGTCTTAGTTACAACAGTTGACCAGGAAACGAGATGGGCTTATTCTATACAACGCTCCGGAGTCCACACAGGGTTATGGGGTTATAACATAACATAACAACAACATAGCTGATTAGTATGGGCTAAGCCAAAGGCTTCTGAGCCGCGTCTTTAACGGCAGTGAAGAATTATTTAAGATCGCTGGCAGCCAGTCACATGTGCTCTGGAAGTTAGAGTAATCGAGTTGTGCATGCCAGCTTTGTTGATAGTAACGACGGAGAAGCTTTATCACCTCAGCCTATCGCGGCAATACAGTTGTAAGTACGATGGTAGCTACTGTGTGTGAACTGTTAATTCGAGCGAGTCGCAGTCGCTGGTCCGTTGCAATTCAACAAGACGACATCACATCACAGCGAGTTAATCACGTTTCACGACTGATACTCACAGTGCACTCGGTTGGTGCACATAGACACTCGTCAGCCCATCACTCTGTGAGTGAGTGATTCGTGTCGCGTCACTCCAGTCCAGTGTTATTGAATTAACATTTTATTAGTGTTATTGAATTAACGACTCGATCGTATGTCGTTTGTTGCTCTTCAAGTTAGCAGCCGCTCCAGCTACGAGTCAGCTATGTTAGCACATCAGCAACGAGATCATCCGTCACGCACGAACGCGTTGCGCAACCACGTACACTTAACCCTTTGACGCCCACTGTTGCCATATGGGTACTGCTATAAAGCATCTGTGCCAGACCGGGTTTAACCATCATTTGTAATTTTTGACATCCGTCCGGACACTCTGACGCTGTTGCACTGATGTTCAGTGCAACAGCACTGAACGTCAGAGTGCCCGGATGTCAAAAATTACAAATGACGGCTTAACCCGGTCTGGCACAGGATGCTTTATAGCTGTACCCATATGGCAACAATGGGCGTCAAAGGTTAACGCCCTGGCCTATAGGCTGGAACGAGTTGCGCGTGGACGACTGACGATGACGAGTATACAACGTAGGCCTAATATGTAAGTCGACCATTACTCGGTAAACCTTAGCCTTGTGTAGGCCCACTGAGTTCTTTGGACTTGACTAGTCTTGTCGACTCGTCGCATCTGTCTCTGTGAACAACAGTGCAACATCTGCATTCACAGTAACAGATTAACAGATTGTTTACAAATTACACAGCGATTTGAATATTAGCTTTTATTGTGGAATCATGCAGATACAGCAATAATTTTGTAGGCTGCCGTTCACTTTATCATTTGCTAAACATGCAGCATTTTGTTGTGCTGACTAATTTGCCTACATGTATATCATACAAATAGTACGATGTGTTACTATAACAAGTCGTCCCGGCTCTTCGCGCCGGAACGGCTCGTACCGGCGCGTCGCACTCGCAGCCCCCTTTCCCTCTGTAGCGTAGGCCGGCCTCGACCTTCGCCCTGCCATCCCTGCATGGTGCATGCTGCTTCAGGCAAGGCCTAGTGGCGACATTCCCTGGCGACTGCTTGCTCTCCATTGGATGCTGGACAGATCGACGTCATGATTGACGTACATGAGTTTGACAGACAGATAGCAGATTTTCTTGTTTCCTAAATTCCAAGTCCAACATTTTCCCATCCTGCATTTTCAGTGTTCCTGTTTTTGTTTTTCGGGCTAAATTCCCCATCTAGGCACAAGAAAAGCACCGAAGGTAACAGAGCAAGTCATTCAAGAAGTGCTGGAATAGCAAGTGACAGTAATATGAAGCGTGTCAGACGGTGCGGCAAAAGGTTCCAGTTAACGTGCACAAGTAACGAGTCACGTGTGCATGTTCATTTGCTTTCAGCCAACTAGGCCTAATCATCGGAACTACACCGCTATTTTCTGTCGAAGAACTGGAAGCCAGTTTACATTTGTTAGGCCCTTATGTGTAAAAATGGCCCTTATCTGTAAAAACTATAGGATTAGGGTCAGGGTTAGGATTAGGATTAGGGTTAGCGTTTCATCGCTATACAGACAATTAAGGGCCACATTTTTACAGATAAGGGCTAAACTTTTACAGATAAGGGCCAATTACAGATAAGGGCCTAACATACGGTCGCATTGCTGTGTCACGTCATGTTCGCACAGTATTGCTGTATGGTTTGACCAGATTTTTAGTTTTGCGTTTTTACCTGCGCGACACTATGCTAGCGCGGGTAATAGCGATCGTAACGGTCTGTCCGTCTCTCTGTCTGTCCGTCACGAACAGGTATTATGTCAAAACGAAGAAAGCTAGCGTCACGATTTCTTCACCATCTGGTAGCCCCATGATTCTAGTTTTCTGATGCCAAATTTCATCCCGACATTTTAAGGGGGTCCCCCGAGCGGGGCCTCAAACAAGGGAGGTGTGGGTAAAATCATCAGTTTCCTATCTTTAAGCGTGAATATCTCAAAAACGGTAGCACATACGGCTATAGTTACAATTAATGACTAATAGGAAGTCACATATGGGCTTTCCAATGATACCAAGATCGATGACCTTGGGTGACCTCGAACTGCTGCAGGTCTAATTTTGTCGGAATTTCGCCTGATTTCGCGATTTTGGGAGGCAACAACGGCTAAATGAATGAAGATAGGTATCCATAATGTCTGCGACAAAATTGTGGCCCACTAAATGTACTTTTTAGCGGTGTATAGATTATGTTGATATCTCATGGCGTTCCGCCGCTAGGGGGCGTCAAACAAGGTAGGGGTGGGTAAAATCAGTTTTCTATCTTTAAGCCTGAATATCTCGAAAACGACAGCAGATACGGGCTAAATAGTTGCAATTAATGACCAATAGGAAGTGACATAGGTCTATGGGCTTTCCATTGACACCAAGATCGATGACCTTGGATGACCTTGAACTCTAAGTTTGAATTTTCAGTGAATTTCGCGGGATTTCGCAGATTTCGGACGTAACAACAGCTAAACGAATCAAGATAGGCCTAGGCCAGTATTATCAGCGACAACGTTGTAAGCACGTCGAATTGGAGCAATTGTTGGCACGCTTTTGCGTCGAGCGTGCTTGTCAGCGACAGCTGGGCTTTCTTGTTTCATCTGTAATAGTTCTCGTTTTCGTTCGTTTTCTCAACTGTAATTTTTATTTTTTATGTCGTTTTCGTTTCACAAATTGTCACAATTCTCGTTTTCGTACTCAGAAAACGAAGTGCAATAATTCTAGTTTTTAGCCGACCGTACTAACGGTCGCGCTATTGGTACAGTGTTGCGTCTGTCTGTCTGTCGTCTGTCTGTCTGTGACGTTATGTATTGTGGCTAAACGGTGCGTCCTAAAGCAAAACTTACTATTGAGAGCCTATAGGAAGTCGTGTATGAGAAATCAATTGGTACCAAATGAATGACCTTGACCTTTGTTTAGAGGTCGTATCAAGGTCACGTCAACCGTTGCGTTACATTTGACGTTGAATATCTCGGAAACCGTTAGAGTTAAAGGTTTGGTTCCAAAGGACTACCAATAGGAAATGGCATATGGGCTATCGAATGGTCACGTGACCGATGACGTCACGTGACCCTGAAAGGTCAAACTCGTGACCCCATTACGCTTAGAGCGCAATATCTCGAAAACTACGTGAGCTAGAGACTTCAAATTTGGT
>Ga0056114_1001743_pt1 | contig 10340 bp, 5 predicted proteins | sample WorMetHERISLAND1_FD_77005 | JGI IMG/M metagenome (GOLD analysis project Ga0056114, IMG submission 77005) | Marine gutless worms symbiont microbial communities from Max Planck institute for Marine Microbiology, Germany - Olavius loisae HERON... ... | reverse complement strand
ATCGGTTGGGGGGTCTGACCTCCAGAGGTGGGCCGGAAAAAAAAGTCAGAAAGTCACGCGAGGCTCCCATAGGAATGATGTGTCGCCGTTAACACAGGGCTTGCGCTACCGCGCAGCCTGTGAAAGGCAGGTTTTCTGAGCTGAAGTTACAACGACATTGCAATTATCAGTGACATTATCAGTCGTTGAATTGTGGTGCGAAATACACCTGCGTTCTGCCAGTAGGCCATTATTTACAAACATAATTTACAAATATGACATCATAATTACGTCATTGGCCACAATGACTACCTAATTTTTAAATTGGCAAAATTCACCGTTACTTTGGTATGCTCACTGCCATTTTTGCATAAATCTACACATTATTCTGGGAGATACGGAGTTACTTTAAAACAACACAAAAGGTGACGATTTACGAACCACACTGCAGTTAGCATACTGTAAAACCCAAAATTTTTGCGTGCCTTAATTTTAATTTCGTGAATATTCAATAAGTAATACCGTACTACTAATAGGCCTAGTTCAGCAACCAAAAACGCCAAAATTAAGGGCGCCGAAATAATTTCATAGATTATACAACAAAATTAAGGGAAGACAAAATTAAGGGTTTCACAGTAACCTGGATACATGAATACACCAAGTAATGAGTATAATACAAATGTTACACGTTCTTGCTCATTTGAATGCTTTCGTTCTCTGCTATATTGCACAGTAGACGCCATCCTGATATCACAACAACTCCTTACTATACAGATGCATGACTGGACACAGACACTGGTGGCACCGAGGCATGCAGTAACAGCTGCGATAGAGTGTAAACCGTCACGTATGCACAAACATCTCGTTTTAGTTTCTTCTTCTTTATATATTTTTCTGGCTACGTGTGCTACATTAAGCTGAATACTCAGCTATCGAGTCCACGTTGTGACGTTAAACTCTGCTATCGTATCATAATGTATCGTATTTGGCACAAAGACGCATGCTGACAACACTCAACAGACAGACAGGCAGAGTCACTAATGAAGTCGGTGTCACACTCACACAGCAGAAATAAGAAATAAGTAAGAGTAACAGCACACACTGACAAGTGCCAGTGTTTCACATGACACATTATCAGCGGACGACGTTCATTCACTGCGACTAACACAGTCAACGATCACTCATGTGTGTACTAACACCACGGAATTGAAACAGTCAAACAAACGAGAACTGCACAACATTCACAATCAGTGACATGTCGCCTCACAAATGGACCGGCAAAACATTTGAAAATATTAACTGCTGGTAGTCATCTGACAAAAACGAACAACAGCAAATTGTAGTTTTTGTCACAGGAAGCAGAATGCTGCTGTCCTTCACGGAACATACAGCATGCATCATCATCATCATCATCATCATTCAGCCAAAACTCGAGGTTGACATCACATGATACAACAAGACTTTAACAATGATGCTCCAAGTAACACAACAGCTAAGTCGACTAATATTTAACTTCCCACTCGATTCGGAAACGTTATTTTTACAGCAGTGTCAAAGCACTGAAGGAAGATGGTTTACCATCCTGACAGGCCTCAGTCTAACCAGGCTCACCTCACCATGTTACAATAATACAACATGCATGCACATTTAATACAAGACAATGGAAACATAAGCAGCACACAAAGAAACCGAAGCACAGCATCTGGTAGACCAAACCTGTGACTATAGAAAGCCACATAATACTACTACTAAAGAGCAGTTATGACAATATTTCCTCTTAGTAAATTTCTCTGTTTCTGTCTGGTACCTACTGTAGATTTTTTATATATGTTTTACTGTATAACTGTTTGTGTCATGGGCCTTGAGCCTGCTACTGAAATAAATTGAATTGAATTGAATCAGTTCTGTCCAAATCAGAGCTTAGATGTGGCCAAACGGAGTTGAATGGGTAAGTAATACAACATAGCAGCAGCACAAAAGTACAGCTGCAAAGTCTTACTAGAATACGTACCGGTAATACACAATGGAGAAGAGACAATGCTAGTCACTGCCGACACGCCTCCCAACAATCATTTCACAACATAGAATAAATCACATCACAGACTGTCAAAAACACAGCACAACACCGGACAAACTGAACTAGCTGCAAACTGTCCACTGTACCGGGTAGATGCATACACTACGTTATTAATCTACTACAGAGTGTCTAACAACTCTGAAAAAATAAATTTCCAGTAGATTTCCGGGATTTTTGTCTTTCTAGCTGACCAGCCGATTAACGGTCGTGCTTATGCAACAGTGTTGTGTCCATCTGTCTGACATCTGTAACGTATGTATTGTGGCCAAACAGTGCATCTTGCCGAAGAACTGTCTGAAGAAGCAAATAGGAAATGGCCACATAACTGATCATCACGAAAGGTCAAAGTCGTGTCCCCAATATGTTTAGGGCCTAATATGTCAAAAACAGCTGGAGATGCTATTTAGCAAAATCGCAAATTACTAGATAGTCTGCTGTGAGGCAGTACAGTCGGCTATCCTGGCGACAGCATGACTTCTTGTACAGAAAGGCAATGAAGAAGCTAGTGATAGGCTCCGACAACTGTGCTGTCTGTCGACTGCTGATATTGTGATTAACATCATCCAATAATGTATACTTGACTAAATACAGACGGACATCTATCATTTCAATGCAAGCAGATAAAATAGTAATATCAGTCATATGGACAAGGCATGAATGTTAACACACAATAAGTACCAAAACACATGTAGCATAATAAACAAATCCATGTGTCAACGCTATGCAAAATGATAAGTATTGCAATATCATTTACTTTAATTTGACAAATTGACAGCCTCTGGACATACATGCTTCCCACTACATAACTTTTATTATTATATTCTATAACAGCATCAAAATGGTCTAGGGTCATTTAGTGATTAAGAGCAACACTCCTACAGAAACTAATTTCCAGTATTACTCTTTATATAAAATAATTAACAAATGATTCTAAGAAAAGGCAGGATGCTATCTGCTGCTGTGAAGTATCTTGACCACCGATTGAAATGATAGTACTAGTGCTTTGACAGTTCAGTTTGGTTTCAGTCGGTATTTTGTGAAAACTGTGTATTGGTATCAGTTTTGGTTTCAAAAACTGCGGTTTTTGAGCGTTTGTTTAAAGATAGTAGTTTTATAAATGTACCAGCTTACAACAGCAGAAAATTTTTAGAATAAATTAAAAAACTGTGCTGCTTCGGAAAAGTACTACACTTAAGGCATTGCTTGTTGTTAAATACTGTGCAAAAACTGTCGTTTTTTTGGCTTAGTTTATTTTTCTTCTGTTGTAACCTTGCATACCATTTAATAGTCCATTTGGGGGTTGTGTTGTGTTGTTTTTATATCGAAAATGATTTACACCCTTAAAGTTAATATTTCGCAATACTTCATCTAGAACTGTGACTACAATGAGGGTTTGCCAATGGGCCATGCCCGGTGGGCATAAACCAGCATACAGTAAAACTTGCTACAATCTTTCTTGATTTCTGTCAGTAAAAGCGCATGTCAGTCAATGCTGTCACCTGCGGACACATCAAGAACAATAAGTGCGGCCACTGTTCATCCAACTGGACAGTGTAGACAATGCTGCTGAATTGCTGTGTTCAAACAGACAACTGCATAGGACTGATAGTTGCAAAGGTATTATCAACCGTGACCTCACAGCCACAGAGGCCGAAGCAGCCTATTTGCTGAGGCAGAAACGTCGAGAACACACAGGACACATAATGGGTCACTTTAACTTTTGACTTAGCGATTTGCTGAGTGAAACCTTAAGCTATACGCTAAAGTCTGGACTTAGACCAAAGTTTAACTTAACTTCGGACTTAGACTTTTGCTGAGCGAAAGTCAAAAAGTAAAGTGACTTAAGCTATCTCTTCCATGCAAATTCGACTGACTTAAGTCAGTTAGTTCGGCTTAACTTCGGTCGAAGTATGTACTTAGACCGAAATTTGAGTCTAAGACTTTCGCTCAGCGAGATCACTTTACTTTTTGACTTAAGTCTTTACTTAGACCGAACTTTAGCTCAGCGAAAGGCCAGGTCAAAAGTTAAAGTGACCCAATGACAGTAATGACAATGGCAATGGCTGAATCAGACCATTGACTCAAGAGACAAGCTATTTGCATGCACATAATACTGACATCCTACGACGAAGTATTGCACGCTGTGACTGGAGTGAGGTGTTTGGCTGTGATCATGTTCAGTTCATATAGGACGTCGTTCTATCTATAGCGGAGATGTTGATTGACTGCCATCATACGTAAAATCACAACTACTTTATGCTTATTGTAGCAGTCATTACAGGTGTGAATTGTGGGATTTACGGACCAGCAATATTGCGGTGTTGACTGTATCAGTGTATCATGTCACGGTGTTACAAACTGTCGCTGTTATTATTATTATTATACTAACAAATCCAAACAGAGAATAATACAAAACCTAAAACAATAACACAAGTACACTACTGACATATACAATAACTCACAAATGAAACAACAGCTTGGTCCAGAGGCCTTGACATCCATCTGGCCAGGAGATGGATTGAGTTCATTCTACAGGTTCCAGGCCCTGCACGGGGCTACTTCACGTCTGTTAATCCTATGAAGTCCTCCATCTTAAGATCTTCATACATCCATAACATTCATGACAAGTTCAAATGTTAAAAATCACTATTATATGAACAGAAACGCAAAGTAACCTCGTTATTAGTATACTGTATCGCGATATGAAATGAGAGAAATTCGTCAACTGTAGCCTACTAGTTTAGTGGCAATGTTCATTAACGTCGACAACTGTCGCACGACGCCAGGCGAACAGGAAGTAACCGAGACCAGCGCCGGCAACGACGGCCAGACACAGCCAGACATTGTAGGTCATGAAGACAAGCATCAGCATATAGCTGACAGTCACCTGGATCACGTGTAGCAGCGTCTGGACCAGGTGAGCCAGGCTCATCATCCGACGACGATGATGATTACATCCGCATCTACCATGCATACAGTCAACTACTACATTAGTAGTACACGAACCCTACCGAGATGTCCTTACAGCTGCTATTTGTAACTCATAATACAGTGTCGACAATGACGAAAACAAAAATTGCGTTTGACTAAATTACACCAATTCCCACCACACGACTGTGACGAATACAAATAGTACAAATAACAAACACATTTTCCTTGACGAGGCAAAAACTTTGGCGAAAATGCAGGATTAAGCGTCGTAAATGACGTGATGTTGTAGTCTGCAGCTCGTATGATTCAATAACAGTGACGACATACTGAGTGCGAGTTCAGTTAATACGTGACATTATTACAACGCGTAAAACAGTTCCACAAAGAAACTGCTAACAAACCAGCTGACTGAAATGGCTACAAATGTTTTTGCAACAGTAACTCAAACTAAAACTAAAACTGACAAATTTTAGCCAACAATATAAAGACCGAAGACAGCGATCATCCGTATCATTAAACCTGATCTGTTCATTCTTCCGTCTGACGTATGAAAATTGGTCAGTTTTGTTGTTGTCTTTGTTATTTGTCCCTATGATTTACTCAAAATCATAAAACAGATGGGAACATTCACACATGCTGAGTGTGTGACTAATAGTGGACCTTCCATCAAAGTCTGCAGATATGTGGGCTAGTAAGATGTATGCACACCACTGTAAAATGAAGTGAAATCATAAAACTTCAGTTACTGCCCAACAGGTCACTACTACTCAGCAACACCGCAACCTTAGCACCTACACTGTGTTCAGAAAAAAACATCCACTCACATTTTCTTTCATAGCTCCATGAATTATTTGTGGATTTAAACAAAAATTGCAGTGAATATAACCAAGGATTGATCGATTCTGACAATGTAAAAATTAGACATTCATTGCGATCGATGACGTAATTATGACGTCACATTTGTCTGGCTAAAGTTGGAGCGAGATTACAGCACGCAATAAGCCGTGAGCCCAAGGTATCATTTTTTGCGAGTACAGGGTATTTGCTGGTGCGTAGGTGCGGTCGTATCGTGTATTATATGGTGTTCAGAAAAAAAAACACCCACTCACATTTTCTTTCATAGCTCCATGAATTATTTGTGGATTTAAACAAAAATCGCAGTGAATATACCCAAGGATTGATAGATTCTGACAATGTAACAATTAGACATTCAATGTTATCGATGACGTAATTATGACGTCACATTTGTCTGGCTAAAGTTGGAGTGAGATTACAGCATGCAATAAGCCGTGAGCCCAAGGTATCATTTTTGCGAGTACAGGGTACTTGCTGGTGCGTAGGTGCGGTCGTATCGTGTATTATATGGTGGAATTTACGACAATAATTTTAACATTAAACAAATTTTCATTCATAAACCGGATTAAGTTCGATCACCACTGACGCGAGATAATGTTACAGCAACTGAATGTCGTGGATGACTCATGCGAATCCACACTTGTGTTAAAGCGAAAGGCAGACATTTTGAGCACAAGTTTTGACATTTCAATTCATCAGTAACACTGTAGTATTCTTGTTGATGTATGTTAAATATCGGATTATTATTAATTATCAGTCGTTGAATTATGCTGTGAATAGGCTGTGTTCTGTCTGGAGGTCGATATTTACAAATATTTACAATTATGACCTCATAATGACGTCATCGGCTGCAATGAATATCTAATTCCTACATGGTCAGAATCTACCGTTCCTTAGGTATATTCACTGTAATTTTCGTTTAAATCTACACATCACTCTTGGAGATATGGAAGAAAATGTGAGTGGGTGTTTTTTCTGAACACAGTGTAGAACCACAAGTTCTGTACCGGAGAAAAACTCACCAAACACTACTCACCTGTTTGGCAACTTGACTATTTCCGTCGATGGAATGTCAGTGGTTGGCACGGCAACTGCATCGCCATTATAGGTGGCATTAGCAGTACAGGCCTTCTGTACCAGGCAGTCACGAAGCACCTTGAGTCCTTCGTAGAGAGCAGCCACAGTGATGATGACAAGGCACGAGCCAAACATCTCTACAACACACAACAACATTGCACACAGAGACCGACTGACGGCCTACATGATAAAAATTTGATTTCTTTGATAAAATCCATGATTGTTGCTGCAACAACATTCTCGAATAATTCTTTAAGTGAGCTACATGTGAAGTACTTTTCACGGATTCTTTAGACTGTAGCATTCCAGTAGGATATGCTTGACTGTTAGAGAACATTTACATTTGTCGCAGATATCTATTGACGAGTAACACGTGTACGACCAACGCGATGTCTTCTCAGAGTCACAGCATCACGACGATTGAGAAGTGTGACTCTACATTATTGATTGAGCAAGGTTTGTGTCCACCAACACAGTATAGGTTATCTGGGAGACGCTGCAGTAACCAAGGTGAGGTTTGACAGAGTGCAGTTCATTAGAAGAGCATGCATCCCATTTGGTCTGCCAGACCAAGATAATCAAAGACCTGTATTCAGCAGACTGAGAAGAGAACATGCTGCCACCTAGTACTGGGAGGTATTGTGTATACTTTTCCACACAATCCCAGACCGACGGTCCGTTCCGTCCGGTGTCTTGTCAGGGCCCCTGTGGAGGGCAAGCGTGGGTCCGCAGCTAGCTCTTGGATGAAGAATCCACGGGGTAAGAACACTCGCTTTAATGATACAAAGTAACAATTAAAACAGCGGGGGAATACGACGCTAAGCACACAGTTACGACGTCCGACACTGAGTCCGTCAAAACTCAGAACAACTCTAAGACTAACTAGCACGCATGCACGACGAGTGCACGCAGCGTTCTTAAAAGTAAGCAAGTGTGTACATGTATTGTATATACAACAGAGGAACACACCACCACACACACAACTCAACTGCAGTGCAACATATGATACAAGAGAGATACATACGCCAGGCCGTGCTTGTTTTCCAACCAGCTAACAAAATAGTTGCATCGTTGCTGATATGAAAGTACATCTGCAACGCAATGCAAAGCACATATAACAGTGCAGCTCATCTGATACAGCACAAAATGTCAGCCTCCGCAGCTGAAGGCATGATGACGTGATGCTGGGTGAATGGTCTTAGATGTCAATGTTGCTAGGTTGGTACTCGGTACTGTCACAGAGAGTGTCACCTGTGAATGAATTCTATTCAGACAGACGGACGTAGGAGACACAAGGAACTGCCATGTGATGCTAGTGATGATTTCATTCAGAAGTGCAACAAACATAACAAGGGATAAAATAATTTGGCAAAAGGCAACATCGCTCGGCTAATAATGACATCCTGCACAGCATACAGCTGCCTTGTATGTATCTTCTATCATATTCGCCAGGTGGCAGCACGCATCGCGAAGTTGGTCAAAGGGGCACATTTGAAACCTCCATTTTAGGGGAAAGGAGGTTGTAGGGGTCAGTGATGGTACCATTCACAAGAGCGATGGTGGTTTTCTAGAGGCTTTCCATTCTCCAATGCTCAAATCAACAGGGGTGAGTCACTTTGAGGCAAAATTTGGACAGGAAGGGTACACTGATGTTACCCAAATTTTAATGCTATCTGGGAGAGACATGGGGCTGCCATATGCAAAAGAAATTGTGTTGATATGTTCTGCCGTTTAAGTACAACGCATGAATGTGACAGACAGACAGACAGACGGAACAACCTATCAAAATTACTAAGATATGCACAAACAAAACCTAATAAAACTACGGTAGATACTGGTTCAGGGTGTCATATACACCTTCTGGCCAGGGCAGTATCAGAACTGTTCCACAGTTGCAGGGCTTGCCTACATCATGATGTCTGCTACAGCCAATGAAATGTGTTGGTAAATACAGGAAGAGTGTAATTTAAAATGTACTCAAACACAGTTCAGTCAGCAGTGATGCCCAGGACATCAGTGTACAATGACAATCAATGGGTGTCAGTTAGTGGGCCTATGAGTACTTCATGATCACTCAACTGTGAATCTAACACACTGCATTCCAGCTCATTCACTACTGATCAGACTGCATAATAATGAGGCTGTGTGTGTATGTCGGTCCATTCAGCAGAATCAATGCACGGCTGGTAACATTGAGTTGCTGACAGTTCACTGAATGGACACAGCACTGCCAGGTAGACACCGTAACAGCACGAACCATGACACTTACTTACGATTCAACTGTGATGTGGTGAATTGTGAGTCACACAGTGCATAATGACGACACAAATTAGCTGTTATGTCGGCTTACATACATCAGTATGAACTGATGAATTGTGCTACGAGGTCGTCAACACCCAGACATGACACAGCAATTCCCACAGTTCAACTGTGTTGTGCTGCCTATTGCCCAACATGCCATCTCAACCAGCTCACAACTATCTTTGCAGACTCGAAAAAAAACCAATAAGAAAATCCACAGGCCAACTCAGACTATAACTAGAAATATGTTCTATGCAATGCTGTATCTGTCCCATTGCTAAGCTCTATTTTGTAATTAACCTTCTTTCTTTAACACTTAGAACCATTGTTGGTCAACAAAGTTACAAATTTTACCACAGCGTTATAGTGTCACCGTTTTTGGTGACATGACCATAAGATCCGCAGTGGGTGGTTTCCTATAAGTGGCCCATTGACACCAAACCTCAGACGATTTCTAAGGTATTAAGCGTCAAACAGACCCAAACCAATTAACTAAACTTAATAATCAGTAACACTCTGCAGCTGGTGCTGCATCAATATTGATCAGTATTGAACACTAAACTGCACCCGTCTTTCAATGCGCTGCTGATGCTATTGCTACTTAATGAAGGCATTGCAGTCACTAGTTTATTTCATCAATAATGCCTGATTGCTGCTCCACATGCCGCACTCACAGCACTCATTTAACTGTCATACGATGCTAAACTCTGCAGTTCAGATAATGTCTATGTTTACATCATATAACTTTTGGTCACACCACCCACAATTTTGTATATATTACAAAACAACATCATAATTAGTGGCCAAAGTTTTAACAGAATTTCCCGCTGAGCTGTAAAATTATCCATCGTACAGACATCTGATTTTGTTGCCTCAGAATTAACATTTGCACTATGTGGAGTGATTTTCAAACTGGATAGGATGGTTGGGCGATGCCTAACTATGGTCAATCAACCTGACAAATATCATAGAACGTGGCAAAAATGGATTATGGACATATATTTGTCACAAAATTTGGGCTGTGGGTGGTGTGGTGGTGGGGGGGGGGGTAGACCCGGTGTATTAACGGGGCCCTGGTGGGTCGGGGGGTGAAATTTTTGAGCTATAGTTTTGGGGGTTT
>Ga0056114_1001742_pt1 | contig 10340 bp, 7 predicted proteins | sample WorMetHERISLAND1_FD_77005 | JGI IMG/M metagenome (GOLD analysis project Ga0056114, IMG submission 77005) | Marine gutless worms symbiont microbial communities from Max Planck institute for Marine Microbiology, Germany - Olavius loisae HERON... ... | reverse complement strand
CGAACCTGCTAAGACGAAAGTCTTATCTCAGCGCCGACTTAAGTCAGTACTTAAGAGTTCGGCTAAGTAGGTTTTCTTAGCACTTCGCTTAGCGGGTCGCTTAGCGGAACTTGACCTCGCTCACTGTCTTGGAGTATCACAATTCACCATATGCATACCAGCGGCCTTTGAAATCGGGCACTTTTGTACATTTTGGACTCCCAAGAACGACACTAAAACCTAAACAACGACACAAGAACACTACTAACATATCGACAAATAAAACAAAAGCCTGGTTTATCGGCCTTTTATACCATGAGGCCAGGAAACAAAACAGACATATTCTACAGTTCCCGGGGCCTGCACGGGATTGGATTGGATTACGTCCCCGCCAACACAGTATAGGTTATATGGGAGACGGTTTTTACAGGTCAAAAGACCCAACCAACAGTATCAAAGTACTGAAGGAACAAATAGTACACAGAAAATCAAACATACAATAAGCCTGAACCGGGCTTCCCAGTGACAAAGCACTGTGCTAATTACACCACACAGTGACAGCTGAATATCCCTCTGACGCCCACTGTTGCCGTACGGGTACAGCTATAAAACATCATGTGCCAGACCGGGTTAGGCCGTCATTTGCAATTTTTGACATCCGGGCACTCTGACGCTCACCCGATCTGTCTGGTATCCGTATGGCAACACTGAGCGTCAGAAGGATAGAGAAGTGTGTGACAGAGAATGATTACCACTGAGTTCAATGCCGATCTGTGGCAGGAATGTGATGAAGCTGTGTCGGACGTATTTGACGATGGCGTAGCGCATCAGACACCAGCTGTATGAGCTAGAGTCAAGGTGTTCATCATGTGATGTGTCGTTGCTAGAACAACACAAATCACTATAAAATATATCATTTGAATGTGTCATATACATGCTATTTATACAATATATAATATGGTGGTGGCATGGCTTAGCGGTAACACTCAATCAATGTAGTTACTCTACATCGGGCTCGGTTAATACTTGGATAGGTGACCATCTGCGGGCAGGTAAACCATCTCGGTATGTAACCAGCCACCTAGGTCAACTCAGCCTTCTACCCTCTGTGGGCTGGTAAAATGAGTATCAGCCTTCGGGCTGAGTAATAATAATAACTGGTGACGGTGGGTGTAGCTGATGGCAGCCTACAGGCGGACTCACAGCCCAAGTCTGTTGGCTTGGTCTGAGGGTAGGCAGCCGCTTGGAGCTTAGTCTGCATTCATCACATGAACTGAGTGAACTCCAGATAGCTCTCAATCTCACCAGGCTCACCTCACCATGTTACAATACTACAACAAGCATGCACACATAATACAGACAATGGAAACATAAGCAGATAAACCAGACACCTAGGTCAACTCAGCCTTCTACCCTCTGTGGGACGGTAAAATGAGTATCAGCCTTCGGGCTGAGTAATAATAATAAATGGCGCCAGTGGGTATAGATGATGGCAGCATACAGGTGGATTCACAGCCCAAGTCTGTTGGCTTGGTCTGAGGGTTGACAGCCGCTTGGCGCTTAGTCTGCATTCATCACATGAACCGAGTGAACTCTCGCAATGGCATTGTCATGATGACAATACAATAGATATTGACATTATTACTATTAAATAGTAATAATGTCAATATCTATAGTGCTGTCTGTCATCATGGCAAGCCCATTGTAGTATTAGAATTATATCTACTAAATATTTGAGAGTTTGTTTATTTTGTCTGTGGCCTATCTCCTCCTAGACGCCGCATCGTACTATGGCGAAATTTTGCACACAGACGTGTGATGACCATGTGCAGGACATGTGCTGGGTTTTATGTCTATAGGGGTCGTCGTTACGCCGGCTGGCTCGCTGGCTGCAGCAGCGCAAGGCCTGTGCATTACTATTAATAGCACAGGCTTGGGTCGGTGGCCTTAGCGGGAAGCGGCTTGTAATACATAAACGAGTCACATTTCTTGGCATTTTCATATACATTTCGCGCACACACTGGCAGGTAAATGTAGTACAATAAAGACAGTCACGGTGTGTGCAAATAATTAAATAAGTAAACGCTGATACGGCTACTAAGAGAGAGACAGGGAGAGTGTGACAAAGACCGTCGACTGGTGCCAGCAAACTCATCATCTTCATCGTCATCCTCGTCCTCACTTGAGATGGAGTCGGCGGAGTCATAGTCCACGCGAGGATGCTCCGCTGCCGTAACCTGACATTCCACAAACACCACCGTAGCTACTCAAACTAACCCTTCATGCTTGCCAGTCATGAATTGAATCAGGGCCATCAGTATCAGACAGTGAAAGAATTGTAACAGGAATGTGACGAAACTGTGACAGACGTAAGAATGTAATTCAGTAAGCTTATTTTTGTCTACGGCACAATTAACCCTTTCACGCCCACTGCTGCCATATGGCTACAGCTGGCTATAAAGCATCCTGTGTCAGTCCGGGTTAAGCCACCATTTGTAATTTTTTGACATCAGGGCACTGTGATGCTCAGCCGTGAGTGCCAGAGTGCCCGGATGTCAAAAATTACAAATGATGGCTTAACCCGGTCTGACACAGGATGCTTTATATCTGTACCCATATGGCAACAGTGGGCATCAAAGGGTTAAAATAGTTCACACTGCCCCGTGGTCCCACTATCCAAACAAAAATGACTTTAGAGACCGCCGGAATCTATTGCACGACAAGTCCGCCTCTTTCAGGTGTGATGGAAGACCATTCCTTAGTCCAGGTCCAGCAGCTGCAAATGCTAATGCCCGTGTCTCAATCCATGTTCGCCTCGCTGTGCAACGTAGTTGTCGCTCACGATCATCGGCGACAAGATGGCTGTCATCGGCTAGGTACGACGGCGTAATAACGTACCACACAGACTGGGACAGGCAGAAATGCAAGACATACTGCGACAGCATGCACCACGTTTAGAAGCAATCGCCTACGCTCGCCAGTCATCAAAATCCGTAATGCCTATGCTTATTTTGCTTGCAGGAGTCCGTCGAGGTCGACGATGACGCCGTGCTAGCTAGTTGAGGATGCGTAGATGACCGCATAGTCCAAAATCTGAGGCACAGATTCAGTTTTATTTTCGCAGTACTAGTGTGTTCAGCGCATTAGAGATTTTTTTTACGAGAATGCGCTATATAAATTCACATTTGACATTGACATTGACACTGACAGAATCTTGCCTGTGCTACAGGTGGTAGGTAAGGTCTAGGGCACGTCACAGTAGTGAATACCTTAGTCATGAAGTAGGTTGCCATGCTGGTCTGCGGTGGTACAAACTTCTCCTGCATGACAGTACGACTGTCTTGAAACCTCGTCGTCACGGCACTGCGACCAATCACATTCTGTATGAACGCGTTCCTCTGCTTCAGACCAGCCGCGCTCTGACTGCCTGGACCTACACAGTCAACGGAGAACATCAGCTAACGACAGCATCCAAAACTAAAACAAGCTATTATCTGACGAAGTCCGCCCTCATAGATCCTGTACATTGTTGTCATCAATGAGTTTTAATGTGGTCTAACTAGTAAGGTTACTGCTAGTTCCACAAGAGAATGTAAGCATGGAGTGTCAGATAATTAGGTCAGGATAGGAGGGCAGGAAGAGAAAAGACTTAAGATGCTGCCAGAAAATGATGAGTGACGGTGCTCATGTGAGAAGTGCAGAGAATGGCGGCAGAGACTGGAAAGAGTATCTGCTGGATGGCCTACCTGACATCCAGACAGTGTGCAATAAACAGAAATAGTCATGGAAGAGAGAATTTTTACACACACAGAGGCTTAAGTAACTATTGACACCACTAAATGAATGTCCTCAGCACTATTAAATGAACGTAAGGCAAGTTAAGGCTATCTGAGTTAGTTGATTAGTTGGTTGTACACTGTGTCTCAAAAAACGGCCCAACTTTCAAATGGTATAGCTCGAAATTATAAGGATCAATTCTGATGATATTTGGCAGAAATATTCAAAAGTCTCTAGAATAGAGTTTGCATGATTCAGTTTTCATGTAGGTTTGCTTTTTTATCAACTGTTCGTCTTTCAAATCGGACACCGAAAATAACGTGAATTATGACGCTGTATCAAGCAAATGCGGCAACTTTGACGCTGTTCAGTAAAGGAAACAAAATTTCGATCAAATATCTCTATGAATGTAAAGGCTGCAGAGCTTGGCAGTTTATAACAAAGTTTCTGGGCAAAGGTTGGACGAAGAACAGCATCAACAGGCCGCTTGTGAGGTTCGGAACAATCGATATGCATCCGGGCAGCAGCAGACGCACTGCTGGTACTGATGAAAACGTCGACACAGTTGAGTCGCTGTTGCTGAGTCAGGAAGACAAACCTCACAGCCACCGAACAGCCAGAGAAATTTCACCGAGGCGGGGGAGGCATCATCATCAGTTTCACAGATTATTCACAAAGATCTGCGTCTCGAGTGCTACAAGAAAAGGCGTGCTCAACAGCTGACTGAAGCGCACAGTATGCGGGCAAATTTTCGGTATGCAGTTTGAGAGACAATAACGTAATAACAAGCAAACCTACATGAAAACTGAAACATGCAAACTCTATTCTAGAGTCTTTTGAATATTTCTGCCAAATATCATCAAAATCGATCCATATAATTTCGAGCTATTCCGTTTCAAAGTAGGATCGTTTTTTGAGACACAGTGTAGTTTAACAGCAATCTGAGCATGCAAATAGCGGCTATATCATGAAAGAACAAGGAACCTTGCTGGTCTGATGGATTTGGTGTCGTGACGACGACCTGTTTCTTACAGCATCCACCAAACAGCAGAGCCCAGACAGACTCATGGAACGAGTGACCAACAAGACGATAGAGCATGTTAGCATCATAGAGCGCCAGGGCATAACATAGCCAGCTCACGTAGACGGCGACCAGTGTTTCACAGAGGAGAACGTTCAGTTTGGGCAGGTTGCTGTCACGGTGTTTGTTCATCATGGCACGGAATGCCGACACTCCTGACAAACAACCATCAGCCACAGTCTGATATACGAGATGGCCCAAAAATATTATCTATTTTTGCAATTAACAATTTGACAGCCGTTCAACGTACAGCAGAATGGCTACGATTTGCGAAAAAATTCCTAGTAAATTAGCCCGAAGCCATAATTTCTCAAGAATGTCTATTACAACAGGCCAGTTGAATAAAGTCGTGAGGGTAGATTAAAACCAGTATCGTTTGAAGAAGCTTCACGTTTACTGCTCCTGTAATCTGGAACTCCCTTACACCATACCTATCACCCTTCATCAGTCGTAGACAGTCTTCTGGTAGACTGGAAACTCACCAGTTCAAGCAGCTGGTCTACATGCTCTGAGAACCACTCAAGAGCTAACTGAACTCCGTTGAGGTGTGGATTCTCGTCAAACAAGAAATTCCGGCGCTGAGTTCTGCACTGAAGCCAATAAGTAACTTGTGGTATTAGAAGGGACAGTGGTTTCATTACCGGAGACACTGCCCAGGCCGACTTTGATTGCCGTATACGATGCCACACTCAGCGAGTAAAAGTATTGTCAATTTATACCGTTACACCTCTTGGTTAATTACAGGTCGTGAAGAAGTGTCTTTAAGAGTCGTGTGAAGGTTGCCATGATGACAGAAGCAATCAGCAATCATCGTGGGCTCAGTGTCGTCAAACATATCAAATGAACAGTGGACATTACACTTAAGAAAGTTTTTTTAAAAGTTAAACACACATTACAATAAAACCGAAGAGAGTAGCGCGATGATAATTAAAAGAAGGAGGGTCATGCAGACACTTGACTACTCTTCACATCAAATCGAGCTTCAAATTCCCAGCCAGTCACTCGGAAGCGGTGCACAATGCGTACATACCGGGCCACTTGGCCGGCAGTGAGTTGGGTACGTCGGGAGCGTGTGGTGAGCTGTGCCGATGTCTGTGTTTCTGTTTCATAATCCCTGCCATCAGCTGACTATCCTTGTATAGCACGTTGGTGCTCTCTACAGTCACGCTGTATGATGATGTCGTCGCCGCGTCGCTGGCCGACACCGCGACACTGTCGCTGTCACATAGACACTGGTAGATGCATGCTGACAGAGCCACGCTCAGGTTCCGCATCAACAGCATCTGTCACAGTAACCACACAGAAAATGTCACGCTCAATATCTTCCCAGCCAGTCTCTTGACTGGTGCCTTCTCAACCAATCACTTGACAAAACTAAACACAATTACCACCAAGATCAACACACAAAAACCTCTAACCCTTTAACGTCCACTGTTGCCATATGGGTACAGCTATAAAGCATCCTATGGCAGACCGTCATTTGTAATTTTTGACATCTGGGCACTCTGACACTCAGGGCTGAGCGTCAGAGTGCCTGGACGTCAAAAATTACAAATGATGGCTTAACCCAGTCTGGCACAGGATGCTTTATAGATGTAACGATATGGCAACAGTGGGCATCAAAGGGTTAAAAAACAATGCAAAGACACATGTGAAGGAAATGAAACATTTCAAAGACACGACAGACTGGATCAAAACTGAAGTCAAACCCTGTTCGGGTGGGTCTTAGTGTCCGGTGGAGTGCGGCATTCAATGATGGTATGAAGAAGGTCGTAGGTCATGCTGTAGAGGTGCTCCACTGGATCAGAAACGACCGTCTTCGACACAGCGATGCTCGCAGACAGCAGCGGGAGAGACGTCGGGAGCGGCACAGGCGTCGTCAGCAGTTTCTGATTGGTCGGTTGCTGCTGCAGCTCCTGCAGAAGTAGGAGGAGCTCCATCCTCATTGACACGAGGCCTCCGCCACAAGAGCCGTGTAGAACACTGAAGCTCAGCAGAGTCCGGAGCAGAGCCTTGTTGGACTTCAGCCAGCGTCGGCGGCGAGCAAGTCGCGCTAGCTTGGCGTCAAAGTCGGACTGCTCGGCGAGAATTACTTCAGATAGCGTCGCTACCGTCGACTGACCAGCGTCGACGGTTGACTCGTCAGCCGGTACTCTGCTTGTACGCGCGGCTGAAATTCAACATTCAATAACTCGTAAATCTCGTCCACTGAATATACACGTACATCGATAAATACGCCCACTACGCTACTGTCGGTCGACTCCTCGTAAGAGGCAAAATTTGTTTGCCAATGGTGGAACGCCATAACTTCGAAGGTCACGTGACGCCGAACGAGGATGAATATCAAAAATCTGTCACGAAAAAATTTAGATATTGTCTTGGAGTACGATAATTCACCGTTAGTCTTTTGATTACATGCGTACTGGCGGAGGAGATAGACTTTGAATTTGGCCATTTTCGCAACTTTTGGACCACCGTGACCTTGACCTTGTATCAGATTGGGTTACATGGCATACTGCCGTGTATCAATAATCAACCTCTACCCACATACCAAATTTCATTCAAATCAGAAAATTTTTTGCATATGCATGTACGGACATTGAGATCAGCTTTATCAGGTTGACTCCTCGGAGGTAGCAGGTAGCAAGCTACTGTTAAAATATTAAGATGTAACAGTCAGCAATATGTCCGAAAATATAGTGATTAGCAGCAAAGACTGTCCGGAATTTCCCACTTTTGTCAAAAAAGTTTCTAAATGGCAAGTCATTAGTTAATTGATGGTAAATCTTCTTCATTTCCGGCATGCACCACTAGGAGTGCATAGTGCCAAACGTAGACATCAGTCTCCAGAGTGGATGATTCTGAGCCACGTCAGTTGCTTCATTCAGGAGAGGTTATTGGATTTCAGGTCCTGCTGGAAAGTCTTCATCCACGTAGTACGAGAGCGTCCTGGTGGTCTTCTCCAGTTCTCTAAGGGGAAAGCTGTTAAGATCTTCTTGGCGTCTGTTTCATCTGGCATTCGCGCAGTGTGGCCGAACAAATTTAGAATAAAATGCAAGCCCAAAACGTCCAAGCACGGCAAAACGCCATGCTTGGACGATAGCCGAGAGATGCTAAATGACAGGATTAAAAGGACGGTTTTAAAAAACGAAAAACTTCAGTACAGAAACAGAAGAGCTACAAATAAAGAGTTAGTTTTCTAGTGAAATCATGAGAAAATCTTACAATGACTGGCGTCTCCGTGAGCGTCAGGTTCCATGACGTAGCTTGACAAGCGTTTCAGCACTTCCACCTCCTTCTCCAGCCAGACATAGAGCTGGTAGCGCAGCTGACCTCCGTCTACCTCAAACCCAGTAGCGAGGGTCGACAGCTCATCAACCATGATCTTGATGCACGCAATGAACTTGAGCTGATGAGCCATGATGTCACCGATTCCGTCCGACGGCTGGTGACTAGGTTTAACCCGGTACTCGTCGACATCGGTAGCCGTCTTCTGTGCCGAAGTCTGCGTGGTGGTAGGACTCTTCGGTTCTTCTTCCTCGTCGCTCCGCCAGTCCAGTTCCAACGTCTCTTCTTCAAACTGCGTCGCCGGCTGACTCCAGTCGAACAAGTCCGCCGCCGCCTGGGAAGAGGCAGCAGCGGCAGCCGTGGATCGACTTCGGTCGAATCCGTTTACCACGTTCTCGTCGTGGTCTAGAGTGCCCGTGCGGATCAGTTTACTGTCCGTCGGCATTTTCGGGCTCGACACCGAACTGCTCCGTCGACTTCCGTCAGACTCCTGGACCACAAATGTCGGCAGTTTGGTCAGAACTTCGAGGGCAAGTGCGGGACAACCGGCCACAAAGTGGGCATGGGCTGTCGTGAAGTAGAGGCGACGCTCCACCGGAGTAATCCGATCCACGTACGTCACATTCTTGTCGTCAGTCGCAACGGCTGCTCCGCTGTGCGAGAATCCGGACAGCAGGACCTTCTGACTAGCCTCAGTGACCGCCGCAGACGTGGCCAGGTGCTGGCGGACAATCAGCGGATGGGTCCGGAGATAGTTGTAGAAGTTGAAGACGCTCGTTGGCCCCGAAGCGTAGATATCGACCGCCGTGTCCTGGCCGCCTTTTGCCAGATGTCCTTCAAGCAACGTCGACAGAGATGCGGTGTAATCCTTCAGGATCCAGTAGGCCATGCTGCGGACGAACGGATCCGGGGACATCCGATCCGGATCATACGAAGACGTCGACGGATCGTATCCGAGGCATTCTTCGCGGAGAAGTTGGCAGAATTTCGGCGGATACGACGCTTCGAGGTCGCTCTCGTACAGTCGAAGGATCACGAAGGCAAGTTGAACGTCTTCCAGTTTGTTGAGACAGACCTGACACATGGTCCACACGACTAAGTACCACTTGCAGTTCGGAGGTGGCGCGCCGTGAACAACTTATCTGGCTTTAACTTTTTCTAACATGATTATCATCTCCATGGGTCACCATCACCAAATCACCTTCTCAGATGGCTGTTAAGTGTTAAATAGAAAAAAAACTTCAGTTTATCACACTGTTAACGGCGATCTGCATTGTTTCACACATTGAAAACAGCAAAAATGATAAAGGTTATATTACTTAGAGCACCTTATCAGAATGTCAACGTGCAGCTTAGTAATATAACCTTTATCATTTTTGCTGTTTTCGATGTGTGAAACAATGCAGATCTCCGTTAACAGTGTGATAAACTGAAGTTTTTCTATTATATTTGCTGTTTTTTCTATATTTCCAAGTAATTTTATCGAGTCTGGAAGTGGTGTGAAATACGCAATGATTTACGAATAAGAAGATTGGACACGTGACGTCATCGAGCACGTTAACCATTCGACTCGACATAGGCGATTACCTACCTATTGGTGATCCTTTGGAACAAAGCCTGTATCGCCAGCAGTTTTCGGGTCAAGACCTTGACATTTCAGGGTCACGTGACGTCATCGGTCAAGTGACTATTTGATTCCCAGGTGGCCATTTCCTATAGGCACTACAATGTCACCAAGTCGCTATTTCCAGCCATTTCCGAGATAATGGGCACCAAACATACTGGGGTCATGACCTTGACCTTTCAGGGTCACGCGATGTCATCGGTCACGTGACCACTGGACTCGCGATGGTCCATTTCCTATTGGTGGTCTCTACCTCTAACGGTTTCCGAGATATTCCGCCCCAAACATCATGTGCTCATAGACACAATGCTAAATCGTCATTGTGCATGCGCATATCACGTGACATGTACCCCCTATGTAAAATTTAAGTATACAGTGTGAGTCAAAAAAATCCCCCCTACGGTTTTCTGAAATTTTTTCCCAAACGGTTGGGAATTTTTAATCAATTTTTTACAAACCTATTATACCATCATTTCTACACTAGAATACAAATTTTTATTCAAATATCTCCAACTTTGACAAAGTTATGCCATACTAAGCGCGACCACCTAGCGAAATTTTACATTTCACTAGAACTTTAACTTCTAAGTT